>JGI12269J14319_10001323_pt1 | contig 24823 bp, 18 predicted proteins | sample PeaSoiSIISIP2007_FD_14319 | JGI IMG/M metagenome (IMG submission 14319)
CTGACCCCGCGCTACCCGCGCCAGTCGCGCGACCGCCGGCGCCGACCGCGTTGGCCGACGGGCAGCTCGCGGCCGCGCGGCAGCTATAATGCCGTCCGATGCCTGCCGATCGCCCCCACCAGCTGACCCGGAACGCGCCGCTGCTGCGCGCCGCCGCGCGGTCACACATGGTATGGGCCAGCATCGGCTTGACGCTGGTACTGACGGTGCCGCTCGCATTACCGCTGGGCCGGGCGATGGCGGCCAACGCGCCTGCGACAGTGCTCCAGTCAGTCCAGCCAGTCCAGCCACTCAAGCCACTCAATCCAGTCCAGCCAGTCCTGCCAGCGGCCAGCGGCAAGGCAAAGACCACGCGGCAGGCGCTGCTTAAGCAGCGCACGACGGTGCTCAGCCCGACTGTGCGCCATGCGGGAAAGATCGTCGGCGGCAGCATCGCGCCGCCCCCCAAGACCATCGTGACGCGACGAATTCTACCGAAGTAATTAATTGATTTATAATAAGATTCTACTCTGTCTCTGAATAGAGACAGGGCGGGCAGACGTGGAAAATGTTAGAATTATGTCTGTTAGACAACGCATCGAGATGCACCAATGAGTCGCAGACGACTTCGGCTTCCCGCAGCAATCGTGTTACTCGCCGTGGCCGCACCAGTACTGGCTGCGCAGCCGGACTCAGCGCCAGCGCGCTCCACGGTCGCGACCATGCGTAGCAGTGCCCGCCACTTCGGCGAGGCCGTTAAGCAGGGCTCGACCCAATTCGGCCGCCGCCTCGCGCATGGCGCGCGCCAGGCGGGACATCAGTTCGACGCCGACATGCATCAGCTGGGTCACAGCTTCCATCGCTGGTGGGATGGCGTACGCAGCCGCGTGGCGCAAGCCTGAAGCGGCCCTAGGGCCTGACCGCTACCCGAGCCTGCGTAACAGCTACGGCACCGCCTGATCCCTCAGCTTGGCACCGCCTGATCCCTCAGCTTGGCGCTGCCTGTTGGGCCGGTAGCTCGGCCGGGCGCGAGGCCTTCCAGCGTCGGTGCACCCAGGTCCAGTCGGCCGGATTCGCCCGGATCATCTCTTCGACCAGACTCGCGTAGCGCGCGGTAAACACTGCCGGATCGGGCCGTTCCCCGGCAGCGCTGATCGGTACAAAATCGAGCTGGTACTGGCCGCGGCTTATGCGACGCATCGGGACGAAGAACGCGGCATAACCCGTCATGCGTGCGATTTCGCCCGGCCCCGGATAGAAGGCGGTATCGCGGCCGAGAAAAGTCAGCCATTGGCGCCGGCCGCTCGAGGCCGGCATCTGATCGGCGTGCATCGCCACCGCGTGCAGCTGGCCGCGGCGGCGAACAACCTCCCGGACCAGCTTTTTGGCCGCGATGAGGTGCGCGCCGTAACGGCAGCGCAGTTTGCGCAGTTCGCGGTCGAAGCCGGCGGCGTGCAGCGGCTTGTAGGCCGCTTCGACCTGCACGCCCAGGTACAATACCGTAGCCTGCAGCGTCCATTCCCAATTGCACTGGTGCGCGCCCAGCAGCAGCACCGATCGTCCGGCGCGGGTCTCAGCATCGACCCGCTCGACGTTCTGCACCTGCAGATGGGCGCGCAACTGATCGGCTGACATGTCCGCCATCTTGATGAATTCGGCCGCCACCTGTGCCAGCTGCCGATAGTGGTCGCTGAGCAGCGAGTCGATTTCGCCCTCGGAGCGATCCGGAAAGCAGCGGCGCAGATTGTCGCGCGCCACGGCGACGCGAAAACGCAGTACCTGGCGCAGCACCCACATGATGACTGCGGTCAGTCGATACAGGACGCCGAACGGCAATTGCGACAGCGCCCTGATCCACAGCGCGGATCGGCCGCTCTCGCTCGCTGCGACGTCCGGTTCGGAATGTTGCGTCATGTCGGGGATAGCTTAGGCGCTCCGAGTCGCGCTAAGGTGCGATTTCATGCTCTGGATCAAAGCGCTGCATCTGATTGCCGTAATCGCCTGGCTCGCGGGACTGTTCTATCTGCCGCGTATCTTCGTGCACTACGCCGAGGGTCGCGCCCAGGGTGAGGACGTGCGTCGACTGGTCGTGATGGCCCGGCGGTTATTCGGCTTCATGACGATCATGGGGGGTTTTGCCCTGCTGTCCGGGCTGTGGCTGTGGTTGGGTTTCCACGACAGCGGCCGCTGGCTGATGCTCAAGCTGGTATTCGTGGGCGGGCTCGTGGCCTATCACGTGGCTTGCCGCGTGCTGCTGGCGCGGCTGCAGCAGGCGGCGACGCTGCCCAGTTCGTTCGCGCTGCGGCTGTTCAATGAGGCGGCATTGCTGCTGGTGGTGCCGATTATCCTGCTGGCGGTCATAAAGCCGTTCTGAGTGCACAGGGCTAAGCCCTGCGATCACACCGTGCGGCTGAACAGCACCTTGTCGGGCATGCGACGCGCCAGCCGGGCATCGAAGGCCATGCAGATGTTGCGCAGGTACCCGCGTCCTTTCTCGGTGACGCGACAGCTCGACGCACCGAGCTCCACCAGTCCATCGGCTGCCGGCTCGATCAGCCGCCGCGCGGCCGTGGTCAGGTAGTCGGTGTAGTCGGCCGGCTGATCCCACTGCGTCTCCAGCCGCGTCATGAGCCGCAGAATGTGCCGGCGCAGGACCTGGTCTTCGCCATCGAGCAGGTGGCCGCGCTGGATCGGCAGCTCGCCGAGTGCGACCCGCTCCTGATAGCGCTGCAGGTCCTTTTCGTTCTGGGCGAAGGCATCGCCGGCATCGCCGATCGAGGACACGCCCAGACCTATCATCGGCCGGGTGAAGGCCGTCGTGTAGCCCATGAAATTGCGGTGCAATGTGCCGCTGCGCAGCGCCTGCCACAGGCCGTCGGTCTCCAGCGCAAAGTGATCGAGTCCGATCTCCCGATAGCCCTCGCGTTCGAGCCGCTCACGGCCCAGCTCGTACAACGCTCGTTTCTCTTCGCCTTCGGGCAGATCAATCTCGGTAAAGCGCCTCTGCCCGGGCTTGATCCACGGCACGTGGGCATAGCCATACAGGGCAATGCGGTCGGGCCGCAGGCGGCAGACCGCGTCCATGGTCGTCTCAACGCTGGCGCGCGTCTGCAGCGGCAAGCCGTAGATCAGATCGAAATTGACGCTGTCATAGCCCAGCGCGCGCGCGGCTTGCGTGACTTCGCGCACCTGCTCCTCGCTCTGCACGCGATTGACGATGGCCTGCACGCGCGGATCGAAATCCTGCACGCCGAGACTGACGCGACGAAAGCCGTAGCGAGCCAGTACTTCCAGCTGCGCGCCCGTGGTCACGCGAGGATCGACTTCGATCGACGCGATCGCGTCGGCCCGCGGGCTGACGCGCTGGAACAAACCGGCCAGCAGCGACTCGAGCTCCTCGGGCGTGAGGAAAGTCGGCGTCCCGCCGCCGAAGTGCAACTCACCGAATTCCAGCCGCGAGACTCCCAGTTGTCGCAGATACAGCTCGAGCTCTGCGAGCAGCGATTGGATGTAGGGCGTGACGATACTGTGACTGCGGGTGATGCGGGTGTTGCAGCCGCAGAAGGTGCACAGCGCGCGGCAGAATGGGATATGCAGGTAGAGCGCCGCGCCGTGGTCACCGGGCTGCCCTAAGGCGTTGCCAATGCGCTCGATCCATTGCGCTGCGCTCGGCGTCGCCTCCCAATACGGTACGGTCGGATAGCTGGTGTACCGCGGTCCGGCGACATCGTACTTTGCCATCAGGGGGCCGGCCAGACTTGCATTCATCCGAACATCTCCCGCTGCACTTCGAGCACCAGCCGCACATTGTCTTCAGGGGTGCGCTGCAGCACTCCATGCCCCAGCCCGCAAACCCAGGCCGCGCGTTTTGCCGCCGGCAGCGCCAATACACCCGCGAACACCGCGCGCAGGCGCGCCTCCAGCTCCCTGGGCGGCAGCAGCAACCACTGCGGATCGATGTTGCCCTGCACGCCCCAGCGATCGCTCTGCCCAAGCAGTGCCCCCCCCCCCCCCCCGAGGCACTGCAGATCGATGTCGCGCAGCGCCGCCCAGTGCGCAGGTCCCGTATCGCGCGAGTAATAGATCAGCGGCGTATCCGGGCAGCGGGCGCGAAACTCCTGCACCACCGCCGCCAGCGCCGGCGCCGCCTGGCGCGCGAACTGGTCGGGCGTAAGCGTACCAGCCGCTGTGTCAAAGATTGCCACGCAATCCGCTCCGGCCTCGGCCTGCAGCGCCATGTTGGCGGCCAGCAGCTCCCGTAAGCGCTCGTTGAACCCGCTGTAGAGTCCATTGTCGAGCCCGGCGATGCCCTCGCGCGCAAATCCCTCGTGCGACCCTGCAACGGCATAGGCATAGAGCGTGAACGGCCCGCCGACGAAGCCGATCAGCGAGCGATCGGCCGGCAGCCGGGCGCGCAGCCGCGCGATCGCCTCGGCCTGGAACGTCATGTGCGCCGCGCGGGCCGCGCCCCCCTGCAGCCGCGCCAGATCGGCGGTGCTGCGCAGATGCCAATCGAGCTTCGGCCCGGGCTCATAGCGCAGCCCCATGCCCATCGCCTCCAGCGGAAAGAGCAGATCGGAAAACAGGATCGCCGCATCGAAGCCGAAGTCCTCGATCGGCCCGAGCGTGACCTCGACCGCGAGCTCCGGCCGCTTGCACAGATCCATGAAATCGTGCCGCGCCCGCAGCCGCTGATAATGGCGGTGATAGCGTCCGGCCTGGCGCATGAACCACACCGGCGGACGGCCGGGGTTGCGGCGCGCGAGTGCTTGCTGCAGCAACGATTCAATCACGATGATCTACTCACGGTTGATCTCGGTCGGCCGGTGGCCACGCCCGTGCTTTGGCGACTCATTCACGATTTATCTCTGTCAGCAAGTAGCCTACCCCGCGAATGCTGCGGATCACGCGCGGATCCGCAGCGTCGACCTCGATCAGCTTGCGCAGGCGGACGATGAAATTGTCCACCGTGCGCGAGGTCGGGAACTCATCGGTTGACCAGGCGCGATCGAGAATCTCGTCGCGACTCACGGCCTTGCCGACTCGCTCGGCCAGCAGCCGCAGCACGGCGCATTCCTTGTGCGTCAGCGCCACGTTCTCGCCGTCGACCGTGGCCGCGAAGCGCTCGAAATCCACCAGCGCGCGACCGATCCGGACCTGACCGAGCATATCGCCCGGCACACGCGCCAGCTCCTGCGCACGCTTCAGACATTTCTGAATCCGCAGCAACAGTTCGCGGAAATGAAATGGCTTGCCGATGTAGTCGTCGGCGCCGAGTTCGAGGCCGCGGATACGGTCCTCGGCAGCGGCACGGGCGGTCAGGAATATGATCGCTGTGGCCGGTGCGCGGTCGCGCACCACGCGCGCGAGCTCGAAACCATTACCGTCGGGCAATCCGACATCGAGCAAGGCGAGCTCGAATTGCGCCGCGCCGATCGCCCGTCGCGCGCTGGCGATCGAGTCGGCACGCGTGACCTGAAACCCTTCCGCACCCAGGCGCTCGATCAGCGTCTCGGCGACATTGCGCTCATCTTCTACCAGCAGTAATTGTGCGCCCGTGCTCATGTGCCGACCCGGAACCACAGCTCGGAACGAAAGCCCTCGCCCGGCGCGGTATCGAACCGCGCCCGACCATGCATGCGCTGCATCAGCCGACGCACCAGATACAGTCCGACGCCCGCGCCGGGGGAAGCGGCGCCGCGGCCAAATAAGCGTCCGAGGCGGCCGGTACCGGCCGGAACACCCCGGCCATTATCCTGATATTCGAGCACCACGAACCGCCCCTGCCTTGAGGCGGTGACCCGCACACTGACGGGACTTACCCGGGAATGGCGCACGGAATTCTCGACCAGGTTGCGCAGAATCAACTGCAGCGCCGCGGCGTCGGCCTGCACCGGCGGCAAGTTCGCGTCGAGGTACGCGCGTAAATCCAGCCGCTCGCCATGCGCGCCGGCGATGTCCCGGATCGAATGGTCGAGCCAAGGGTGCAACGGGACCTCCTGTTCGGACAGAGAACCGCCGCCCTCGATGCGCGCCAGCTCGAGCGTCTTTTCGATCTGTGATTCCAGGCGGTGCGAATCCTCGAGCAGCCGTCGCGCCAGCACCGCGCGCTGGTCGCCCTCTGCTATCACTTCCGCCTGCAGCCGTATGCTGGTCAGCGGCGTGCGCAGCTCGTGGGTCACCGCGGCGAAGAACGCCTGCATGCTGCGCGCCCGCCGCTGTTCACGCCAATAGAGCCACGCCAGCAGCAGCGATATCGCCAGCAACAACGCCAGAAAGGTGCTCGACTCACCGATCAGCATCAGCCGCGTGCGCGACCACTGCGCGGCGCTGAGATCGTGACCCGCGCCGCTGACGGCTTCGAGCGCGGCGATGCGCCGGGCCTGGCGCTCGATCACCGTCGCCCACCACACCACGAGTATCAGCTGCAGCGCCAGCCACAGCAGCGTCGCGCTCGCGATCAGCGCCGTGCGCCGCATCGGCGCGATGCTCAAGCCGCCCTGTCCTGCGCTGCGACTCACACGCCCAGCCATTGGCGCCAGTGCGCCGGTTGCGGGAACACGCGCAGATTTTGCACCCCGGCGCGGCGCAAGTGTTCGTAGGTCTTGCCCGGACCGCAGGCGTGCTGCGCGCCGGGCCCGACGAAGCCGCGCCAACGTTCAAACTGCGCACTGCTGAACCAGTACACGTGCGTCGCATCAGCCGGCGGAGCGCCGGCCGCGTCGCCCGCCGCCGCGCGTTCCCCATGGCGGTAGGTCGCGATCACATCGCCGGCGGGCCAGCCGGCGGCAGCTTCGGCATGCGTGAGCACCGTCCACTGATCGCGCGGTGGCAACTGCAACAGCGGCTCGGCCAGCATCGGCTCGAGTGCGGCAAAGCCCAGGCCCTCGCCGCAGCCCTCCACCCACACGCCGCGGTCGGCCAGGGCCTGCCAGGTGTCGATGCCGGGGACCCAGACATGAGCGGCGGAGTTGATTTGTGTGGAATCGCCCTCGGGCAGAGCCCGGCGATGGGTGACGAACAGGGCCGTGACATTCCTGAGGCGTTCAGCGCTGCGCGCGACGCCAGCCTCGATCGGTTCGACGCCCGGGCGCTCGGCCCGGCTGCCGTCCCAGGCTTTAATCGCCTCGTGGGGCGGGTTGAGCGGTGTCTCGGGCGTCCATCGCGGTTGCGGCGCACCGACCTCGAGCCGCGCGCCCGACTCGCCGCCGTCCCGCAGGTACAGCAGCGCGCCGACGCCCGGCAGCTCGATCTGTGTCGCGCCGAAGCGCTGATGACAGCCGCCGCCGCGTTGCGCCAGCAGCGCGCGCTCGACCCCGACCGCGGCGCGTGTAGGCCCGGCGGCACTCGACAGCCAGCGCGCCCTGCGCCGGCGCGGCGGGGCACTCCGATAGCGGCAACACCATGCGCGGCAACCCTGAGAGCAGCTCGCGCAGCAGCGCCAGTCCTGCGGCATCGGCCCATAGCCGGGCGAGGCCGGCGAATGCGAGCACGATTCCATCCAGATGCCGCGTTGAGCCGCGCGGCTCGCGCAGGCGGCTCAGCCGCGAGTCGACATTGCCGCGCAGATCGACCAGGCGCACGCGCCCGAGCGAGCGCCGATCCGCGGCACGCCGCGGCAGCACGCGCTGCAGGAATTCGGGCACAAAACTTGCGCGACGCGGCGAGGAGCTGCCGATGAGCAGCTCCTGGCCAGCCGCCAGTCGCCCGGGCACATCGGCGGCAAACACCGCGATGTCGTGCGGCAACTCGCGCCGCGGCACCGCGGCGAGCAGCAGGCTCGAGGAGCGCTCGAGGCTCAGATCCTTGTAAGAATGCACGGTGAAATCGACCTGGCCGGAGAGCAGCGCAGCGTCGAGTTCATCGGTAAAGAATTCCTTGCCCTCGACTGTCGATAGCGGCGCATCGAGGATGCGGTCGCCGCGGGTTTCGATGCCGACCAGCTCGACCGTGAGACCCGGGTGTAGCCGTTCGAGTTGGCGCGCAACCGCTGCGCTTTGCGCACGTGCGAGAGCGGAGCGGCGCGTGCCGAGCTTCAATGCTCGCGGCGCCATGGCTCAAAGACTATCGAAGGCGGCGAGGTCTTCCCAGCTGTGCGGGTGCGAGGAGTTCGCGCTGAGCGAGCGCAGCAGGGCTTTCTCCAGACAGGCGCGGCGCGCGCGCTCGAACTGACGCCGCCGCAGCTCCGACTGCGCCTGCAGCATTTCGAACAAAGCTCCGAGGCTGACGAGCTCCGGCAGCTCATTCCATGGCGCGGCGCCATGCGCGCCCAGGCCCAGATGAATCACCCGGCCACGGCGGTCGGTGCGCTCGCGCCAGGCGGCGCCGCGCGCAGCGTCGCTCGAGGCGTCGCTCGGAATGCAGACGATGACATTGCGCGCGCCTCGCCAGGCCGCAAGTTCCGCCTCGCGATCACCCTCGATGACGCGGACCGGGCGCGCGGGATCGCGCTTGGCCAACTCGCGTGCAAGCTCGAGCGCGCGTTCCGTGGTGCGGTTCCAGAGCCACAATTCGGAGCCCGTGAGCCAGGGCGCGACCGATTGCGCCAGCTGACCGGCGCCAATCAGGAGTGTCGGGCCGCCGTTGGCCTCATCGCCCAATAACCGGCGCGTCTGCGAGCCGTAAGAGGCGCTGCCCAGATTGGCCAGATACTGTGCGCGCACGGCCTTGGCATCCTGAAACAGCAGCTGCACCCAGGGCGAGAGCTGCCGCGCCAGCGGCGAGTCGCGCTCCGAAAACTCCCGCCAGGCCTGTTTGATCTGGCCGAAAATCTCCGTCTCGGCGACCAGCTTGCTTTCTCCAGACCGGCGGCAAAACGCAGCAGAAAGGCGTAAGCGTCTGCGCCCTGGAAGCTCTCGAGCCCGCCGTCGGCGGGAAATTCCTGCCTCGCAAGCGCCAGGGCCTCGGCACCGCTGACTACCGCCACGCACCGCTGGCAGGTATCGATCGGAAACCAGTCCAGGCCCGAATAAGCTCGAGCTGCGGCGGCGCCAGCGACACGGGCACCGCGCCAGTGCAGGACGTTGATTTCGCGTAACTCCACGCTCGGCAGGCTAGCGCTGCCGGCGCCCAATTTGTCATGGCCGTGTCATCGCCAGGGCCAATCACTCAAAGTGAAAGCGGAAATTTCGATCAGTCTTGCGGCTGTGGCAGGACCGGACCGGGATGGCGACGCCTCGGCGGCCCGCCGTGACAGTCGAATCAGCGAAGGACGGCGCGTACCCGGTGCGTCGCACCATCATCCACCAGCGGTACCAGCGCCGGCTGTGGGCTCAGCGCCTGGCCATCGAGCTGCAGGCTGGTGATCCGTCGATTGACGCCGGCAGTGTTCTCGACCGCGATCTCATAGCGTGTGCCGCCGTAGCGAAAGCTAATTTCGAATCCGTGCCAGTCCCCGGGCACGCACGGATCGAGCAGCAGGCTTGCGCCACGCACGCGGCAACCGAGCAGCCATTCGAGCCCGGCTCGGTACAACCATGCCGCCGAGCCGGTGTACCAGGTCCAGCCGCCGCGCCCGACATGCGGCGGCTCGGAGTACACGTCGGCAGCCACCACGTACGGCTCGACCTTATAGCGCAGGGCATCGGCGTGTGTGCGCGCGTGGTTGATCGGGTTCAGGATCGAATACAGCTCAGCCGCCTTGTCCGCATCGCCCTGCATTGCGAACGCGATGACCGACCAGACGGCGGCATGCGTGTACTGACCGCCGTTCTCGCGAATCCCGGGCGGATACCCCTTGATGTACCCGGGGTCCGCCGCCGAGTGATCGAATGGCGGTGTGAACAGCAAAACCAGGCCGGCGCCTCGACGAACCAGGTTCAGATCCACCGAGGCCATGGCGCGCCGCGCCCGCTCTGGATCTGCCGCGCCTGAGAGCACGCCCCACGACTGGGCGATCGAATCGATGCGGCATTCGCTGCTCGCAGCCGAGCCCAATGGCGCTCCATCATCATAATAGCCGCGTCGATACCAGTCGCCGTCCCACCCGTCTCGTTCCAGCGCCTGCTGCAAGGCGACGGCATGCGCACGCCAGCGGGCAGCGCGCGAGCCCTCGCCGCGCGCCTGCGCCAGTGGCGCAAACTTCGTCAGCGCGGTGTGCAGGAACCATCCGAGCCAGGTGCTCTCGCCGCGTCCCGCGGCGCCGACGCGGTTCATGCCGTCGTTCCAGTCCCCCGTGCGGATCAAGGGCAGGCCGTGTGAGCCGACGACGAGACTTTGCTCGAGCGCGAGCGCGCAGTGCTCGAACAGTGAGGCGTTCGCGTCAGCCAGCGTCGGCTCAAAAAAGCGCTCGGATTCATCCTCGCGCAGCACCGGGCCATCCAGAAGTGGCACGCTCTCGTCGAGAATGGCCAGATCGCCGGTCACTTCAAGATAATGAGCCACGCAGTAGCACAACCAGGCACCGTCATCGGAGACGCGGGAACGAACCCCGCGGCCGCTTTGGGGCAGCCACCAATGCTGCACGTCGCCCTCGACGAATTGTCGGGCGGCGGCGCGCAGCAGATGCGCGCGCGTGAGCGCCGGCTGCGCCACGACGAGCGCCATGGTGTCCTGTAGCTGATCGCGAAAGCCATAGGCGCCGCTCGCCTGGTAGAACGCGCTGCGCGCCCATACACGGCAAGCAAGCGTTTGATAGAGCAGCCAGCCGTTGAGCATGAGGTCGAGCGCCCGGTCCGGCGTTTTCACGACCACCGCGTCGAGCACCCCGTGCCAGTGTGCCTGCACCGAGCGCAGACTCGCCTGCAGATCGGCCGCGCGCCAGCGCGCGATCAGCGTCTGCGCCTCGAGCGCTGTGGCGGCCTCGCCGAGCAACCATACGATCTCGAGGATCGAGCCCGGGGTGAGTTCGAACGCAGCCCGGAGCGCGCCGCATGGATCGAGGCCCGCGCCCACTCGATGAGACAGCAGGACTGGCCCGGCCATTGCCGCTGGCCACACCAGCGTGCCATTGCGACCGAGGAACTCGCGGCGATCGCCAGTCCAGGAGGTTTGCCGCCCGCCGAGGTCCACGAACGCCACCGGGGAGCCGGAGCCGCTCCACAGATTGCGTGCGAACATGGCACCGGACACCACATCGATTTCGGTCGAGATAAAGGGCGCCGAGGCGCTGCGTGATGCGCCCAGCACCCATTCCACGTAGGCCGTCACCGACAGCTGCCGCGTGCGTGCGGAAAGGTTTCGGATTTTAAGTCGCGACACCTTGATCGGGCTCTCGAGCGGCACGAACTGCAGCAGCTCGAGCGCAATGCCGCGCTCGGTGTGCTCGAACAGGCTGTATCCCTGCCCATGTCGAGCCACATAGGTGGCTCGTGGGTGACGGATCGGGGATGCCGTCGGCCCCCAGATCTCGCCCGAATCCTCGTCGCGCAGATAGATGACCTCTCCGGCCCGATCCCCGGAGGGGTCGTTCGACCAGGGCGTGAGCTGGTGGTCGCGACTATTGCCCGCCCAGGTGTAGCCGGCGCCCTCGGCCGACACCTGGAAGCCGAATTCGGGATTGGCAATGACGTTGATCCAGGGCGCCGGCGTGCATTGTCCATCCCGCAGGATCGTGACGTACTCGCGGCCATCGTCGGCGAAGCCGCCAAAGCCGTTGAAGAATTCGAGCGACGGCATGACCGGTGGCGCTTCGGGCGCCGCACGCACCCGCGCGCCGCCGAGCGGTGCCGCAAGGCGTAGTGTGGTTTTGTCGAGCTGTTCGAGCTGCTCGATCAGGCTGCCGCGGCGGCTGAGCAGCACCGCACGCGCCGCGGTCAGGAGCATCCCGCGGGTATCGCTCGAAATGATGTCGGCACGCAGCACGAACACGTCGCCCTGCGCGGCCGCACCAGGGATTCGAGCTCGTGACAGGCGGGTACGGATCAGCACTTCCAGCGCTGCCTGCAGATCCTGCGTGTAGGACGGCGCTCTTTCGTTCAGGATCACCAGATCGACGGTCAGCTGCTTCAAGCGCCAGTACTCGAACGCGCGCAGCAGCTGGCGGACGAAGTCGAGGTCGTCGGTATCATCGATGCGCACCACGACGATCGGCAGATCACCGGAGATGCCATGCGCCCAGAGCGCCGCTGGTCCCCCGCTAGCGCGACGCAGCGCCTCGGACGACGGCCGCAGGGTCCGATCGCTGTAGAGTATGTACCCAGCGAGCAGCTGGAACAGGTTTGCCTCATCGGCAGTCACCCCGAGGTGGTGCAGCTGCACCTGTGCTTGCGTCCACGCCAGCGTCGTTGCCCGGTCAAAGGCCGCCGCGTCGTGATGCTTATCGGCCAGATCGAGGACCTCACCGCGCGATGGCGCGACCAGTGTCCAGAAGGCCATACGTGCCGTCGCGCCTGGGGCAAGCTGCACGCGGCGGCGCAGACTGAAGATCGGATCGAGCACGGTGCCGACGGTGCCGGAAAGCGGCTGGTCTTCGGTGACCGCGACGGCGGCGCGAAGCTCGCGCGCACGTCCCAGAAAGCGCGCGCGGTCGGTCTCGAGCTGCAGCTCACCGACGGATTCGCCTTCAACGACCGCCAGATGGGCCGCCCAGACTTCGGGTTCCAAGGGTGAGCGTCGCCGCCGGCTCGCCAGAATGGCGCCGAGATCGGCGACGAATTCGGTTTGCACGAACAACTTGGAAAAAGCCGGGTGTGCGCTGTCGGCCTCGGGGGGTGCCAGCACGAGCTCAGCGTAGGATGTCAGCTCGATCTGTCGCACCAGACTGCCGCTATTGGAGATGGAAACGCGACGAACCTCGGCATCGCTCTCGGCCGAAACGTACACCTCCAGTGTCGTCGTGATATCGCCATCTCGCCGCACGAACCGGACGTGATCCTCGTTGAACGTGACTTCATAATCGCTCGGCTCGATGCAGGTCGGTTGGTAGCCCGCCGACCACAGGTGGCCGCTGTCCATATCGCGCAGAAAGATGTAGGAGCCCCAGGCGTCGCAGGTAACGTCCTCCCGCCAGCGCGTCACGGCGAGGTCCCGCCAGCGGCTGTATCCCGAGCCCGCTCCTGTGAGCATCACGGCATAGCGTCCATTGGACAATAGCCGCGTGCGCGGCGTGGCATCGTGCGGCGAATCAAAGCTGCGCGATGTCATCGGGATCAGCTCGTCGCGAGTCGCGGCGGTTCGGGTCTCTTCGGCTCTTACATAGGCCACAGCCACATCGCGTGGGGTTCGTTCCTGCAGCAACAGCTCGGTTGCCTGCACTCGCGGTTCGCTATGGAAGCGGGCTCGCATCACGCCGTGCAGCAGCGTGTTGGCGAGGGCGACGATCGTCATACCCTGATGGTGCGCCATGTACGCGCGTACGATCGCAACGGTCCGGCCTGCGGGCAGGCGACGCGGGGTGTAGTCCAGCGCTTCATAGAAACCGTATCGGCCCAGGGCACCCGTGCTGGCCAGACGAGCGAAATTGAGTGCGGCCGCCCTTGGTTCAACCATCGCCGCGAGCGCGGTTGCGTAGGGCGCGACCACCATACTCTCGCCCAGGCCACGTTTCAGACCCAAGCCAGGCACTCCGAAGCTCGAGTACTGATACGTGAGGTCCAGATCACGCGCGTTATAGGCCGACTCGGAAATGCCCCACGGTATCCGCAGCTCATGACCGTAGGTTTGCTGGCGCCACACAATCAGTTCGCTCGTCTGCTCGAGCAGGCTTCCGGCCGGCGCGCGCATGACCAGTGAGGGCATCAGGTACTCGAACATCGATCCCGACCAGGAGACGAGGGCGGCGCCGCAGTGAATCGGCGTCACGGCACGTCCGAGCCGAAACCAGTGGCGTGCGGGCAGGTCGCCGTTCGCGATGGCGACGAAGCTCGCCAGGCGAGCTTCGGAAGCCAGCAAATCGTAGCAACTCGGGTCGAGACTGCCCTCAGCGACACGATAGCCGATAGAGAGCAGCTGGCGCTCCGGATCGAATAGAAAGTCGAAGCGCATCGCGCGCGCCATGCTCCGGCACTGGTGCGCAATGGCGAGCAGGCGCTGTTCAACAGTCCGGGGATTTCCTCCCCGGTGCCCCGACAGATCGCGCCGGTGGCTCTCGATCGATCGGTGCAAGGCCTCGGCCCAGTCTGCCATTTCGGCGCTCGCGGCGTCCGCCCGCTCCAGTGCGAAAGCTGCGGCATCGGCGGCTGTGCTGGCGCTGAGCGGTGCAAGCGCCCCCAGGCTCGCGGCGAGCTGCACCGGCGTTGCCGGCACTGCGCGCAGCGACGCGGCGATGGCCTCGAGCGCGCGCTCGAGTTGCGACTGCCTGGTCGTTTGCGCGGCGCCATCGTCCCCCAGCTCCGATAAGGATTGGCGGGCGAGCGTGAGCGCGTCTTCAAGCCCGGCAAACAGCCCCGCACCCGCGACCTGCTGGACGGTCATCTGGCTGCAGCCGTTGGCCAGAGCAATCAGGTGGGCCGCCAGATTTCCGCTATCGACCGAGGAAATGTACTTCGGGTCGAGCGGACGCAAGTCCAGGGTGTCGTACCAGTTGTAGAGATGACCTTTGAAATGCTCGAGCCCTTCCATCTGCGCAAGCGTGCCCTCCAGGCGCTCGATCATGTCCAGGACCCCGATCCAGCCGAAGTCCTGCGCATTGAGGATCGAGAGCAGGTACAAGCCGAGATTGGTCGGGGAGGTGCGATGGGCGAGAACCGGGCGTGGATCCTCCTGGAAGTTGTCCGGGGGCAGCAGGTGATCTGCGGCGGTGACGAAAGTGTCGAAATAGCGCCACGCGCGCCGCGCGATCAGCCGCAACGCGAGAGCATCCGCCGCGCTCACGGATAGACGACTTGCCTCCCGTGGCGAGCGGCTCACCCAACGCGCCATGACGGGCGAGAGAACCCACAACAGCGCGAACGGCACTGCCACCGCGGCTCTCGCAGCGCCGGTACAGGCGAGCACGATGACGGCGACGCCGATCGCGACCGCGCCGGCCATCCGCCCATAGAACCCGAGTAAGCCGAGTCGCGGGCTGATCTGTGCCTGGGCTGCCGTGACCCATTCGAGCAGACGCCGATGGGTCAAGTACAGCCGACACAGCGTCCGCATGATCGCATCACACATCAGCCATGCCTGATGTGCGAGGAACACCGCCTGCAGAGCCAGTTGTGACAGTGCGCGACGCAGGTCCACGACCAGCGAGCGCACATGCGCACGCTTGGATATGCCGCTGCGTCTCGGAACGATCCCGCTCAGCACCGGCGGCAGCGCCGGAATGGCCAGCGTGGCGACGATAAACCCCGTCCAGATCGCGGCGGAATGCAGCGGCAGGGTCCAACCGACGATCAGAGCGAGCACGCTGGCAGGGGCCACCAGGGTCCGGCGCAGATTGTCGAGCACCTTCCACCGGCCGATCAGCGGAATGCCACTGCGCTGGCGATCCTCTCGGGCGTCGCCGCGACCGAACAGCCACGGCAGCAACTGCCAATCGCCTCGCGCCCAACGATGCGCACGCGCTGCGGCGACGTCGTAGCGCGATGGATATTCCTCGACGACCTCGACGTCCGAGACCAGACCCGCCCGGGCCAGCACCCCTTCCAATAGATCGTGGCTGAGCAGTGCGCTCTCGGGGATGCGGCCCGCCAGTGCCGCGTCGAAGGCATCAATGTCATAGATGCCCTTGCCGACGTAGGAGCCCTCGCCGCACAGGTCCTGGTACACGTCGGAGACCGCGGAGGAATACGGGTCGATGCCTCCCGCGCCTGAGAACAGCCGCTGAAACACCGAGCCTTCGCGGCCCACCGGTAATGACGGTGCGACTCGCGGTTGCAATACCGCGTATCCCTCCACCACACGTCCGCGGTCGGCATCGAATCGCGGGTGATTGAGCGGGTGCGCCATTTTCCCGACGAGCCGGCGAACGGCATCTCTCGGCAGCCTGGTGTCGGCATCGAGCGTGATGATGTAACGCACGCCGATGGGAAAGCTCGGCGGCCGTCCGGCGCTCGCCACAAAGCTGGTATCGGTCGCCCCGCGCAGCAGGCGATTCAATTCGTGCAGCTTGCCGCGCTTGCGCTCCCACCCCATCCACTGCCCATCGATGGCATTCCAGAGGCGGCGGCGATGGAACAGCAGGAAACGTTCGCCCGCCGCGGCCGGTCCGTAGCGACGGTTCAGACACGCGATGCCTTCGACCGCCGCATCCAGCAGCGCAGCGTCACCCGGGAGACTCTCCTCGGCGGCATCGGTCCAATCCGACAGCAATGCGAAGTAGAGGTCGCCGTCGAGACTCGCCAGATGATGGGTCTCGAGGCGCTCGAGATGTTCCGTGAGCGTCTCCGGCGTCGTCAGCAGCGTCGGCACGACTACCAGCGTGCGCAGCTGTTCTGGTATGCCGTCGCGCAGTTCGAGCGCGGGCAGGATCTTGGCACCAAAGCGGCTCGTGACGATGTTGTTCACCAGCGCCATGGCCGCATCGAACGCCGGCGCGATGCCGAGAATCGCGAGCAGCAGCAGGGACCCGTCGGGATTCCCGGCATGCGCCAGCGCCAGCAGTGGCAATGCCAGGATGACGGCGGCGAGCACGGTGACGCCCGCGATATAGCCTCGAATGCCCGCCCAGACGCCAATGCGGCCGATCCAGGTGCGCAGCGGGGGCCGGTAGCCGAGCGCGGCCTCGAAGGCCGCGCGGCCGCCCGCGAACAGCGGATAGCCCGGGTCGCGCTCGCGCGCACAGGTGCCGCGGTTGGCGGTCAGCACCGCACGTTGCGCAATTTCGGGCTCGCTATGTTTCGAACCGCGCGCGAGCTCTTCGATCGCCCGGCGATACCGGTCACGCGTCGGGAAGTCCATCTGCGCGAAGTCGGTGCCCGCTCTGAGAGCCGCGTCGACCAGGCTGACGCTTTCGAACATGTCCGCCCAGTCGATGGCGGAAATCGAGCGCATGCTCGTAATCACGTTGCGCACGGTCACATTGGATCCCGCCTGCCGCTGATGCTCATCGCGCACGATCGCATCGGCCGTCGTGCCCAGTGCTGACAGTCGCCCTTCCAACCAGGTGATGGCCGGCGTGATTCTTGGGTCCTGATCGCGCAGCCGGTGCAGAAGCTGGACCGCGAAGGTGGTCGACAGGGGCACGCGGTCCCAATCCCGCAGGACCGCCGACAGCGGCTCGACCGCGGGCACATTGAGGCCGAGGAGCCGGTCGGCCAGCCCGTCGGCCTGCTGGCGAGCCGCTCGCCTGTGCGCGATCCGCTCCGCCGCACGTCGCAGGTTCTCCACCAGCACGATCCGCAGCGTGATGGCGACGGCCCACAGCTCGCCGATCTCCAGCGGCTGCACGCGCTGGTAGGCGCGCACGAACCGGCACAGCAGCGGCGCGTCAAAGCGGCTGTCGGTATGGGCGACGAACGCCCAGGCGATTCCGAACACGCGTGGATAGCCAGCCAGCGGACCGTCGGCGAGCTTGGGCAGCTGCCGATAATAGCCGGGCGGCAAATCCTCACCGATCTGCCGTATCTGCTCTTCGACGATGTAGTAGTTATCGACCAGCCACTCAGCGGCCGGAGTGATGGCGCGGCCTTCGGCAATCGCCTTGGCGATGGCGCGATGAGTCGCGAGCAGAACCCGACTGTTGTCGCGCAGGCGCGGCGCCAGCGCACGAGCGCCGAGCGTTCGGCTGCTGACAGATTGTGCGGCTGCAAGGCTCTCGGCGTGCTGCTCGAGACGCTCGGCGCTGAACAGTTCAGCGCGGATCAGCTCCGCGGAGTCCCAGTCGGAAACGTTCGCTGCACGCCGGATGCGATCCAGAATTGACGGCTTTAAATCCTCAATCGCAGCGGCGGCGCCGGCATCGGTCTCGCTATTGCGCACGCCGAGGCCGGTCGGCACCCAATGGTCTATCGGCGATCATGGGTGAGTGCCGTATTGACCGTCGTCTGTGGGAGATCGCCGCCACGCAGCTTACCCCACAGCTCCTTCAGCCTGTCAAGGAAGCGCTGCCAGCCCGCTTCAATCGAATTCTTGCGCATGATTTTCTCCATCTAGGCCGGCCGACTGCCCCATTCCCATGGAGCAGTCGGTACGCGAGCGAGCCCTTAGGTCGGCGGCGGCTAACGCAGCGCGGCCGGCGGATTGTCGATGATCACCTCGACGCGACGGTTCTGTTGCCGTCCTGACGCGGAGTCGTTGCCGGCGATCGGATTGCTCAGGCCTTTGCCCGTCGACGTCAGCCGCATCGAAGCGATGCCCTGTCCGGTCAGATAGGACTTCACCGAGTCGGCACGACGCTGCGACAAACCCAGGTTGTAATCATCGCCACCGATATTGTCGGTATAGCCTTCGATCACGACGGTACGGTCCGGGTAGTTGTTGAGGAAGGCCACCAGTCTGTTCAGATTGTTGGTCGCGCCGACCTTCAAGTCGGCCCTGCCGCTGGAAAACAACACGTCGCCGAGCGTCAGCACCATACCGCGATCCGTGGCCTTGGCGTGCAGCTCATCGAGCTGTCGCTGCAGCTCCGCGGACTGCAGCGCGGCCTGTCGCTGCAGCTCCGCGGACTGTTGCGCCGACTGTTGCGCGGACTGTAGCGCGGCCTGTTGCGCAGCGTCTGCGGCGGCCAGGCGGGTCGTCTCGGCTTGGCTCTTTTGATCCGCAATCTCGACGCGGGCGCTCGCAAGCTTGCTCGTCGCGACGTCCGCCTCGCGGGTACGTGCATCCAGACGGGCCTTGTCGCGCTGCTGGGCAAGGCCCACTCGCTGGTCCTCGGCCAACGCCGTCTCGGCCTGCGCCACGGCAATATCGACCTTACGATCCGCCATGTAAACGTTGTAATTGGCAATCTCCGCATCCGTCTGCGGTTGCTCGGCAACGCGCACGGCGAGCTCAGCGTCCTTCATCGCGACTGGAGCACGCGTCGCCAGATCCGGATTGGATTGCAGCTGGGTCAGTCTGGCGCGCGCGGCCTCAGCCCCGGCCGGCTTGACCGGGGTAGCCGCGCAGGCCGCCAGCAGCAGCGAGGCCAAGGCTGCCGCGATGAGCGTCTTGCCTTGAATGGAGACGTTGTGGGCTGATGTGTTCATTGCTGGTCTCCCGACTTGCGCTGCATCTCTTCCATCAAAGTGTTGTTGCTGCGCTTCATCTCGTCATTGACCGCAACGGCTTTTACCTGCTCAGTCTTGGCGAAGGCGAGCTGCGCGCTGACGCGCGACTCTTCCGCCAAGCGCTGCGCGGCAGGCATCATCTTCTGCTCCACGTCGCTATTGGCGGCCGCGAGTTTCTCGCGTGCCTCGCTCAGTTCAGGTCCAGCGTAGCGACCGGCATCGGCCTGCTCCGCGTGGCTGATCGCGGAGCGCGCGGCCGCAAGGCTTGCTGTGGGAGCCGGTGGCGTCGATGCACAGGCGGCCGCGAGCAGTACACTCGTGAGGCCGACTGCCATACGCAGTCGCCGGTCGGTAAGTCGTTGCCATGAAACATTCATTTGAGTTTCTCGTGGTGAAGGTGGATCGCCGGCTCATGCCCGCGATCCATCGGAAGACCGGGAGTATCCCCGGCCAGCGCCCAAACCTCCGTGCGTCAGCGTACATAAGGTGGCGAAAGCACTTTAATCACCGCCGACGGCACGCTGTTGCCGGCGTGGAGCATTCGACGGTGATCAGCCGCGAGCCCTAAGGCAAATATCGTCCCGATTACGGGACGCCCGCTCTATGTTGGTTCCCGTACAGACCGGCATGCGGAACTCCTGTTGACTGCAGCTTGGGAGTCTAAAGGCCTAAGGGAGTTCTATGGCTCAAAGCATTCTTCTTATCCAGGACGATCCCTCAGATGCCAAGGCCATTCGGGAAGCCCTGATCAACTCAAACGATGGATCCTTCCATGTCGAGTGGGTGAGACGCTGCTCTGAGGGTCTTGAGCGTCTGATTGAAGATGGGCATGAAGGAACACTTAGAGCGGACAGCATAGCCGCCGTCCTGCTCGACCTCTCGTTGCCTGACAGCCACGGAGTTGCGACTTTCGATCAGCTCTTTCGCGCAGCACCCCAAATTCCCATCCTGGTCCTAAGTAGCTCGCAGGATGAGGATATCGCCAAGCTGGCGGTGCAGCATGGAGCCCAGGATTATCTCCTGAAGGACCGTCTGGACAGTTACCTATTACCGAAGACGCTACGCAGCATGCTCGAGCGCGCGGCGATCGCTGAGGCGTTGTTCGACGAAAAGGAGCGCGCGCAAGTCACACTCAACTCCATCGGCGACGCGGTCATGAGCATCGACCTCGCCGGCGGCGTGACCTATCTCAATGCGGTCGCCGAAAGCATGACGGGCTGGACGCGGGAGGAGGCGGCCGGTCGCCCGGTCGAGGAAGTGCTCCGAATTATCGATTCCAGCTCTCGTGCCACCGCGCTCAATCCGATGGCATTGGCGATGCGGCAAGATAAAACCGTGGGCCTCACGGCGAACTGCGTGCTGATTCGGTGCGACGGATCTGAGGCCGCCATCGAAGATTCTGCCGCGCCCATCCACAACCGCCGCGGACAGGTGACCGGCGCTGTGATGGTATTTCACGACGTGACTATGGCGCGCGCGATGACGCTCAAGATGTCGTATCTGGCCCAACACGACAGCCTCACCGACTTACCCAACAGATTGATGTTTCAGGACCGACTAGCCCAGGCGATAGCTCTGGCTCACCGTCACCGGCAAAAACTGGCTGTGCTATTCGTGGACATGGATGGCTTCAAACCCATCAACGACTCCCTGGGACACGCCATAGGCGACCGTTTGTTGCAATCGGTAGCACAGCGGTTGCAGGCATGCGTGCGCGGCTCGGACACGGTCTGCCGGCACGGCGGTGATGAATTCGTGATCCTGCTGACGGAAGTGGCGCACGCCGAGGATGCAGCCGCCGTTGCGGACAAAATACTCCTCACGCTGCGCTCGCCGCACCGCATCGGCGAGCACAATCTTCATGTCACTGGGAGCATCGGTATCGTCACCTACCCAGATGACGGAACGGAGGCGGATGCGTTAATGAGCCACGCGGATCTGGCGATGTACCACTCCAAGGAAAATGGACGCGATAACTATCAGTTCTTCAAGCCCGAGTTGAACGTGCGCGCGATTGAGCGACAGGCCCTCGAATACGGCCTCCGTGACGCCATAGATCGACACGAATTTGTATTGCATTACCAGCCAAAAATGAACCTGAGGACGGGCAGAATAGTCGGCGTCGAGGCGCTTATCCGCTGGCATCACTCGGAGCGCGGACTCGTGCCTGCTGCACAATTCATCCCGGTTGCTGAAGAGTGCGGCTTCATTGTGTCGATCGGGCGGTGGGTGCTGCATGAAGCCTGTCGTCAAGCCCAAGCCTGGCAGGACGCAGGCCTGCCGGCTATATCCATCGCGATTAATATCTCCGCGCGGGAATTGCGGGCCAAAGATATGGTTTCAGGCCTGCGTGCGATCCTGACGGACACGGGCCTGGCACCGCAGTGTCTCGAACTCGAGCTGAACGAATCGATTCTGATGCAGGATTTGAAGTCCACCGAAGTCGTGCTGGGGTTCCTCAAAGACATGGGTGTGCAGCTCGCACTGGACGACTTCGGTACCGGTTATTCCAGCTTGAACTATTTGAAGCGCCTTCCAATCGACATCTTGAAAATTGACCGCTCGTTCGTGAGCGATCTGACGACCGATGCTGACGATGCCAGTATCGTCAGCGCCGTCGTCAGCATGGGAAAAAGTCTGCATATGCGGGTCGTCGCCGAAGGTGTGGAAACACACGAACAGCTTGAAATCCTGCGGGAGCAGGGGTGTCCGCAGGGTCAAGGGTATTATTTCAGCCAGCCCGCGGCCGCCGAGACGTTCGCCCAGATGCTGATGCGCGATGCAGCGCAAGTGCGTTGGCCTGACAGACGCGCCAGCCGTAAATCTCCTCTCGAATCTGCTACTGCCAACCGCGCAAACCCCGTCACCCAATTTACCGGTTAGTCGCAAAGCCGCGAGTGGTGCCGGCGCGAGGTCGAACTAGCGCTTACATCAAAATCCTTATGAAATACTTGATGCGCAGTGCGCCTGCCGAGATTCACAACGCCAAGCAGCGCATGCCGGCGATCCTGCACAGCGAGGATATCGGCGCGTGGCTTGCGGGCTCAGCAGATGACGCGCGCGCAGCGCTGCAGCCGTATCCGGCCGACTCGATAGTCGCGTGGCCGATCAGCTCAAAGGTGAACAGTCCAAAGAATAACGAGCGCGCACTGCTCGAGAAGATTTGGGCGTTCGGGCACTCCAGTCTGACGTCCGCACAAATTCGAGCATCGCCTCACGGAGGCGAATACTCGCGAAGGACTCGAAGGATCCAGCGGTATCGCGCGCGCGCACGCATGGCCTCAGGTAATCCGACCATACCGGCTTCGATAAGTTCGCCGACATCGACGTAGTTTCGCCGTCGGAACAGGTGCTAAGCGATGTGCCTCACGAGGCCAGTGTGCCTTAGAAGTAAAGCCTCGCTCTGGGCGACCAACTCCCTGGATTCAGTCATCACAGTCGCATTGGACAGTTTGGCTCTAATGGCCATGATGGCAGCAATCGTGCGGCGGGGCGCCGCCAAGACGTCGTTGAGGTTTTCGCGCCGAATCCGCCTCGATGTGACCACGGCCGAGCTGATCTGCGATCCTGCGCAGCACCCGCAATACGTCCGGGTTGCGATCCGCAATCAGCATGAGGGCGTTTGACAAATGCCGCATCACTATCAGAGATCTCCCGCGGGTTTCTGCGGCCTTCCTGCAGTGCGAATGATCAGGCGATGGCCATTTCAGCTACACCGCGTGTCCATAATTGGCCGAATTCCACGGCCGGCACAGGCCGGCTGAAATAATACCCTTGACCCTGCGGACACCCCTGCTCCTGCAGAATTTCAAGTTGTTCTCGTGTTTCCACACCTTCGGCGACGACCCGCATATGTAGACTTTTCCCCAGACCGATCACGGCAGCGACGATACCGGCATCATCCTCATCCGTAGTAAGGTCGCGCACGAAAGACTGATCGATCTTTACAGCGTCGATCGGAAATCGTCTCAGATGGCTCAAGCTCGAATAACCGGTGCCGAAGTCGTCCAGCGCAAGCAGCACGCCGATATCTTTTAATTCCCTAAGCACGTCCGCAACAGATCTCGAATCCTCCAACAGAGCCGTTTCGGTCAGTTCGAGTTCCAGACAGCGCGGATCCAGGCCCGTCTCTTCAAGAGTTGCGCGTACGCCTGATACAAAACCAGGGGCGCGTAATTCCACCGAGGAGATGTTGATCGCGATGCTCATCGGCGGCAGACCCGCAGCCTGCCAAGCGCGCGCTTGGCGGCAAGCTTCATGCAGCACCCACCGGCCGATCGGTACGATGAGACCGCATTGCTCCGCGATCGCGATGAATTCGCCCGGGGGAACAAGCCCGCGCTGCGGGTGGTGCCACCGGATCAGCGCCTCGACGCCGATGATTCCGCCGGTCGCCAGGTTAATCTTTGGCTGGTAATGCAATACCAACTCCTGCCGCTCGATCGCGTGGCGCAAGCTGTCCTCAAGCCACTGGCGTTCGACGGCTTGTGCGTTCATCTCCGATTTGAAGAATTGGTATCTATCGCGCCCCGTGTCCTTGGCGTAGTACATCGCAAAATCCGCCTTCTTCATCAACGTCTCTGCATCCGTCCCGTCACCTGGATAGGTGACAATGCCGATGCTCCCAGTGACATGCAGTACATGCCCGTCGATGTGGTGGGGCTCACGCAGCGCCTGGAGCATTTTCTCCGCCGTTATGGCTGCATCCTGCGCGTGCCTCACTTCCCAGAGTAGGATCACGAATTCATCGCCCCCTTGGCGACTGATGGTGTCCGAGCTGCGCACGCATGTGAATAATCGCCGCCCCACGGATTGCAGCAAACGATCGCCCACGACGTGGCCCAATGAATCGTTGATGTGCTTGAAGCGATCAAGATCCAGAAATAGCACCGCCAGGTTCCGTCGGTGACGGCTGGACAGGGCTATTGCTTCGTTTAGTCGGTCATTCAACAGCACACGATTGGGTAAATCGGTGAGGCTGTCATGTTGTGCCAGATAAGACATCTTGAGCGTCATCGCGCGCGCCACACTGACGTCGTGAAATACCATGACAGCGCCCGACGCCGCTCCTCGACGATCGTGGATGGGTGCGGCGGAATCTTCGATAGCGGCTTCTACGCCGTCGCGCCGAATCAGGACGCAGTTCGGAGCAAGGGCTACAGTTTTATTCTCCCGAATCGCCAGCACCATGGGATTTGGCGCGGTTTCGCGCGTCGTGGCATCGACGATTCGGAAAACGTCCTCAAGCGGATGGCCTACCGCCTCATCATTAGACCAGCCTGTCAGCCTCTCGGCGATTACATTGAGATAGGTGACTTGACCTGAAACGTCTGTGCTTACGACCGCGTCCCCGATCGAGTTAAGCGTGACCTCTGCGCGCTCCTTTTCTTCGAACAACGCCTCGGCAATTGCGGCGCGCTCGATCATGCTCCCCAGGGCCTTGGGCAATAGGTAGGCGTCGAGACGGTCCTTAAGGAGATAATCCTGCGCTCCACACTGCACCGCCAGCTTGGCGGTCTGTTCGTCTTGCGGGTTAATCAGGACCAAGATTGGAATCTTGGGCGCCGCCCGAGAGAGGCGATCGAATGTCTCTATTCCGCGGCTGTCGGGCAGGAAGAGGTCGACCAATATCGCCGCGATGCCGACAAGTCGTTCGAGGCCCTCGGAGCAACGTCGGACCCATTCGACTTTAAAACGCTCATCGCTGGAGTTACTCAGCGCTTCTAAAATGGCCTTGGCATTCGCAACATCGTCCTGGATCAGAAGTATTCGTTGAGACATAGAGGCCTCTTCCGCGCGTTAATTTCCCTGTGCCGAAGAGTCCAACACGC
>JGI12269J14319_10001324_pt1 | contig 24799 bp, 24 predicted proteins | sample PeaSoiSIISIP2007_FD_14319 | JGI IMG/M metagenome (IMG submission 14319)
TCAGACGCGCGATGACCGGGAACTCCTTCTCGACTTCGCGGCGCAGTTTGTGGATTTGCTCACTCACGCCCCGATTGACTTTCTTGAACTCCCGCTCCATCGCCCAAAGCGCCGCATTGTAAGCGCTGCTGAGCTTCTTCGCTTCTCGCCCAAAGCGCTCACGGACGCGGGCGTCAGGATAGTCCTTATAGCGTTGCCACCCCAGCAGCATGGTCTTGCACATGCGATACAGACTTGGCCCATTGCGCTCGAAATCGCGCCAGAACGCCCAGTCCAAGAATCGCTTTGAATCCTCGCGAGAGATGGCGCGGTGCCGGAAATTAAATTTGTATTGCCCGTGCACATCGGCGAAGTCAACATCGGTGAGCATACGACCCTGCTCGGACATTTCCTGGTAAAGCGGCGTGCCCGGAACCGGCGTGTAGAGCATGAACTGGTGGAAATCGGTCTGGTAGTCAACCGCCGATTCGATTTCCCCCACGATGTTGTCGGGCGTGTGGTGCTCCAGTCCGATGATGGTCGAGCCCTGCACCCGTATGCCGTGTTCGCGAAGCTCGCGCGTGAGTCGCCCGATGTCCGTGCCCTGCAGCTTGTTATAGCTGGACTGGGGAGATTCCAATCCCATCCATACCCAGGAAACGCCGAGCTCGACCAGTTCCAGCATGGTGTATTTGCGAATCGCATTGGCGGAAGAAAAGACCGCAAGCTCCCAGCTCTTGCCGGCCTGCTTCATGCGCTCCAGCAAGCGCATGGCACGCGTTCGGTTCAACAGGAAGTTCTCGTCCATCATGAAGAAGGAATTGACTTTGAGCTCAGCTTCGATCCCGCACATTACATCAAACAGTTCATCGCCGGTCTCGTAGAAGTTTACGAACTTTCCTTTACCGCCAAAAAAAGCCGAGGTGGTACAGAAGTTGCAACCCATGGGACACCCCACCGACGGGATGATGGTTGCCGCCGTTCCGCCCTTGCGCTGCGGCAAGCGCACTCCCAGAATGCGGGTCTGCAGACCGGAAACAATGGCAGGATGGCGGATGGGCGCACCCTCGTTCTCTCCCAAGTACCGGCGCATCCAGGAAATACCTTCTCCGCGCACGATGTGGTCAGCGTCGATCATCGCTTCCAGGCCGGGAATGGCAGCTACGTGTCCGCCCACCACAATCACTGAATTCGGTGACAGTTCTCGCACAATGCGGCACATCTCCCGAACCTTCAGAACATTCACAATGATCGAAGAGATACCAACGATGTCGTAGTGGTTCTTGGTTAGCTCACGAGCAAAGGCTTCCCGCGTGGGAAAATCCAGCACGCTGCAGGGCGCCGAAATATTCTCCTGAATCATCATGATTCCCCAGGAGCGATGAAACATGCGCAGCGAGAAGCTGCCTTGTGCGCGCGTGACCTGGTTGTGATAGAGCTCCATGGGATTGATGGAGCGGCTGCCAAATTCATCGTCTTGCGCATACGGCCCGAACACCGAACTGAGCAGGATGCGAGCGCCACTTGCCTTGGGATGAGTCTCCATATGATTTATGTATCGAGCCTACCCCTCGGCGGTGTTCTTCGCGGTGATGTCGGATACACATTACAAAACTATTACGTGCGAACGACCCAAAGACCAACATCTTCCGGGCTGGGGGATATGTTGAGGACCCTGCCTTGCCAGGTTCGCAAGAATCCACGCGATAGGCGAAGCGGCGTGGAACGAAAACGAGGTTCTGAGCGAATCGTCAACCAACTGGAAGTTATCGGAGACGCCCAAAGCGATGGGCAAGAGATTTTCCTGCGCCGTTCGATCGGGTTCAGCCTGAAGTTTCGGCGAGGTCTCGCGCGAGAAGTTAGAACCAAAGCAAGGGAACAAGTCCGAGTGCAGCAAAAGCTGTCAAGAGAAAGAGGCTCTGAGTGCCTGTCTTTCGATCCGCCAAGCTGAAGGCGTAAACCCCCTTCATGAGATTGTTGCTGGCCGCAGCAATCAGAACCGCCGCCGCCGCAACCTTCAAAGGGGTCAGCGAGCCCGCGGCTTGGGTCATGCCCATGATAAAAGGATCTACGTCGGTTACCCCCATGATCGCGGCAAGTATGTTGACCCCTGCTCTTCCGAGGTAAGTGACGGCCAACTGCGTGGCCACCAGCATTGCCAGGAACAAAAGCGCAAAGAGAAAAGCTGCAAGCAACTCGAGCGGATTGTTCGGCTCGAACTCCCGCTTTACCTGATCTGCCCTTACATCTGGCCGCCGCGACCAAATCCATCCGATGGCGATCGCTAGAGCCGAAAGTACAAGAAAGGGGAGCACGAGCAGGGACAGGATCTGACGATTGAAAAGAGCCAGGAGAGCGGCTAGACGGACGTACATGACGCCCGATGCGATCAAGATCCCGCCCGCGAAAAGGTGAGGGTGCTGCTCATGAGCCGCTCTTCGCGCCATAACCACGGTGGTCAAGGTTGATGAGTATGCCCCACCCAACAAGGCTGCAAGCACTACGCCACCGTGTTCCTTGGTGAGCTTCTGCAGGATGTAACTGCCATAGGAAATCGTGCTAACGGCGGCCACCACCAGCCAAGTCTTAAAGGGATTGATGTGAAACGGCCCAAACTCCCGGTTGGGCAGTATGGGTAGAATCACTGTCGTAAGCAGCAGAAACTTTGCGAGCGTGAGAATTTCTACCGGCGCTGCACGGTTGGCGAGCTTTTCGAGACCTGTCTTCAGCTCGAGCAACAACAAGCTGGCCACGCTCAAGGTCGTGGCGATCCAAAAATGTTCGTAGTACACCAGCGCGCCCACCAGGTAAGTGGCAAGGCCGGACATCTCCGAGGTAACACCGGCAGCCTCGGAAGAAGAAAGTTTGTGCCAATAGGACAGCGAGAGAAAGCCGCCAATCACCAGGAAGCCGATCGTCACCGGCAGTAGCTGCGTGCCGGACAGCAGTGCGATGGAGTAGCCAATCAATCCAATCAGCGGAAATGTGCGCACGCCTCCGAATGCATAGTGCGCTACCGCAGCCTTGTGCTCCTCGCGCTCCAAGCCGATCAGAAAGGACAGGAATAGAACCAGTAGAATTTTCACAGCTTCGGGCGGGAACCAGCGGTAGAGCTCCACTAGATTATGTCTCCGATTTGAACCCTTCGCATTTTGCCACAATTCCGTCAACGATCCGAGGAACTATCTTGCTGGAAAGGTAAATTCCACAATATATCAACAGATGTTTGGAAGATTGGTGAGCTACGTCACTGCATTCCTGACTGGGGAAGCTTATTTTGTGAATCGTCGACGGCTGAAAAGGTTGGTCCAAATAACATTGACCACCCGAAGTAGGCTGGGTGATTCGCTTGACGAGGTAACTCGTTGAGCCACCAAACCCGAAAAAACCAACTGCTCGCGAGGAGTAGCTGGGGTTTGGAACCGCGAAAGCGGTGATCGCATCAAGGGCTGCGACGGTGCACGCGTCCACGCTGTTGGCTCTCTCGTAAGAGTTAGCGGCCAGAGCGTAACCAATGTTGCAGCCCTTTCCTTTTCGTCCGTTTTGCTCTGCCTGCAAAGCCCACCGTGTCTGTGCCCAGAGATCGGTCGAAGGCACTGTTTCTTTCGTCATCCCCACAGAACCAGGGACAGCTCAAGGGCGCAGGATCATCGGAACGCCAGTTCGTACGATTCAGCGATTCGCACGCAGTCAATACGGCTTCCCTCGCTACTTACTGTACCAACACGAGCCTGCCTTCGCGATCGCGGAAGATGAAGGTCTCACCACCGCGACTGATCTCGCGTGCAATCACGCCTCTTTGTCCATTCAGTTTTATCCTGGAGCCGACCACTTCAATCTGGTCACCCGGAGCGAAGCTCAGTTTTTGGCCTGCCATGATCCGCACAGGAGCGAGGTGCACTTGTAACACTCCATCCCTGGTCTTGAGCATCAAGTGACTGGCGAACTCTCCTTCGCTCACCGGGCAGTCGAATTCCTGAACTTCCTGTACGAGGCCTCCCACCACCACTTCGTCGGAGGCGTTGTAAAGAGCTGCCCCTTGAGCCGAGATTGGGCGATGGAAGCTGACTCCCATGATCAATAGCAAGACGACGCCAACCACTACGGCGAAACCCATTCCATAAAACAAGCTGGATATTTTCATCGGTGTCTCCTTTCATCTCGAACTCGCGCGCGCCTTATCGAGCTGCAGGAAAGAGAGCTCAGAACTTTGGAATGGATCAGACTCAAATTCCAACAACCGTGAGCAGATCAAGGCGACTCTTGTATTTTCGCTCCTTGTCGCAAGTCGCGCCGTGACCCGCGTCACACTTTTTCTCAGTTGTCAGTGACAATTCGAATTGGCTTGCGTGATTGCGTTTTTCAGCAGCGAGGATCATCCGTACCAAGCCATGCGCAATAGAGAAGTAGCTGATGCACGCATTAGTGATTGTGATCACTGAAGATAATCAGTTGCGAGCGGAGAATACGAGCGGAGAATAAAAGATCGGAAATAAAGAAGCAGAAGTCTGCCTGCAAGGAGTGATTATGGTCATCGCATTCGAGTTGAAGGAAGGACAGCGATTTGTCCAAGCAGGATACACAGGAGGTTGATCATGCCCGTTTACGACTACATCTGCAAAGACTGCAATAAGACGTTTGAAAAGATCATTACTCTGACAGAGCACGAAAGGGTAGCAATTTCTTGCCCAAGCTGTGGCAGCAAGAATGTGGAGCAAGAGGCGACCGCGTTCTTTGCCGTGACCTCCAGCAAGAGCTAAATACATCAGGGCAACGATCTGTCGTTAATCTTGTCGATGCAGGTCTACGGGCTGGCGATAGCCCGGAAAGGGCCAAGCTGCGGCTTGGCCAAACGAATCGGCTTCACGACCCGAAGTTCGGTCCAGCCCGCCTAACGATGCGTCGTTTCGCTTTCCTGCTCGGCTCCTGTAAGGCAGTAGCGAATCTTCTCCAGCAGGTTGGGAAAGAGGTACTGCTTGGGAAGCCAGAGGGTTACGTGCTCGCAGTCTACAGGTTCAAACGCAGTCATAACAATGACGGGAAAATGAGGGTTGCGGTCTCGGGCGGCGCGAGCTAGCTCGAGACCGCTCATGCCCGGCATCTGAGAGTCCGTGACCAGAAGGTCGAATTCCTCCTCTTCCAAGGCCCGTAGCGCTTCGGCCGCATTCGAGGCAGGAACTGCTCTGTACCCTTCCGTACGCAAGATGTCACACGCTAGGCGACAGAGCATTTCATTGTCATCGACGACGAGAATGTTTTTCATGGCGCGCTCCTAAGCCGCAGCAGATTCCGCGCCGGCCGCAGCTGCGATTTTGACGAAAGTCAGACCGCCGTCAGCCTTGATGCTGATCGAGACGCAGTCACCAGCCTTCACCTGGCCAGTGGCAACCAGGTTCGCTAACCCATAAACAATGTTCTTCTCAATCACCCGCTTCAAGTGCCGCGCTCCGTACTTGGGGTCCGTGCCTTCCCGCAGCAGCCATTGTTTGATCTCGGGTGTGCAACGGAATTTGAAATGGTTCTGCCCGACGGCACCCTCAATGCGCCGCTGTACCTTCGCTAATTCCAACTCAAGAATGTGCTCAAGTTGGTCCGGGCGAAGCGTATTGAAAACGACAACCTTGTCCAGCCGGTTCATGAACTCAGGCGAGAACTTTTTGCGCGCTGCCTCGGTTGCGGTGCGCTTGATTTTGTCGTCGAGGTGCGCGTCCTCGATCGGTGCCTGTATGGCGAAACCGAGACCGCCCTCGGCGAGCCGACTCATCTCTGATGCCCCTAGGTTCGAGGTCAGGAAAATGAGGCACTGGGAAAGGTCCACGTGCGTGTTGTCACCGAGCGTCAGGCTGGCCTTGTCCAGTATTCCGAGCATAAGCTGCCACAGCGACTCCGACGCTTTTTCGACTTCATCGAACAGCAGCAGCGTGAGTTTGAGTTTTTCCGTGTGCCAGCGGGTCAAGGCCTCCTGGGTAAGGATCGGCTGGGTATGCATGTGGCCGATATAGCCGGGCGGCGAGCCGATCAACTTGGCGATTTCGTGATGTTCTTGAAATTCTGCGCAATCCACTTTGATGAAGGCGTGGGGATTCCCGAAGAGCGCTTCGGCAAGAACCTCGATGACATAAGTCTTGCCGGATCCGGTCGGCCCCAGAAACAGCAAGTTCCCCACCGGCCGGTCCTGCGGAGACATTCCCACAAGAAATACCTGGTAGAGCTCAAGGACCGCGTCCACGGCGGCGTCCTGCCCGACGATTCTAGAGCGTAAGAACGCGTCGATTTCCCTGGTGGCCTCGCCGCGACGTGTGGCATCGAGTGGCTGGACGGTTGTTTCTTCGAGAAAGGCAGGATTATCCGTACTGGGCCCGCTGGGCATACCAAGCCCCTTATTCTCCACTGCCTAATTTTTGCATCTTTCCCAGCGGAAAACCGTGACGGCGGGCACGCGTGATCGTGACATCATTCTCACGACACGAAACCCATCCCTAGTCCGAAGGGAGTATGGGGATGAAGCGCTGTCGGATACCTCTCCCCGTGTGCTGTTGATGCGAAATGAGTCTCCCTGTTCAGGCCAGTTCGAGGATCCGAGTTCTGCCTCATAGGCAAGTCGGCCCACAAAACCCAAATCAAGGCAACTCGGAGAATGTCAGATTTCCTCCGACCCCTAGAGCCATCAGCACAGTGACGACTATCACGCTCTGACGTGCAGGGACGCGGCACAAGCAAAAACTGCTGACAACTTTTCGTGGCGAAAAGGTAGCAGATTTGGGAAAAAGCAACCCCCGAGCATTTGCCCCGGGGGTTGCATGATCGTTCGTCCCCATCAACGTTCGGCGGCTCAGGCGGCCATCGTCTCGACGAAGTGCTCGCACAGTGTAGTCTCGAGGTTGTAGTAGTTCGTCACCACCGGCGTGGTCAGAAATGGTTTCAGGATGTCAAACACTTTGGGATACCACTCTCTCTCATAGCGCTCAGCATCCTGCTTGCTTGTCCACAGGCTGATGTTAAACCACTTGTCCTCTTTCATCTTCTCCGGGAAAAAGGGCAGAATCTCCAGGAAGCCGGTCTGCTTCTTAAGGATGGGCAGCACTTGGTTCTTCATGACCTTCACGAACTCTTCTTTCTTTTCCGGTTTCACTTCGAAATTGAGGATACGGGCAAACATGGTAGTGCTCCTTTTCTTTGTGAGATAACAACGGGTGCGAAGCGGGGGCCCTCGGCCCAGAGAGGCTTCAGTGGTCTTCGAACGCCGGGAGCTCAGGCCGAGCCAAACTTTACCACCATCGTGCTACGAATGCAGTGATAAATGACTGCCATCGCAGTGCACTACGACACATAGCGAAGTGACCGTCCCACCTTCGGGGCGACACTTCATGGACGGAGTTACGGTAGAAAGCAAGAACTCGGGGTGAGGAGCATACCGAAGACCAGCGCATTGAGCCAGATCTTTCCAGCGCCCCGTGGCCGAGCAGTACGCGCCGGGTGCGGTCGAGTGGTGCCCGGGACCGGAATTGAACCGGTACGTCTCTTTCGAGACCCGGGATTTTAAGTCCCGTGCGTCTGCCAGTTTCGCCACCCGGGCTGGGAGTGCTGAAAAATAACTATACCAGCTCGCTTTGGCGGGGTCGGCCGTTGATTGGCGGCGCAGTCGATCGGGGTCCGATTAGGATAGCGTCCATGCAGCCTCTCCTTGACCAACTAGGAGAGTTCTGTTAGCGTCTCTCCTAGACGAGCAAGGAGAGCCAACCGTGGACAAACAGATTGATTTGCTGCAGGGAACGCTGGACATGCTGATCCTCAAAGCGGTCTCGCTTGGCCCACTGCATGGCTACGGGGTGCTGTTGCGCATTCAGCAGATCTCCGGTGATCGGTTGGAAATTCAGCAGGGCTCGTTATATCCGGCGCTGTATCGGCTGGAGCATCAGGGCTGGATCGCCAGCGAGTGGGGAGAATCGGACAACAAACGCAAGGCGAAGTTCTATAGCCTGACCGGAGCCGGACGGCGACAGCTCCAATCGGAAACCGAAAAGTGGAATCGCATGTCGTTATTGATTGCGAGCATCCTGCGCACCACTCCGGGGCAGATATGAATCTTCTGGCTCGATTCCGTTCCTGGTCGAAATGGATCTCCAAGCGGCAGAGGCTTGAAAGTGAAATGGAAGCGGAAGTCCGTTTTCACATTGAGAGCTACGCTGCGGACCTGATTCGCAAAGGTCTGTCCCAGGAAGAAGCGACGCGGCGGGCGCGGATTGAGTTCGGCGGAATCGAGACTCACAAAGACGAAATGCGCGCCTCGGTTGGCGTGCGTTGGTGGGGCGAACTGGGTTCGGACATTCGATACGGAGCCCGATTGTTGCGCAAGAATCCAAGCTTCACGGCGGTGGCCGTGCTGAGTTTGGCTCTGGGAGTTGGAGCCAACACGGCGATTTTCAGTATTGTGAATGCCGTTCTGCTGCGCCCTCTCCCGTACCGCGAGTCTGGCCGCTTAGTGCGAATCTTCTTTAACGAGCCAGGTTTGGGATTGCGGGACGTTACGTTTTCCAAGCCCGAACTGGATGACCTCAGCGATCGCGCTGGTGTATTTGAGGACGTGAGCGTCATCGCCGGCGGCAGCGTGAACCTTACTGGCGCCAAACAGCCGGAGCGTCTCGAGTTCGTCCTCACCGGTTTCAGCTACTTCCCGATGCTGGGTGCGACCCCCCAAATTGGACGGCTGTATGGGCCGCAGGACTTCGCGCCCGGTTTCTCACCCGCCATCGTGATCAGCGATGCTTTGTGGCACCACGAGTTTGGCGCCGATCCCAATGTTCTCGGCCGCACCATCCAATTCGACAGCGATCCGTGCACGATTATTGGTGTTCTTCCGCCCGGATTCCGCCATCCTGGGCCGACGGTTTCCGGTGAGGTGCAAGTATGGTCTGCCGCCGGACTCAGCGCCGAACCTTTCCCCAAACCGATACGTGGCAACCGGGGGCTAAACGCCGGAACAATCGGGCGCCTCAAGCCTGGACTGACGCTGGCGCAGGCTCAGGCACGCCTAACAGCCATGGCGGCCCAATTGCGCCACGACTTTCCCTCTGATTACCCGACCGAGGCCCAGTGGACAATTGAGATTCAACCGTTGCAGGAAACTTTGGTGGGCAATGTTCGACCTATGCTGCTCGTCTTGATGGGGGCAGTCATCCTAATCGTTTTCATTGTGTCGTTGAACATTGCCAATCTCCTGTTAGCGCGCGCTTCGGGACGACAACAGGAAATGGCGGTGCGGTCCGCGCTGGGAGCGAGTAGCCGCCGCATGGTGCGGCAGATGTTGACCGAGTCAATGCTTCTTTCCGCGATCGGCGGGGTGGCAGGAGTTATTACCGGGGCCGTAACCCTCAGTTTTGTTCTGCGCTTTGTGCCTTCGAACATTCCACGGCTTAGCGAGGTAAGAATCGATTGGGTGGTGCTGGGGTTTGCGCTGCTGATTTCGATTCTTACTGGCGTGCTTTTTGGGCTCGCCCCGGCACTTCACCTGGCAAAGGTGGCTCTGTCTTCGGCGATTCGCGAAGGCGGTCGTGGCTCCGGCTACAGCACCAGGACCGGCCGCTTGCGGGATGTTCTCATCGTCTCTGAACTGGCATTCGCTGTGGTGCTGATGGTGGGAGCCGGCTTGCTGCTGCGTACTCTCCGTGATCTGCTACAGGAAAACCCGGGATTCAATCCGACCCAGGTCGTTGCTGCCAACACTTGGCTGCCGATTCCGGACGATCCGAAAGAAGATCCTTACCACGGCGTTGCTCCCAAAGCTACTTTTGATCGAGAGTTGCTGCGGCGAATGAATGCAATTCCGGGAGTGCAACTCGCCGCCATCACCTCAGATCTACCGACCACCAATCACATCCTCAACGATCCCAGCGGGACTGATGCGCTGGCCATTGAAGATCGTCCGGTCGAGTCCTCCCAGGATCTTCGGGCCGAGAGAATTCGGGTAAGCCCCGATTACTTCAAGGTGATGCAGTCGCCGCTTCTGCGCGGCCGGTCTTTCGCCGAGGGCGACGAAGACGGCAAACCGCCGGTGGCCATCATTGATGAAACCACAGCTCGAAAATATTGGCCGACCCGCGATCCGCTGGGCCGCCGGGTTCGCTTCGGACAAGACCCTACCAAGCCTTGGATGACCGTCGTGGGTATTGTTAAGGACATCAAGAGTGATGGTCTCGACATTGATGGCGTTCCTCACATCTACGTTTCGATCTATCAAACCCCGAACCGGGGGCTTAGCGTTGTTTTGCGGACGTCTTTGCCGGCAGCCGTTCTCGATCCGCAGATTCGACATGAGATTCAGAGCATTGATCCCGGCCTGCCGGTATTCAATGTTGCGTCCATGAACGACGTGCTCGATCGTTCGCTGGCTTCACGGCGCTTCTCCGCCAATCTTGTAGGTGGATTTGCGGGACTGGCGCTGCTTCTGGCATCCATTGGAATTTATGGCTTGCTGGCCTATATGGTCAGCCAAAGGTCGCGCGAGATCGGTATTCGCGTGGCCCTGGGGGCCAGCCGCGCCAACGTTGTGAAACTTTTCTTACAAAAAGGTGTCGTGCTGGCTACCGTCGGAGTCGTTGCCGGCGTGGTCCTATCTGCATCGACTGCGTCGATGATGGCCAGTTTGCTTTACGGAGTGCGCCCCCACGATCCGTCTGTGTTTCTGGCCGTGCCTTTGCTTTTGTTTGTAGTCGCTGTGTTGGCTAGCTACCTTCCAGCCCGGCGCGCGACGAAGGTGGACCCATTGGTTGCGCTGCACGAGGCCTGAACTCGCAGTGTAGCAAAGGCACTATCAACCAGAGAACGTCATGTTGTGATGGAAGTGGCAACACATAAGGACCGAATCCTATGCCCAAAAGGTTCACGCTGTCGCTATTCCTAGCTCTGTTTTCCATCGGTCAGGTTGCCGCCCAATCATCCGTAACTTTAGTAAAAGCCGGCCGGATGCTCGACCCGCGAACCGGCAATGTGCTTTCGCCCGCGGCTGTGCTGGTCGAAAACGGCAAGATCAAGGAAGTTGGCTCGCGTTCGCAAGTGCAAGCGCACGTACCGGCGAATGTCAAGACTATCGACTTGGGTAGCGCGACCCTTTTGCCGGGGCTGATTGACGGTCATGCGCACCTGCTTCTCGACGTGATTGTGCCGCCGGAAGCCGAGAGCGCGCGCCATTCAAACGGTGACTTTGCTCCGGGGCTATTGCTTGCAATCGTCGAGTCGCCCGGCGAGCGGGTGCTGCGGGGGGCCAGGCTGGCACGCGAAGATCTGGAAAGCGGTTTCACGACGGTGCGCAATCTGGGGCACTCTGGAATTGACGGCGATGTTGTCTTGCGGGACGCGATCAATGCAGGCAACGTTCCCGGTCCGAGAATTCTGGCCGCCGGCCGTAAGCTGATGGCGCTGGGTTCATACCTCCAAGGCCTCAATCCCGCTATAGCCGAAGCGATCATGCAGCAAGAATTCCTGCCGATAGACAGCCCCGACCGAGCACGGCAGGCGGTGCGACAGAACGTCTTCTATAACGTCGACCTCATCAAGGTCACAGTTGGTGATGACATCTCAACCCCGGAATTGAAGGCGGTGGTTGAGGAGGCGCACCGTCAGCACTTGAAGGTCGCGGTTCACGCTATCAGCACTGGCAGCATCCAGACGGCGATTGATGGGGGCGCAGACTCCATCGAGCATGGCAACGATATAACCGATGAGCAATTGAAGGCCATGCGCGACAAGGGAATCTTCTTCGACATAACGCCAACTTTTTGGGGCGGTTTTTTTACCAAGATTGCTGAGCCGACCGTAGTGATGTCCCCTGCGATGAAATCAGAGCTGGCCGCCTCCGATGACCGAAGGCGGCGGAAGGTGGTCCCTTTCACTCAGCGAGTATTGAAGTCGGGAGTGAAGTTCGCGGCTGGATCCGATATGTGTTGGTTTTATCCCGGAAAAACGCGCGGCCAAGCCAGCGCCACGATATTTGCTAATTTGCATGACGCGGGAATGCCGTCGCTCGACATCATTCGCGCAGTCACCACCAACGCCGCAGAAATGCTGGGCTGGCAGGACCGTGTGGGTGCGGTTGAGCAGGGGAAATTTGCCGATCTCGTGGCGGTTGCCGGAGATCCAGTCGCCGATATCACCGAGCTGGAGCGAGTTCGATTCGTGATGAAGGACGGACGAGTGGTCCGGAATGACCTCGCTTCACATTGAAGCGCACGCTCTCTGAGATTCGTCGCGATGCGCAGAGTGTACTCAAGAAGCTCCGTGGAGGCGACTCTCACTAGCTTCCGGTTAGTCGTTCTCCTGAAAGATCAATAAGGAGCCCTACCGTTGACTGCGCAACTAAGGCGACCGTTTGTCTCATCGTCGCTTTGGCGATTTTCTTTCCTCACTGCCCGTGGCTTTTGCCAATCCCGTGCAGAACCTCTCCGAAGCGGCGAACCTCTTCCACCGCGTTGTAGTGCACAAGGGAGGCGCGGACTGCGCCGGTTTCCTGCTTGAGTCCGAGCCGTTTTATTAGGCGTGGCGAATACATGTGTCCGTCGCGTACGCCGATGCGGTTTCTGGCCATTTCTGTGGCCACCACTGCCGGAGGAATTCCGCCCAGGTTGAAGCTGAAGGTTGGCACACGTTGGCTGACTTGTTTAGGATCGCGAACACCGTACACTTCTGCTCCCGCTTCTCTTAGTATGCGAAGCATTTCGAGCGAGAGCGACTGTTCGTAGGTGCGGATCGCCTCCAGAGCGCGAACCAAATTAGCCCGGCGCGGCGCAGTCGGAGTTTCTCTGGCGAGGCGTTCGCCCAACGCTGCAAGATAATTGACCGCGGCATCCATGCCCGCGACGTTTTCGTAAACGAAAGTTCCTGCTTCGAGCTTTGCTGGTGGCTGGTTGGGAATGAAGTCTTCCCGGAATGTCGGCAGTTTTTCGAGCAGTTCGCGCCTTCCCCAAAGAAAGCCCATGTGAGGCGAAAAGACTTTATAGCCCGAACAAACGAGATAGTCACAGCCGAACGCCTGTACATCGATCACTCCGTGAGGCGCAAAATGAACACAATCGAGAAAGACTTCTGCGCCGGCGCTATGCGCATGCTTTGCCACTTCCGCGACATCCACTACGGATCCAGTCGCATTGGATGTGACCGTGCAGGCGACCAGACGTGTAGCGGACGAAAGCAAGGGCACAAGGTCGGCGACGTGCAGATTCCCGTCGTCGCGCATACGCCACCACCGAAATTGCGCGCCCTCTCGTTCGAGCGCGAGCCAGGTGGCGACGTTAGCCTCGTGATCCATCTCCGTGACCACAATTTCATTGCGCTCGGCGAGCATTTGTCCGATGGCCAGGCTGACCAGTCGAATGAAAGACGTCGCGTTCATGCCAAAGGCAATTTCGTCCGCGTGGTAGCCATTGACGAATTCGCAAACGCTCTGCCGTGCCCGCGCCAACATGGCATCCACTTGCTGGCTCTTGGGGTAAGGTCCGCCACGCTGGACGTTGCAATTCACCAGATGTGAGGTAACCGCTTCCAAAACGGATTGGGGTATTTGGGCGCCGGCGGCGTTGTCGAAGAATATGAAGTCTTCGCCATTGTTCAGCGCAGGAAACAAAGCGCGAAGGTCTTTAATAGGAAATTCTGTCATTGGATATTGTTCTCGATGATTGCTTTCATTTGCCGCTGAGACTGAAACCGATACGCCAGAGTTATCACTGCCAGAAACACAGCAAAAGTCGGCACCGTGTACTCGAGGCCGCGAACAAAGAATGTACTACCCGCGATGCCCAGCAGAAAAACCAGGCCGAGCACAGTTGGCAGCGGATGCAGCGGCAATCGCAAGGAAAGTGCGGCAACGCGTTCCGGTCCCAGTGCGCTGCGAAAACGCAGATGGGTGGCGAGCACCACGAGCCACACGAAAAACATTCCTGCCACCGCGGTGCCGTAGAGAAGCAGGAAGGCTCGCTGAGGCGCGTAAATCGCAAGAAAGATGGCGGCAACCATGCCGCCGGTTGAAACCGCCAGAGCCGCGCGGGGCACGCCCGTTGCGCTGAGTTGTCCGATCCACGCAGGAGCGTAGCGTCCGCGCGACAAGGAAAACAACATTCGCGTGGTGAGGTACAAATTGGTGTTGGCACTCGACAACGCCGCCGTGATTACAACCAGGTTCATTACCGCGGCTGCGTAAGGTACGCGCACGGCCGTGAAGACACGCACAAACGGACTGGCGGTAATTCCCGTAGACCCGATTTGATCCCAGGGCGACATGGCCAGCATCACGGTGATGGCGAGCACGTAAAATAGAACCAGCCGCAACAGGATCGATCTCATGGCAGTCGGCACGGATTCTTCGGGATGTTGCGCTTCACCCGCCGTGACCGCAATTACTTCGACGCCCATGTAGCTCGTGATTACCAGCGTGAGAGCCAGCCAAACACCTGTCCAACCGTGAGGCAGGAAACCGCCATGCGTGGTCAGATTGCTGAAACCGATTGCCCGGCCCGAGGTCAGACCGAAGATAAGGAGCGCACCGACGATTACGAATATTACGATCGCCACAACCTTGATCAATGCGAACCAGTACTCGAATTCTCCAAACCAGCCTACTTGCAAGGAATTGATCATCACCAAACCTAAGGATGCGGAAGCTACCCAGATCCAACCTGGAACTGTCGGGAACCAAAACGACATGTAGATCGCAACCGCGGTGACCTCGGCGCCAACCGCGATGATCTGAATCAAACCATAAGTGGCGCGAACGCAGAACCCCGCCCACGGGCTCAGGTAACGCTCGGCATAGACGCCGAACGATCCTGCTACCGGATGTACGACCGCCATTTCCGCTAAAGCGTAGGCGACGACCACCGTGATCGCGGCTCCGAGCAGATAGCTGAGAATTACTCCCGGCCCCGCCAGTTGGACGGTTACGCTGCTTCCAAGGAACAGGCCGACTCCGATTGCGCCACCGATGGCGATCATGCTGAGCTGACGCTGGCTTAGTTGGCGATGTAGTCCGTCCGAAGAGGTGGCTGTCTCGAAGCCAGCGGCTGGCGAGGCTGGTTGCGCACCATCAGCCACAGGCGGCTCCGAATGTTGCATGGTTCCTCGCCTCGATTCTGCCAATCACTTCCACAATCTTCGATGTTTTTGCGCGACGTTAACTTGCCATAGTAGTTGATATCAATGTCTGCGTACATGATCCGCTGCAGACGCGCTCCGAGCGAAAAGCTTGCCATCGCGAACAACCCGAAACGGCTGGTAGCACGCGAGACAAAAAGCAGGGAGATGGCCGGTTGGCCACAGTGGCCTGGTACTTTCGTTTGGCGCCTGGTTTCACGGGTTGCTACAAACTCAAGCCTGTGGAGCTACCATCGAAACAACAATTCTGCTCACAATGGGAGACGGTTATGCGGCGAATATTCTTGAAGGTTTTGGTGATGGCGCAGCTAATGAGCCTGGCCGCCCTGGGGCAGTCGCTGGGCGACGTTGCGCGCGAGAGTCAGGAAAAAAGGAACGCCGACAATGCCTCGGGAGTGCTGCCGAAGGTGATCACGAACAAGGACCTTTCGCAAGATCCGGAGGCGGATGAAGATGCGGCCGAGACGCAGCCGGTGGCGGGCGCGGTGGCCGGCAACAAGCCCACGGACCATCGCTCTGCGGAACAACGCTTGTCAGAACAGCGTGCGGCTGCGCAATGGAAGAAGCAGATATTGGCGCAAGAAAATCGAATGACGAATCTGCAGGCACGCATCGACGAGATCAATGCGTCCGTTCGTGCTGGAGGCGGGAGCGCGCAGTATGAGGGGCCATACAACCGCTATGCAGCGCGTCAATTGCCTCGATGAGCAGAAAAGAAAACTCGAGCAGATGCAGGAAGCGGCGCGGCACGCAGGCATGCACACTCCAGTGTACGATCCGTAGGTTGCCTGCCAGAAACCTATTGCTGCCGACTTTCCAGCTGGGCCAGTTTCCACGAAAGTTTATCTGCTTCGGCGACCTTTCTTGGTGGACAAAAATGAATTCTGGGCGAGTCGTTTGCAAAGTAAACTCCACAGGTGCGGTAAGCTTGATCGTGGCAGCCGAGTCATGGCCAGTTCGTTCCAAGTCGATCCCGAGCGAGGGCCGGTCGGTGTCGCATGTCCTAGGTGTAAGAGGTTAGTCTCGCCCGCTGAAGTACGGCCCATCGACTTTGAGCGTATCCAGTGTCCGAGGTGCGGAGAGCGATTTGTGCCCGGCCTGTTGACGCGAACCATTGACTGCGAAAAGCCGACGCCGGAGGATTTTTCCCGCTTTCATGTCCGCGAAGGCGAAGTTGCGGGACTCTATTGGACCGAAACCGCACACCCACCAGGGTACAGGATTCCCAGCCACGCGCATCGAATGGCGTCGCTCTATCTTCTGCTTGCGGGCAGCCTTACCGAGAAATTCGGGCGCGAGAACGTTGAAAGAAAAACGGACGAACTGATCTTCACACCTCCGGACGAACCTCACTCCAATGTTTTTCTTGGGTGCGGAGGACGGTGTCTCATCATCGAACTGCATCCGGTCTTAGTTTCACGGGCGCTTGAGTGCGGCGCGTTGCCCGGCAACCTGAAGGCGTTTCGTGGGCAGCCCGCCTGGTTGGCCAAGAGGTTGTACAACGAATTTCGTTCCGGCGACGGCGTCTCACCCCTGGTGGTTGAAGGGTTGATGCTCGAAATCGTCGGCGAGATTTGCCGGCAACGGCCCGCGTGGCGCAGCTCTGGGCCGCAGAGAAAAATCAGCCAGGCGCGCGAGTTCCTGGACGCCGCGTTTTCACAAACAGTCTCACTCAGCGATGTCGCCCAAGCCGTCGGTCTTCATCCTGTATATCTGGCGCGAATGTTCCGGCAGACATATCGATGCAGCATCGGAGAGTACGTTCGCCGCCGAAGGGTTGATTTTGTTTGTTCTCAACTCGTAGCTTCGAACAAACCGCTGGCCGAGATCGCGTCGGAAGCCGGCTTTTGTGACCAGGCACACCTTACCCGGACATTCCGCAAACTATGTGGGCTTACTCCGTCCCGGTACAGGACGGCGCACCGATAGTTCGCAACACTCCAGTCTTGAGAACTCCGGCTCGCGGCGCCGCTGCGGTGCTGCCCTTTGTCTGTGGTGTAAGATGTCCGCGATTGCCGGAATCGGACAGGGAACTTGTTCAACGAGCTCAAACACGCCCTGCGAAGTATTTTTCGCTCGCCTCGCTTTAGTTTTTCCGTTGCGCTGATTCTGGCCCTTGGAATCGGCGCCAACACTCTGGTGCTAAGCGTGATTTCCGCTGTGCTCTCCAGGCCTCTGCCGTTCAAGGATCAGGATCGCATCGTAATCCTTTGGGAGTCACAACTCACTCGCGGCACCACCCGCGGCATCATTTCGCCAGCGGACTATCTTGAATGGACGCGGCGCACCCACTCCTTTGAGCACTTAGGCGCATGGCGCACCTGGTTTTATACGCTGCATGGAAACGGCAGCCCAGAACAAGTCTGGGGAGTGCACGCCTCGGCTGGGTTCTTCGAGATTCTCGGCGTGCAGCCTCAATTAGGCCGGACCTTTTTGGCGGGAGATGACAACCCAGGGCACGAGCACGTGGTTGTGATCAGCCACGCATTGTGGCAGCGCCGGTACGCGTCCACTCCCGGCGTGATCGGTACGACGATCACAGTTGATGACAATACCTACACCATCGTTGGCGTGCTGCGGCCGGACTTCAATTTGTTCGGCACCACTCGCTCCTACGATATCTGGATGCCGTTCGTGATGACGCCCGGCAGCAGCCGCATGGACCACTCCGTTCTGGTTTTTGGCAAGCTCAAGGCAGATACATCGCCCCAATCGGCTGCGGCCGAGATGACTGCGGTCATGGGAGACTTGGAACGCGAGAATCCCACTGGAGAGCAGCGAAGCATTCGGGTGGTTCGACTCAGAGACAGTCAGGTTGAGAGTATTCGCCCTACGCTAGTGGTTCTGCTGGCTGCTGTGGGCTTCCTTCTGACCATCGCCTGCGCCAACGTGGCAAATCTGATGCTGGCACGAGCGGCATTGCGGCAGCGTGAAGTGGCTGTTCGAGTGGCGCTGGGTGCGTCACATTCGCACCTGGGGCTGCATTTCTTCGCCGAGGGCCTGGTGCTTGCGTCTATGGGTGGAGCGCTAGGAATGTTGCTGGCCATCGCGGGTATGGGACGGCTACGAGACACCGCTCTGCGTTCTGGATTGGCGGAGATTCCACGGGCTCAATTCATCCACCTGGACGTGAAGGTTTTCGCCTGCACAGCGGGATTGGTGCTGCTGACTGCCGTCGTTTTAAGCCTGGCGCCGCTCGCTCATGCGTTTCGATCGAATACATTCGATTCGCTTCGCGCGGTCGGTCTTGCTGTCTCCTCGCATCGCAAGCTGCGCTCCGCGCTTGTGGTTGCCGAAATAGGATTCAGCACNGCGCTACTCTTCTGCGCCCTGCTGCTGGGCAACAGCGCAGCCAAGTTGCTCGCCAACGATCCGGGCTTGAATANCAACAACGTACTCACATTTCGGCTCTGGCTTCCGGAGTGGCGTTTCCCGACTCCAGANGCGCTTCTNCNCTTTCAGCGGCAGGCTGTNNTTGAANTGTCCGCCNTGCCGGGAGTGACCNCNGCNTCGGCNGTNAATTTNCCTCCTTTNAGNGGATGGGGAGATGCCACGACGATTGAAATCCCNGGCNATGATCAANNNAGTCTCGGCCAATCGAGCATCGATCAATCGCGGCTCGTGACTCAATATCGAGTCGTCATGCCAAATTATTTTGCCACCATGCAGGTGCCGCTCCGTCTCGGCCGGCAATTCACCGATGCCGACGACGAACGCGGCGCACCGGTCGCGATCATCAACGAGGAGATGGCGCGGCGCTACTGGCCGCATGCAGAAGTACTGGGAGCATCGATCGTTCTGCACTTTCCCACGTCGGGTGCACCATGGAAACCTGCGGTAAATCGAGAACGTGTCACGGTGGTTGGAGTGGTGTCGGATGTCAAAGACTTCGGGCCGGCACAACCGGATGCGCCGCAGATCTACCTGACCTACTCTCAGTTTCCGTCGCGGCTGCTCACTTTTCTGCTGCGAACGAGGGTCGAGCCGCAATCGCTGGCAACTGCCGCCGTGGCCGCGATTCACCAAGTGGATACCGAACAGGCGGTCACAGAAATCAAGACCATGGACGAATATCTTTCCAGTTCCACTACCCTGAGCCGCACCAGTGCCGTGATGGTGTCGCTGTTCGCGGCGTTCGCATTTCTGTTGGCAACGACCGGCCTCTATGCCAGTGTTACCTATTCTTTTGCGCAGCGCCGATTCGAGTTAGCGATTCGGGCTGCACTGGGGGCGACGCCTTCAAAGCTGTTTAGGCTGGTATTCACCGAAGCTTCGAGCCTGATCGTGGCGGGCGTGGCCCTTGGATCGGCGATCGGGTTGGTGGGAAGCAGGGCGCTGAAAACTCTATTGTTTGGGGTCCGGCCAGACGATCTGACCGCACTTGCCATCGTCGCGGTTCTCATGGTGATCACGGGTATGCTGGCCTGCTGGCTACCCATGCGAGGGGCGATCAAGCTCGATCCGATGGAGTCTTTACGCCACGAATGAAAGACTGGCCAGCCTTTACCACGACCGTGCTCGGTCTAGTTCGAAGAGTTCAACGCAGGTTCCAACTGTGCAAGACCGTTCCTGTAACCTTGCGCTACTTTGGCAAAGAATGAGGATGCGCATGATAAAGAGGACAGCTTTGTGGACGCTTGCAGTAGCTTTGGCTTTGGGCATGGCGCTTTCGCTCGCGGCTGATGATGATTTTGGAACCATAGGCATCCGTTTTGAGCAGCTCTACGACGACACGCAGCCCAACAAGCATGGCCCACTCGTTGTTCTAGACGCAGTCGAAGGGCTCCCTGGTGCGAAAGCTGGCGTGCACAAGGGCGACATCGTTTTCGCGATCGATGGCGCACTCGTGATGGGGAGAGAATTGGACGAAATTAATCGTAAGGCTATCCGCGGACCGGTTGGCAGTACCGTTCGCCTCTCGTTTGTCCGCTTGGATAGCAGCCAGTACGAATTGACGATGCCCCGTGCCCCTTATCCGCCTTACACAAATCCGGCTTCAGATCCATTCGCTTACAGCATTCCCGGCAGCTGGCGCATCGATCCTCGTTATAACTTCCCGCTTCCGTGGGCTCCATCGATCGCATATCACGGCGCGGAAGACGTTGCCTTTTCCCCGGATTTCGACTTCACAGACTCGCCAGAGTACCATTCGTACTTGTTTTTCTGGTGGCTGGACGGGACCGCTCCAATCACCGTAAAGCAGCTTGAGTCCGATATGGTGGTTTACTTTCGAGGTCTGGCGGAACAGCGCGGACATAACAAGGGTTTCAAGCCCGACCCCGCCAAGGTTTCGGCAAACTACAGCGCCGATCCAGCGGGCTCGCAAACCCTCGGCGAAGCGGCTGCCAGCAGCCTCAAAGGGCTAGTGAGTATTTACGACACCCATGGCAAAATCGTCAGACTGAATTCGGAAGTAGTAACCGCCGTGTGCCCAGGTTCGACTCACACCGCAGCATTTTTCGGAATGTCCCAACAACCGCGCACGGAGGGGATCTGGAAGAGTATCGACGCTGTGCGCGACAGCTTCCGCTGCAACCGATAGAGCGCTTCCTTAGTCTTCTCGGCGGTTCCTTTCATTCTTGTCGTTCTTGCGAGGATTTTGAAGATGAGGTTCGAACGTGGTCTCCAGATCAAAGTCACGGACGTCGAACCCAAATGAAACCGATTGCCTCTAACCACAGTAAGAGTGAATAGGGGCGGAAGCCGGAACGACCGGCGCCCCAGTTATCACCGAGGCGACAGCCATGAAAACGTTCTTTGTCACTCTGCGGTCGGCGCTCTTCAGTTCTGGTTTCGTTTTGCTTTGGGGCTGGGTAGCCTTGAGTCTGCATCGCCGTTACGATGGCCCACTCGGCGCTGCGCTGCCCGAATGGACGCGGACGCTTGGCATCGCGCTGCTAGCCGCAGGCGGAACCCTGGCATTCGCCTGCATTGCGACGTTTGTCATCCGCGGCCATGGAACGCCCGCGCCCTTCGATCCGCCGCGCGCATTCGTTGCTGCTGGTCCTTACAAGCTCGTGCGCAATCCCATGTACATTGGCGGCGCCATCGTGCTTTTCGGCTTCGGACTCTACGAGCACTCGCCCGCAATTCTGCTGTTCGCACTGCCCTGGCTCCTGCTAGCTCACGTTTTCGTCATTTTCTACGAAGAGCCGCATCTTCGCGCGACTTTTGGCGCAACCTATGAGGTCTACTGCAGCTCGGTCCGCCGCTGGATGCCCCGGCTGTAACACGTTACCTCCAGCTTCGCTCCTCGGGAGGGGACAACTTGTCCCGTCGTGCGTTCCAACCGTGGCATCCCTCTCATTTTCATGCGCATAGGCGCCCTAAAGTGCGGCCCTCGGGACAATCTGTCCCCGCGCAAGCATCCTACAAATTGATCGAAAACATTGATTGCAGGCATGTTACGTAACGCAGGCATTGGCATGCCGCCTGCACTACAACCCCGAGAACATTCAACTTGAGGAGCGTTCAATTGCGAGTGGAGACCAAAATCGGATGGCTGGCGCTGCTGACCGGGTCAGCCTACATACTGGTTCAAGGTATTTCGCCAAGCGTTTTCAATCACGCGATCTCGTTGGTCGCGTCAGCAGTTTGGGGTAGCTAACCACATGACACGTTATTCGAGCAATTGGAGTGATCCGTCAATGAAGCCACGAAAGCGATCGACTCAGAAATGGAAGAGCATCCGGAAGGCGCTTCTGCGTCTCGCAATTCCGGCTCTGTTCGCAACCGCGAGTTTTGCCACGTCGCCGTCGCAACTGTTTGTCGGCACGGCACAGCATTCTGGAAAAATTGCCCAGGATATCGACCGTCACAATCCCAATGCTCTGATCGATGTGATCGTGCAGTTCAACGTCACGCCAACCGCTGCACACTACCAGAGAATGTCAGACCGTGGCGCCGTGCTTAAGACCAAACTGCACAGCATCAAGGCTGCCGCTTTTAAGATTCCGGTCTCCGCACTTGCCAAGCTGGAGAAAGACAGTGATGTTGTCTACGTTTCGCCGGATCGCACCGTCGGTATCAGGAATAATTACGAGAGCTTCATTCCGGCGGTGGAAGCGGACGTCGCCACCCAGCAGTATGGGCTCGACGGCACTGGGGTCGGGATTGCAGTAATTGACAGCGGCGTCGCCGATCACGTCGACTTTCACACTGCCAGCGGAACTCGCGTAGTTCACAGTGAAAGCTTCGTTACCGGAAACACTTCCACCGTAGACGCCTACGGCCACGGAACTCACGTCAGCGGCATACTCGGTGGAAACGGTACGGCATCGGGCGCGGGAACAGGCTATGCGGAACAAATTGTGGGCATGGCGCCGAACGTTAACATCATCAACCTTCGCGTGCTTGATCAAAACGGCGCCGGCACCGACAGCCAGGTGATCGCTGCCATTCAGCGAGCCATCGCGCTCAAGACGAAATACAACATCGGTGTCATCAATCTTTCGCTGGGACGACCAGTGTTCGAAAGCTACACCCTCGATCCTCTCTGCCAGGCGGTGGAACAAGCCTGGGCCGCCGGCATTGTAGTCGTTGTGGCCGCTGGAAACGACGGCAGAGACAATTCGATGGGCACCCACGGTTTCGCCACTATCGGCGCCCCGGGCAACGATCCGCGGTCATCACCGTCGGCGCTACCCGGACCATGGGAACTGCCACCCGAACGGACGATGCGATCGCCAGCTACAGCTCGAAGGGACCGACGCTGCTCGACCATATCGTTAAACCGGACATTGTCGCGCCCGGCAACCGTATCGGTTCATTGATCGTTAAGAACAGCACGCTCGATGTCGCCTATCCGAATCTTGAGATCGCTCCGACCGGAACTTGTCCGACGACCAGCTGCCCGACCAAGTATTTCCGGCTGAGCGGGACCAGCATGGCGACCCCCGTAGTAAGCGGCGCAGTGGCCCTCATGTTGCAAAAGGATCCCACCCTCACTCCGGATACAGTGAAGGCTCGCATTATGAAGACGGCGTGGAAAGGTTTTGGGGTCTATACCACTTCCTACGACGTCTACAATAATGCTTACAACAATCAGTACGATCTTTTCACCTACGGTGCAGGATATCTCGACATCGACGCGGCCTTAGGCGACACCGATGTTGCCAACGGCGTGGCTCTGTCCCCGACCGCAAATTACAATCCCGCGAACAACACCGTGACCATCGTCAACACCAACTCCGTAACTTGGGGCACGTCGGTCATCTGGGGCAGTTCGATAGTGTGGGGCAACTCCATCATCTGGGGCAGCTCGGTGTTAAGTGCGAATTCGATCGTTTGGGGAAGCTCCGTGGTGTGGGGCAATACCGTGGACACCGGCTTTAGCATTGTCTGGGGCACCAGCATAGTCTGGGGTACCTCGACTGCGGATGCGGCCTTCAGCGATGGCCAGGACGGAGAAAACTAACCATGACATCCCTCTCGACAAAGAGCAAAATGCTTGTCGGGCTCGTGGTTCTGTTCGGTGCGGGCATTCTCCTCCAGGTGCCGCTGACTTGGGGACATCCGGCCTACGGACAGTTCACCGGGACCTTCTTGGTCGCCCTGTTCGCAGCGCGGCTCAAAGTCTCACTGCCACGGCTCACCGGATCGATGTCGGTGAACCTGCCATTCATCCTGCTCGCGCTTAGCGAGCTCACCCTGGCAGAGGCGCTGCTGATTACCGGCGCTTCAACTTTAGCGCAATGCCTTTGGTCGGAGAGCAGTCAGCAGAAGCCGACCAAAATCATGTTTAATGTGGGCGTCACTTTGATAGCAGCTGAGGCTGCGTGGCTCGCCATGCAGGCTACCGTGCCAAATTCAGGGCTTGGTCTCGCCCTGGGAGCACTAGCCTACCTGCTGGTCAATACCATCCCGGTCGCAGCCATCATTGCTCTGACGGAAAATGGCCGCCTGTTCGGAATTTGGAGAAAGATCCTGCAACTTACGTTTCCATATTTCGTTCTGGCTGCGGGCGTCGCGGGCCTGGCCAAACTGGCCGCGCATACATTTGCCTGGTACGTCCCGCTGCTCATTCTGCCACTGATGTTTCTGGTGCAACGCTCTTTTACGGCTTACTTCCAAGGCCTGCGTAACAGCGCTGATCAGCCGCGCTCTTATGCCATGGCTGCCGGAGCCGGTCGCGGATGATGTAAACGGATAACCAACTTGAAGGACTCGCCGACCAGATTGCAAAAACTGGCCGGCATTTTTTTGGCCGCAAACACAAAACGATGCCTTTGAACTTTGCACGCCCGCGCTCCGTCCATTTTGAATATACTAATCAGAATGTCCCCAGTTCGCGCGGGTGGCCCAGACTTTCGCGATTCGTATCCGGGTGTGCGTTCAGGCGCACCGTAAGTCTGAGAGTGGATTCGGCTTTGCCCACTGAGGTTACCCTCTTAAAAGAAAGAGAGACCACGCATGAAAAAACAACTCAGTGCCCAACAGAAACGTACCCAGGAGCGAAGGCGGCAACACAACCGGAAACACACCTTGCTGCGCCGGGAGTGTTACAAGTGGCTTAGGAAAAACTTGCCTGAGGTTTACGCGAAGTTGAGAAAGAAAGCAGGGCTGGTGAAGACGGGCCGGCCTAAAGCCTAAAGCCTAAAGCCTAAAGCTGCCCCACGCTTTCCCCAAGTGCTACTTGTGAAGGTCTCCATCGGGCCTGCAAGAAAGGATTCTAGCCATCGCG
>JGI12269J14319_10001325_pt1 | contig 24797 bp, 32 predicted proteins | sample PeaSoiSIISIP2007_FD_14319 | JGI IMG/M metagenome (IMG submission 14319)
GGGGGGAGCCGCGAAAGCGCTTCAGCCAGCGCGCGCTCGGCATCGGCTTCGCTGGCCGCCTCGGTTTCGGGCGGGGCGATCACGATGACGATCTCACCCTTCGGCACCGTCAGCGCCGGGTCGACGGCCAGCGCACCGAGCGAGCCGCGATAGTGCGTCTCGTGCAGCTTGGTCAGCTCGCGCGCTACGACGGCCGCCCGCGGTCCAAGCACGGCCGCCATGTCGGCGAGGCTGGCCGCAAGCCGCGAACGCCCCTCGAAGAGGATGAGCGTCGCGCGCACGGGCTTCAGCGCCTCCAGAAAGGCGCGCCGCGCCGCTGCGCGCGGCGGCGGGAAGCCTGCGAACAGGAAGCGGTCGGTGGGCAGGCCGGCGGCGCTGAGCGCGGCCAGCACGGCCGAAGCGCCGGGAATGGGGATCACCGCGACGCCCGCGGCCATGGCCGCGCGCGCCAGGCGAAGGCCGGGGTCGGAGATCAGCGGCGTGCCGGCGTCCGAGCAAAGCGCGATCCGCTGGCCGGCCAGGAGCGCCGCCATGACGCGCGCCCGCTCGCGCTCGCCGGTGTGGTCGTCGTAGCGCTCCAGGGGTTTTCGGATGCCGTAGGCGGCAAGGAGCTTGGCGGTGACGCGTGTGTCCTCCGCCAACACCCGGTCGGCGCCGGCGAGCACGTCGAGCGCGCGCAGCGTCACGTCGCGCAGATTGCCGATCGGGGTTGCGACCAGATAGAGCCCGGGCGCGAGCGGGCCTGAGGCGAGCACGGGCGGCGGGGGCCTAGGCGGCATCGACGGACGCCCCGGCCCGGACGAGCCGTCCGACGAGGTGGTCGAGCACCGGGCGGCCCTTGGCGGTCGCCGCCAGGCTGTCGCTGCCGGCGGCAAGCCAGCCGCCGGAGGCGAGTTCGGCGACGAGCGGCTGGCGCGGGCCAAGGCCGAGGGCCGCGATGTCCGCCCACGCCACGCCTTCGCTGGTGCGCAGGCCCATGAGCAGCCGCTCCTCGGCGGCTTCGAAGGCCGAAAGCCGCTCGCGGGTCACGAGCCCAACGCCGGTGGAGCCCACGTGGCGCACGTAGTCGCCGACGCCGCGGGCCGCGACGGTCGCGGTCCGGCCGCCGGCGAGTGTCAGCCGCCCGTGCGCGCCGGGGCCGACGCCGAGGTAGTCGCCGCCGCGCCAGACGGCGAGGTTGTGGCGCGATCGCGCGGCCGCGCCGCGCGCGTGGTTCGAGATCTCGTAGGCCTCGAGGCCGGCGCGCTCGAGCACAGCCTGGGTCGTCAGGTAGAGGGCAAGCGCCAGGTCTTCGTCGAGCGGCGACAGGCGCCCACGCGCCGCTGCGCGGCCGAACGCTGTCTCGGGCTCGATGGTGAGCTGATACGGGGAGATGTGCTCCGGCCCGAGCGCCGCCGCGGCGGCAAGCTCGGCCGCCCACGATGCCCGGGTTTGTCCCGGCCGCGCGTAGATCAGGTCGACGGAAACGCGCGGGAAGGCGGCTAGCGCCGCGGCCACGGCGCGCTTCGCCTGCGCGGCGTCGTGGTCGCGGCCGAGGAAGGCAAGCGCCGCATCGTCGAGCGACTGGACGCCGAGCGAGAGCCGTTCAACGCCAGCGGCGGCCAGCGCGGCGAAGCGGTCGGCGTCGGCCGGATTGGCCTCCAGCGTGATCTCGACCGGCGTGTCGGTTGGCCAGAGCCGGCGCGCGGTCGCCACGATCTCGCCCGCGATGTCAGGCGGCATGAGCGAGGGCGTGCCGCCGCCGAAGAAGAGCGACCCCAGGCGCCGTTGGCCCACGAGCCGGGCGTGGCCCTCGAGGTCGGCGAGGATTGCACGCGCCAGACGCGCCGGCCCCTCGCCACCGCGCGCCTTGGTGACATTGAAGTCGCAGTAGGGGCAGATCCGGGCGCAGTAGGGCCAGTGGACGTAGACCGCGAGCGGCGCGCCGGCCTGATCCGCCGCCGTCAAAGCACCGCGGCCTTCAGCTTGGCGAAGGCGCGGCTGCGGTGGCTGCGCGCCGCCTGCTCGCCCCAGTCCATTTCACCGAAGCTGCGCGTCTCGCCTTGCGGCACGAAGATCGGGTCGTAACCGAAACCCTTGTCGCCGCGCGGCGGAAACCGCAGCGTCCCATCGACTCGCGCCTCGACGACCACGATGGCCCCGCCGGGCCAGGCGAGCGCGAGCGCGCAGGTGAACCAGGCGCTGCGGTCCTCGCCGCCCGCCGCCTCGAGCCGCTCCTCGACCTTGGCCATGGCCTGCCCGAAGTCGTGCTCGGGGCCGGCCCAGCGCGCGGAGTAGACCCCAGGCGCGCCGTCGAGCGCGGTCACCGACAGGCCCGAGTCGTCGGCCAGCGCAACCAGCCCGCTCGCATCGGCGGCCGCGCGCGCCTTCAGGAGCGCGTTGCCGGTGAAGGTGGCCTCGGCTTCCTCCGGCTCCGGCAGGCCGAGCTCGGCGGCGGACGCAACGTCGAACCCCGGCCCGAGGAGCTCGATGAGCTCGCGCGCCTTGCCCGGATTGTGGGTGGCGGCGACGAGGCGGGCGCCGGGCAAGAGCGACAGGGCCATGGTCCGAGCCTTTCCGGCCAAGGGATTGCGGCCAGTTTCCCGCTCAGCGGATGCGATGCAAGCCATGGTCCGTTTGTTGCATTGCAAAAATGTAATGAATTACTCCGAATTAACATTGTTTATCGATAATTTCCTTGATCGAAATTCGATGCGGTCCTATCTGAATGTCGCAGCGGATGCGGTGCCGGCGAGTTGAAAAGCAAGCCTAATCACCCCAAATGCTGCGATGCAACATCAACCTTGGAGCCCTTACTATGAATACGACTCTTACGGACATCATCGACCGCGTGGCGATGACCTTCGGTCAACTCGCGATGCTGGCAGCTCTGCCGGTCGCCGCGATCGCGCTCGCTGTCCATGCCCTGTAAACGCACGGCCTTGACCATGCGTCTCGCCGGGGCATCTTCGCCGTCGGCCTCCTGATCCTTCCCGCTCGCCGGGTTTGATGAGAGAGACCGGCGGCGAAACCGTGCGCTAACCTAGCGCCCGACGACCAAGAGCGAGGCCAGCCATGCGTGCACTCGGACCAGGCTCGGTCTCCAGCTTCCTTAAAATCATTCTCGACGTGGTCTACGTCGCGCTCGCCATCAGCGTCGTGCTGATCGGCATCGGCATCCTCGCGTCCCTGCTGTTCGATCTCGATCCGGCGCTTTTCTCCAGCATGATCCGGGCGACCGGCCACGGCGGCGCCCCAAGCGGCCTCGAGATCGCCGGCGGCCTCTTCGTCACCGCCCTCTATGCCGGCGGGATTCTGGGGATCATCGGCGAGCTTCGGCGCATATTCGCGACGCTCACCGCCGGCGATCCCTTCCATCCCGGCAACGTCCGCCGGTTGCGCGTCATCGGCTTGGTGCTGGCGGCGCTGGGCGTCCTTGAGGTTCTGCGCTATCCGATGGGCCTGATCGACGCCAACCTCGCCGCGCGAACCGCCTGCGGGCAGACGGCCGGGCCGAACGTGACGACCTGGTTCGCGGTTCTCGTGGTGTTCGTCCTGGCCGAGGTCTTTCGTGAGGGCGCGCGGCTCCGCCGCGAAGCCGAACTCACGATCTAGGCCGCGCGGAAAGCTGCCCCGATGCCGATCCGCGTCCGCCTCGACCGCATCCTGCTCGATCGTCGCATGTCGTTGACCGAGCTCGCCGACCGGGTCGGCGTCACCATCGCCAACCTCTCGATCCTGAAGACGGGCAAGGCCCGCGCGATCCGCTTCTCGACGCTGGACGCGCTCTGCCGCGAGCTCGACTGCCAGCCGGGCGACCTGCTCTCCTTCGACGGCGGCCCGCCGGTCGATGTCGGGGACGAAGAGGAGGACGAGGGGATCGATTAGGGCGGTCGCTTCAGCTGGACGCCGTGGCTGAAGCCTTCGCCGAGGAAGACCACGCCGGCGCGCTCGACGGCGGCCTTCACCTTCATCACGATGTCGTAGCGGGCGTGAAAGTCCTCACTTTGCGCCTCCAGCCGCTTGACGGTGATCACCGAGACGCCCGCCTCCTCGGCGAGCTTCGCCTGGCTCCAGCCGAGGAGCGCGCGTGCGGCGCGGATCTGCAGGTTGGTGATCAAGGCGGCGTTGACGGATAGTCTCTCAGTTGATACACATTGTATCACATTAGATCAGTTCGGCATAGGACAGGAGCGCGAGGCATGGCGCAACCCCGACTGACCCGTGCGGCCCCGAGCTTTGCCGTCGCAGACGTGTTCGAGACTGCCGAATATTACCGCGACGTGCTCGGCTTTCGCTTCGACGGCATCTGGGGCAATCCGCCCAGCTTCGTCATGCTCGACCGCGACGACGTGCGGGTGATGATGAAGCAGGTGAAGCCCGAGGCTCTGCCCACGCCGCCGGCGAAACGGTCCGGCGAGCAGGTCGACATGTACCTCTACGCCACCAATGTGCGGGCGCTGGCCGCGGAGCTGGCGGCGAAGGGCGCCGATATCGTGCAGGGGCCGGTCGACCGGGTGATCTACAACGGGCGGGAGTTGATCGTGCGCGACCTGAATGGCTTGATCATCTGCTTCGGCCAGCTGCTCGACGAGAACCCCGACTGATGCAAGAGGTCCTTCCCGGCGTCTTTCTCGTGCCCCAGAACGGCCGCAAGGGGTTCGGCTATACCCATTTCGTCCGCCGGCCGACCGGCAACCTGATTCTGGATGCAAGCCGCGTCGGCTCGATCAGCGACGCCTTCGACGAGATCGAAGCGGCCGGCGGCGTGAAGGCGGCGGTGATCAGCGACCGACACCTCGGCGGCGCTTCGACCAACCAGATCGCCGAGCGGTTCGGGGCGACCATCTATTGCAGCCGGATCGAGGCCGACGCCGTCGGACACCGCGTCAACGCCGTGCACGTCGACCATCCGCTGCCGCTCGAGCGGACGACCGTGGAGGGCGACGTGCTGCTCGTGCCGACGCCCGGCCATACGGCGGGTCAGTTCTCCACCCTGGTCGAGGTCGAGGGGGCGCGCATCCTCTTCACGGCGGACTTCGTCTGGCGCGAAAACGGCCGCTGGCGGCCGGGAAACAAGAGCCGCAAGGTGATGCAGAAGAGCTTCGAGAGCCTGCGCGACCTCAAGTTCGACCACATCGTGGCCTACACCTCGTACACGCAGACCGAGCTCTTCGTGGCGATCCCGTCCGTGGATGCCGCGGTCGATGCGATGATCGCCGCCTGCCAGAAGCCCTAGAGCTCTTTAGCCGACGCTGGTTTTCTGCATCTCGATCAGCTCGCCGATCCCTTTGCGGGCGAGCGCGAACAACGCCTCGAACTCCGCCTGGGTGAAACCGCGCCGCTCGCCGGTCGCCTGGATCTCGACGATGTCGCCGGACCCGGTGAGGACAAAGTTGGCGTCGGCCTCGGCCTGGCTATCCTCCTCGTAGTCGAGGTCGAGCACAGGCGTGTCCTGATGCACGCCGCAGGAAATCGCCGCGACCTGGTCGAGGATCGGGTCCTTGGCGATGACGCCCTCGCTCATGAGGTAGCGGGTGGCAAGCCTGAGCGCGATCCAGCCGCCGGTGATCGCCGCGGTGCGCGTTCCTCCATCGGCCTGGATGACGTCGCAGTCGATGGATATCTGCCGCTCGCCGAGCGCCTTCATGTCGGTCACCGCGCGGAGCGAGCGCCCGATCAGCCGCTGGATCTCCTGGCTGCGCCCCGACTGCTTGCCCTCCGCCGCCTCGCGCCGGCCGCGGGTGTGGGTGGCGCGCGGCAGCATGCCGTACTCGGCCGTGACCCAGCCCTGGCCGCGGCCGCGCAGGAAGGGCGGCACGCTCTCGTCGACGCTGGCGGTGACCAGAACGCGCGTGTGGCCGAAGGCGATCAGACACGAGCCTTCCGCATAGCGGTTGACCCCGGTCTCGATCGTGACGGCGCGCAAGGCGTCCGGGTCGCGGTTCGATGGGCGCACGCGCCGCCAGCTCCTTGAGGTGCAAACGCCTCGCGAAAAGCGTGAAGCTTTGCGAAGGCCAACGGGCTGCTTATCCTAGATCGGCACGAAGGCGTCCATGACCAGTCTGATCCAGACCCGCACGCCAACCCTCGCCGAGCTGGACGAGCGCGCCCGCGACATTTTCCGCCGCGTGGTCGAAGCCTACCTGGAGAGCGGCGAGCCGGTGGGGTCGCGCACCCTGTCGAAGGGCGGCGTGCAGCTGTCGCCCGCCTCCATCCGCAACACGATGCAGGACCTGGCGCAGCTCGGGCTCTTAGGCTCGCCGCACGTCAGCGCCGGGCGGGTGCCGACGCACGCGGGCCTGCGGTTGTTCGTGGACGGTCTCCTTGAAGTCGGAGACGTGATCGAAAGCGAACGGCGCGACATCGACGCCCGCCTCTCCGCCCGCGGCCTGGGCTTCGAAGAGGCGCTGGACGAGGCGAGCACGCTCCTGTCTGGGCTGGCCGGCGGCGCCAGCATGGTGGTGACGCCGGTTCGCGATGTGGGCGTCAAGCACGTCGAGTTCGTCTCGCTCGCTGTCGACCAGGCGCTGGCGGTGATGGTGTTCGAGGACGGCTCGATCGAGAACCGCTTGATGCGCACGCCCGCGGGCCTGACCCCATCGGCGCTGACGGAGGCGTCGAATTTCCTCAACAGCCGGCTGAAGGGCCGCACCTTGGCCGAGGCGAGCGCCGAGATCCACGGCGAGCTCATTGGCGCGCGGCGGCAACTGGACGACGCGGCGGCGAAGCTGGTCGAGGAAGGCATCGCCGCCTGGAGCGGCGGCGAGGGCGCCGCCCCCCGCTCGCTGATCGTGCGCGGCCGCGCCAACCTGCTCGGCGAGCCGGGCGCGCTGGAAGATCTGGAGCGGGTGAGGATGCTGTTCGACGACCTCGAGCAGAAAGAACAGCTGATCGGGCTCTTGGACGACGTCCGCAACGCCCACGGCATTCGCATTTTCATCGGGGCGGAGACGCGGCTCTTTTCGCTCTCGGGTTCCGCTGTGATCGCCGCCCCCTATATGTCGGGCCGACAGAAGGTTCTGGGCGCGATCGGCGTGATCGGGCCCGCGCGGCTGAACTACGCGCGGGTTATTCCGTTGGTGGACTATACCGCCCGCGCGCTCGGTCGCCTGCTGAACGCCTGATGAGACGAAGACCGAGGGACGATGACCGACGAACCGACAATGGCGGATGACGAAGATCGCAGCCAGGACGCTGAACTCCTGCGCCTGGAGGTGGACAGCCTGAGAGAGCAGGTGCTGCGGTTCGCCGCCGAGGCCGAAAATACCCGACGCCGCGCCGAGCGCGAGGCGAACGACGCGCGCGCCTACGCGATCCAGAAGTTCGCCCGCGACCTGCTCGGCGTCGCCGACAACCTCGGCCGCGCCCGCGCGCACGCGCCGACCGATTCCGACGACCCGATGGTCAAGAACCTCGCTGTCGGGCTCGAGATGACCGAGAAGGACCTGCTGTCGGCTTTCGAGCGCAACGGCCTGAAACGCCTCGACCCGCCACGCGGCGCCAAGTTCGACCCGCACCAGCACCAGGCCATGATGGAGCGGCAGGCGGACGACGTCGGACCCGGCGCCGTGCTCGAGGTCCTGCAGCCGGGCTACGAGCTCATGGGCCGTATCGTGCGTCCGGCCCTGGTCGTGGTTTCATCGAAGAGTTCGACCGGGGAGGCGCCGGCCGAGGCGGCCGCTGCCAATCCCTACGCGCATCCGGAGACGGCGCCCGACCCCGCCGGCGGCGCCGTGGATCGGAAGGCCTGACGCCTACCCGCCCTGCGGCGGGCGCTCGACCACGGCCTCGATGATGATCCGAAGCTTGCCCGAAGCGGGATCGCCCCGGGCTAGTCGCTTGGCGACGGCGCGCAGCAAGGCCTTGTCGCGCATGAGCCCCCGCACCTCGAACCGGTCCAGCCCTTGGAGCCGCATGCGCCGTCGGTGATTCTCGACGGCTCTGCGCTGGGCCTCGGGAGTCGACATGGCGGCCCCTCCTCTAGCCGGCAATATGACCGGTCACAGCCTGGGCGACAAGCGCGGCCTATCCGCGACGCGGCGGGACGCCGTTGGCGGCGAAATGCGCCAAGAGCCGCGACCAGCCGTCCTGGGCGTCGGCGGCGTTGTAGCTCGGCCGATAGTCGGCGTGGAAACCGTGGCCGGCGTCCTCGTAGATAATGATATCGGTCCCGGTCTTGCCGGCCTTGGCCAGCGCGTCGCGCATGGCGGGGACGGCGGCGCTGAGCTGGTCCTTGCCGCCGTACAGGCCCAGCACCGGCGCGTGCAGCTGGGAAACGAGATCGATGGGGTATTCGTGCGTGGGGTCTGCGGGCTGGCCGACGACGGGCGCGAGCTGGCCATACCAGGCGACGCCGGCCTTGATCTCGGGGAAGGTCTCGCAGGCGAGCCACACCACGCGGCCCCCCCAGCAGAAGCCGGTGATCGCGATCTTGTGCGCGTCGATGTAGGGCGCCGCCTCGAGAAACTGCAGCGTCGCCCCGACGTCGCCCATGATCTGCTTGTCGCTGGCGGCGCCCACGATCTTGATGATGGCGGCGAAGTCGGTCAGCGGCGCCGGATCGCCGACGCGCACGAAGAAGGCCGGCGCGATCGCCGCATAGCCGAGCTTGGCGAACCGACGGCAGACGTCTCGGATGTATTCGTGCAGGCCGAAGACTTCGGAAACGACGATCACGGCCGGGTAGCGGCGGCCTGGATGGTCCGGCCGCGCCACGTAGGCGGGAATGCCGGACGGCAACATCACCTGCTCGGTGGCGAGCCCGACCTCGTCGGTGTGGATCGGGTCGGCGTCGGCGCCCAGCGCGTAGGCCGCGTAGCCCGCGAACATGACCATGCCCGCCAAGCCGCGCCGCGAGAGGTGGAAGTCCTCGGGCAACGAGCCGTCGGGGCGAGTCAGCGTGAGCATGGGCGGTCCTCCATTTTGAAGACCGGTATGGTGCTTCACCACTACCGCGGGTGTCAAAGCGCCAGCCTCGTCTTGCAGCGATTTCCGTCGCGTGCGAATGGAGTCAAACAACCGTTTGAACGCGCCCGAGGAGCCGGTTCCATGGACTTCGACATCTCCCCCACCCAGACCCGCTGGCTGAAGCGCGTCGTCGCCTTCATGCAGGAGCATATCTATCCGGCTATCCCGGCGTACGAGGCCGAGATGTCCGTCGTCGGCAAGGCGCGGTGGAAGGTCGTTCAGGTCGTCGAAGAGTTGAAGAAGAAGGCGAGGGCCGAGGGCCTTTGGAACTTCTTCATGCCACCGGACTCGGGGCATCCGCAGGTCGACGACACGTTCAAGTTCGACGGCCACCAGCTGACCAACCTCGAGTACGCGATGATCGCCGAGCAGATGGGCAAGGTGAGCTTCGCTTCTGAGGTCTTCAACTGCTCCGCGCCCGACACGGGCAACATGGAAGTGCTGATGCGTTTCGGCACGCTCGAGCAGAAGGAGACGTGGCTCAAGCCGCTGATGAACGGCGAGGTCCGCTCGGCCTTCCTGATGACCGAGCCGGCGGTCGCTTCCTCCGACGCCACCAATATCGAGACCCGCATCGACCGCGACGGCGACCACTATGTGATCAACGGCCGCAAGTGGTGGTCATCGGGCGTCGGCGACCCGCGCTGCAAGGTCGCCATCGTGATGGGCAAGACCAATTTCGACGGCGAGCGCCACTCGCAGCAATCGCAGCTGCTCGTGCCCCTGGACACGCCCGGCATCAAGATCGAGCGCATGCTGCCCGTGTTCGGCTATGACGACGCCCCGCACGGCCATGGCCAGGTGCTGCTGAAGGACGTGCGTGTGCCGGTCGAGGACGCGCTGTTGCTCGGCGAGGGCCGGGGCTTCGAGATCGCCCAGGCACGCCTGGGGCCTGGCCGCATCCACCACTGCATGCGCACCTGTGGCGTCGCCGAGGTGGCGCTGGAAAAGATGTGCCGGCGGCTGCTCAGCCGCAAAGCCTTTGGCAAGTACATTTCCGACCACTCGGTCTGGGAGGAGCGGGTCGCCCAAGCCCGCATCAACATCGAGATGTGCCGCCTGCTCTGCCTGAAGGCCGCCGACATGATGGACAAGGCCGGCAACAAGTCGGCCAGGCTCGAGATCGCCATGATCAAGGTCGCCGCGCCCACCATGGCGCTCAAGATCATCGACGATGCGATCCAAGCGCACGGCGGCGCCGGGGTCACCACCGACTTCGGCCTCGCCCGCGCCTATGCGAGCCAGCGCACCCTGCGCCTGGCCGACGGGCCCGACGAGGTGCACATGCGCACGATCGCGCGCATGGAGTTCGGCAAGTACGGCGACCTCGTCTACCAGCAGAAGGTCGAGCGGGAAGCCGCGCTGGCGGTGCCGGGGATCCGATGAGCCTCAACCTCAGCGCCGAGATCCGCGGCCTGGTCGACAACGCGCTGGCCAACGGCACGCCGATGCTGATCGCGGTGGTCACCGCCGATGGCAAGCCGCGCATGAGCTTTCGCGGTTCGATGCAGTCGTTGAGCGACGACCAGCTCAGCTTCTGGGCGCGGCGGCTCGAGGGCGCGACGCTGGAGGGGATCAAGGTCCACCCGGACGTCGCGGTGCTCTACCGCGACGCCCCCAACCGCATGCTGCTGCAATTCGCCGGGCGCGCGCGGGTCGCCACCGACCCCGCCGAGCGCGACCGAGTCTATGAGATCGCGCCTGAGATCGAGCGACGCGCCGACCCCGAGCGCAAGGGCGACGGCGTCGTCATCGACCTCGACCGCGTCGAGGGCATGCTCGGCCTCGGCGAGGACGGCCGGCCGAAGCTCCTGCGGCTGACGCGCGAGGACTGACGCGCCTTGGCTTCCGCTTGACAGGGCCGAGACGCCGGTCGACTCCAGCCGGCTGGGGTTGGGCGCGGTTGGCAAGAGGCCGGGATGACGATCGCACGCGCGGTCCGGCGGTGGGCTTGGGCGCTCGCCGGCCTTCTGCTCCTCGCCTTGCCCGCTCAGGCGGCCGGATGGCCGAACGCGTTGCCGGGCCAGCCCCTGGTGCAGGCGCCGCGCGTGTGCGCTTCGGGCATCGTTCCGATCAACCGGCGCTGTCACGTGATCGATTTCGCGCCGCTCGGGACGTTCAAGGGTCGGGATTGGTTCTACGCCTTCTACGACACCCATTGGGCCGACCGGCACGGCCGGCAGGACCGTGGCTTTCCGGTCATCTTCTATCTCGAGCGCCCGGCGACCCTCCGGTTGAGCCTCTGGGTCGACGACGCGCCCGGCCTGGCCGGACGCTGGGCGCTCAGCCCGCCGCCGCGGCCCGTGCTGATCGTGCGCCCGGAGGCCATCTACCTCGGGTTCACTCTGCAGGGCCTTCGCGTGGCCGACGACCAGCGGCTGTTTCGGCTTTCTGGCCTGCACTGGAAGGCGCTCCAGATCATGCGCCCGTCCTTCTCCGACCAGGGAAAGCTGGCGGCGGCGACCCCGGCGGGTTGCGCACGGACCTCGGCGTGGCGATACGACTGGACCAGCTTCACTCTGCGCGCGCCGGTGCGACGCATGCTCGGCGGGGCCGATTGCGGGACCATCGTGGCCGCGCTGAGCGTCCGTCGCGATCGCCTGACGCTGACCGGCGCGCGGCTGACGCGCTGAGCGACGGTTGACCCCGGCCGCGGCTCCGGGCTACCCGCCGCCGATGAGCCCGCCCGTCATCATCGCGGGGCTGTCGCGAGTCGCGACGGCCTACGACGCCCTGCTCTGCGACGTCTGGGGCGTCGTGCACAACGGACGCGAACGCTTCGCGCCGGCGTGCGACGCGCTGGCGCGCTTCAAGGCCGAACGCGGTCCCGTCATCCTGATCTCCAACGCGCCGCGGCCGGCCAGCGATGTCCTGCCGCAGCTTGACGCGCTGGGCGTGCCGCGCGCCGCCTGGTCGGCCATGGTCACCTCCGGCGACGCTACGCGCGCCCTGCTGGCCGCGCGCGCGCCCGGCCCGGCGTGGGCGATCGGCCCGGCCCGCGATGCGCCGCTGTACGAGGGCCTCGGCCTCGGCTTCGCCGGCCCTGAAGAGGCGACCTTCATTGCCTGCACCGGCCCCGTCGACGACACCACAGAGACACCGGAGGACTATCGGGAGCGTCTGAGCGCGGGCGCCAGCCGCGGACTCGTCATGATCTGCGCCAACCCCGACCGGGTCGTGCAGCGCGGCGATCGGCTGGTCTACTGCGGCGGCGCCCTGGCCGACCTGTACGCAGAGCTCGGCGGCGCAGTCGTGATGGCCGGCAAACCGCATGCGCCGATCTATGCGCTGGCGCTTGAGCGCGCCGCGGCCGAGGTCGGATGTCCGCTCGCGCGCGAGCGCGTGCTTTCGATCGGGGACGGGATCGCCACCGACCTCGCCGGCGCTGCGGCTCAGGGGATCGATGCGCTGTTCATCGCCCACGGCATCCACGCGGCCGAGCTCATCGACGGCGATGCGCCGCTCGACGCCGCGCGGGTCGGCGCCACCCTCTCCGGCGAAGGCGGCAGAGCCCGGTTCGCCATGCGCGCGCTCGCCTGGTGAGTGACTTGGGCGCGAGCTTCGCTAAAAGCATGACTTGCGCTGGAGGGGGTCTTGCACGAGCGACGTCTGGAGGACCTGAGCATCGGCCAGACCGCGGAGCGCAGGCGCGTGGTCAGCGAAGCCGACATCGACGCGTTCGCAGCGGTGTCCGGCGACAGCAATCCGGTGCACCTCGACGCGGCTTACGCCGCGCAGACGCGTTTCGGCGGACGGATCGCCCACGGCATGCTAGCCGCCAGCTACCTGTCGGCGTTGCTGGGCACGGAGCTGCCAGGGCCGGGGGCCATCTACGTCAGCCAGACCCTTCGATTCCGCCGCCCGGTCCGGATCGGCGACGAAGTCACCGCGCGCGTCACCATCGCGGCGATCGAGCCGGAGCGGGGGCGAGTCACGCTGGACACCGTGTGCCTGGTGGAGGGCAAGAACGTCGTCGAGGGCGAGGCCGTCGTGATGGTCGAGCGACGGAGCGCCTAGGCCGGTGGGGCTGACGATCGTCGAGGGGTGGCGGGGGTTGGACGCGCGCTTGCGTGGCGCGGCGATCGCGTTTGGCGAGTTCGACGGCGTGCATCTGGGCCATCGCGCGGTCATCGCGCTGGCGGCGGAGGCTGCGCGGGCGAGCGGCGCGCCGCTGGGCGTCATCAGCTTCGAGCCTCATCCGCGCCGCTACTTCTTTCCCCACTCCGAGCCGTTCCAGCTGACAACGCGCGGCCAGCAGGCGCGGGCGCTCGAGGCTCTGGGCGCAGAGCTGCTCTACGTGCTGCCATTCGACGAGGCGATGGCCGTGATGAGCGATGAGACCTTCGCCCGCGACGTGTTGGCGCAAGGCCTTGGCGCGCGGCATGTGGCGGCGGGGTTCGATGTCACCTTCGGCAAGGACCGCACTGGCGACCCGGCTTCGCTCGAGCGCTACGGCGCGGCGTTCGGCTTTTCGGTGTCCATCGCGCCAAGGGTGGGCGACGCCGAGGCGGCGAAGTTCTCGTCCAGCGCGGTCCGCGAGGCGCTGAAGACCGGCCACCCGGACCGGGCGGAGCAGATTCTCGGCCGCCCGTTTGCGATCGAGGGCGTCGTGGTGGAAGGCCAGCATCTCGGCCGCAAACTCGGGTTTCCCACCGCCAACGTTTTCGCCGGCGACTACGTCCGCCCGATGCTGGGCTCATACGCGACGCGCACACGCCTGGCGGATGGGCGCAACCTCGCCGGCGTCGCCAACTTCGGCGAGAACCCCGCGACGGGTCTCGTCGAGGCCCGACTCGAGGTGCATCTGTTCGATTTCGACGAGGAGATCTACGGCCAGACGATCGAGACCGAGCTGATCGCCTTCATCCGGCCGGAGCTGCCCTTCGACAGCCTGGACGCTCTGATCCGCCAGATCGCCGATGACGCGGTCCGCGCCCGCGCGATTCTCGCGGCCGCGGCCTAGGACGCAAGAACGCGACCGCGCGTCTCGGGCAGGAAGAAGATCGCCGCAACGACGCTGATGGCCGTGAAGGCGATCGGGTACAGAAGGCCAGCATAGAGGTTGCCGGTCGCGACCACGATCGAGAAGGACACCACCGGCTGGAAGCCGCCGATCCAGCCCGTGCCCAGGTGGTAGGGCAACGAGAGCGCCGTGTAGCGCACCCTCGTCGGGAAGAGTTCGGCGAGCGCGGCGGCCATAGGCCCGTAGAGCGCCGTCGCCGCAAGGGTGAAGACGAGCATCACCGCCAGCATCAGCGCCCCGTTTCGCCGGGCCGGATCCGACTTGGCCGGATAGCCCGCCGCCTTCAACGCCGAGCTCAACGCCGCGGCGACCGAGGCCGTCGCCGCCCTCTGGGCCGCCGGCGCCAGCTTGCGCGCATCGACCGAGGACACGCTCGCAGCGCCGATACGGACGCTGGCGGGTTGGCCGGCCGGGCCGGCCTGGTTGGCGTAGCTGACCCCGCCGTTGGTCAGCGCCGCCTTGGCGATGTCGCAGCTGGAGAGGAACTTCGCCTTGCCCGTCAAGTCGAACTGCGACGAACAGTCGGCCGGGTCGGCGACCACGGTGACTGGGGTGTGCTTGACCGCATCGACCAGGGCCGGATTGGCCGCGTCGCTGATCAGGTGGAAGCCGGGGTAGAGGCTGACAAGGCCCAGGACCATCCCGAACATCATGACCGGCTTGCGCCCGATCTTGTCGGAGAGCCAGGCGAAGAACACGTACAGCGGCGCGCTGGCCACCGCCGCAAGCATGATCATGAGGTTGGCATAGTCGCCCTCGACCTTCAGGAAGCGCTCCATGAAGACGTCGGCGTAGAAGAAGACCGTGTACCAGTAGGCGCCTTGGGCGCACATCAGGCAGAAGAAGGCGATCAGCACCAGCTTGAGGTTGCTCCAGCGCCCGAACGCGTCGGTGAACGGCGCGCGGCTGGCCTGGCCCTCGTCCTTCAGCTGCTGGAACGAAGGGCTCTCGGCAAGCTTCGAGCGCATCCAGATCGAGATGGCCACCAGGCCGATCGAGACGAAGAACGGGATGCGCCATCCGCCCGACCAGCCGGCGGCTGCGAACGCCGTCTCGCCCATGCTCCGTCGGGTGATGAAGATGACGCTGAGCGCCGCGATCAGCCCGAACGCGGCCGACGTCTGCACGAAACCGGTGAGGTAGCCCCGCCGCGCGGGCGGCGCGTGCTCGGCCACATAGATGGCCGCGCCGCCGTACTGGCCGCCGAGCGCGGCGCCCTGCAGCACGCGAAGGAGGATCAGCAGCACCGGCGCCAGGACCGGCGCGCTCTGCGCCGTCGGCAGCAGGCCGATGCCGAACGTCGCGCCGCCCATGAGCGAGACGCAGATGAGGAATGCCGCCTTGCGTCCGAAGCGGTCGCCGACGCGGCCGAAGATGAGCGCGCCGAGCGGCCGGAAGGCGAACCCGACCCCGAAGAGGGCCAGCGCCGCGATCTGGCCGGCCGTTGGCCCCAGCTGGGCGAAGAAGTTCTTCGCGATGATCGTCAGGAGACTGCCGAAGACAAAGAAGTCGTACCACTCGAAGGCCGTGCTCGCGCAGGAAGCGGCGACCACGGTGCGCAGCGGGGTGGTTGGCCGGATGGCTGGCGACGCCCCGTCGGCGGTTGTCTCGGCCATGCAACCCTCCCCCTAAGCAGCGCAACCGGTCTAACATCGGCCCCGGGCGGGACGGAAGCGGCGGCGCTTGCGCACCGCGGCGCCGCCCCCACCTTTCAAGGACTTGCGCGAGTCCGATCCCCGATGAAACCTGGAACGATCCTCCTTGCCGTGACGCTGGGCGCGATGCTCGCCTTCGTCGTGTGGGGGTTCTTCGCCGCCTGGAAGCTCTCGGGAAACGTGGCGATCAGCGCCAACGGCTACGTGGCGCTGGGGCTCGCCGGCGGCGTGACCTTGCTGCTGGGCGGCGGGCTGATGTGGCTGGCCTTCTATTCGTCGCGGAAAGGCTTCGACGACATCGATCGCGACGACCCCTGAGGCGCCGCCGTGATCAGCCGCCGTAGGCCACGAACCAGCCGTTCCTGAAGCCCTCGCTCACCTTGCCATAAAGGAAGGGCTCTCCGTCGGGCGTCGCCACCCGTCCGCCGGCGCCCACCAGGACGGCGTGGGCGGCGGCGACATCCCACTCCATCGTCGGCCCGTGCCTCGGGTAGAGGTCGGCCTTACCCTCGGCGATCAGGCAGAGCTTGATCGAGGAATCCATCGATTGGCGCTCGGTGAAGCCGTAGCGCTTGCGAAGGTTCTCCTCTTGCTCGGGCTTGAGCGTGTGGCTGGTCAACGCCAGCAGGTGCGCCGGGTCCGGCCGGCGCACGTGGACGGGCGCGCCGCCCGTCTCGCCGAACTGGCGCTTGAGCGTCCCGCCGGCTGCGGTGAACCAGACCTCGCCCGTGGCCGGCGCGGCCACCGCGCCGGCCACCGGAACGCCGTCTTCGACCAACCCGATATTGACGGTGAAGTGGGCGTCCCCGCGCACGAAGGCCTTGGTGCCATCCAGGGGGTCGACCAGGAAGAACCGCCGCGCCATCGCGGTTGGAACGCCGGCCGCGCTCACCGTCTCCTCGGCCAGGATCGGCACGCCGGGGAACGTGCGGGTGAGCGCTTCGATGATCAAAGCTTCCCCGCGCCGGTCGGCTTCGGTCACTGGGCTGTCGTCGGTCTTCGTCTCGACGGTGACCTCGGTGCGCCAGAGCGGGAGGATGACCGCGCTCGCCGCTTCGACCATCTCGGCCAGGCGGGCCCCAACGCCGGCGGGGCTGATGGCCGCCGCCGCGGCCTCGGGTGTGCGCTCATTCACGGCCGTGGTCTCTGGCATGGACGGGCGATTTGCGAAAGCCGCAAATCAGCCCAGGTTCAGCGCGCTTAAGACGCGCTGGAACGAGGCGAGCGATGCAGGAGAACCCGTCCCAGCCTTCGCGGCTCGCGCACGCGCCGGCGGACGTGTCGGCCCTGGAGCTGGCCGCGCACGTAGCGGCCAAGCTTTGCCACGATCTCATCGCGCCGGCCGGCGCCATCACCATGGGCCTCGACATGCTGGAGGACCCACAGAGCCAGGATCTGCGCGACGACGCGCTGGCCCTGGTCGCGGCCAGCGCGCGCAAGTTCGTCGCCGTGTTGTCGTTCAACCGCGTGGCGCTAGGCGCATCGGCTGCGGCGGAGACCTTCGACGCCGCCGAGCTGGAGCGACTGACGCGCGGCGTCTTCGCCGATGTGCGCGCCGACCTCGACTGGGCGATCGAGGCCGAAAGCCTCGCCAAACCGGTCGCCCGCGTTCTGCTCAATCTGGCGCAGATCGGCGCCGGCGCATTGCCGAGCGGCGGCATCGCCCGTCTGAGCGTCGCGGCCGGAGATGGCGAGACCGAGGTTCGCCTGATGGCCGAGGGCGCCAAGCCGAGGCTGCGGCCGGACACCGAGGAGGGCCTGAAGGGCGCGCCACTTGGCGAGCTGTTCGCCGGCCACTGGGTGCAAGCCTACTACCTCAGCCAACTGGTCGCCGCAGCCGGCGGGCGGCTGGTGACGGAAATCGGCGAGACGGAGATCGTGATCCGCGCGATTCTGCCCGGCGCCTAGCGAATCTCGCCTGGGCCATACGGCTCCTTAACCAACCGGCGCGAGAAAGGCTCAGGTGATCCCAGGAGCCGCGAAACGCCGTGAAGACCTGTCTGGTCGTCGACGACAGCCGCGTAATCCGCAAGGTTGCGCGCCGAATCCTCGAGGACCTTGGCTTTGAAATCGCCGAGGCCGCCGACGGGATGGAGGCTATGGCATGGTGTCGGACGGCCATGCCCGAAGCGATCCTGCTCGACTGGAACATGCCGGTCATGGACGGCCTAAGCTTCTTGCGCGAGCTGCGCCGGGAGCCGGACGGCCACGAGCCGGTCGTGGTGTTCTGTACCGTGGAGAACGACCTCGAGCACATCGGCCAGGCGCTCGACGCCGGCGCCGACGAGTACATCATGAAGCCGTTTGACGGCGACATCCTCGAGGACAAGTTCATCGAGGCCGGGTTGGTGGCATGAGGCCCGAAGACGTCGAGACCATCCGGGCCATGGTGCATGCCCGCTCGGGCGTCGTGATCGACCCGGAAAAGACCTACCAGATCGAGACCGGGCTCGCGCCGGTCGCGCGGCGCGCCGGGTTTGCGAGCCTGCCGGACCTCGTGCAGGCCATCCGCGCGCAACGCGACGAACGCCTGCTCTGGGCGGCGACCGAGGCGCTCACCAGCAGCGAGACGAGCTTCTTCCGAGATCGCGTCCCGTTCCGCGTCTTTCGCGAGGAGATCCTGCCCTCCCTCATCGCCGATCGCGGCGACAAGCCGATCCGGGTCTGGTGCGCCGCCGCCGGCACGGGGCAGGAGCCCTACTCGCTGGCGATGATCCTGGACGATGAGCAGGCCAAGCTTGCCGACGCGCGCGTCGAGGTGTTCGCCTCCGACATCTCCGAGCGGTCGCTCGAGCGGGCCCAGCGCGGCCTCTACACCCAATTCGAAGTCCAGCGCGGGCTGCCGATCCGGCTCCTAGTCCGTCACTTCGAGAAGGTCGACGAGCAGTGGTTGCTGTCGTCGCGCATCCGCCAGATGGTGCGCTGGCGAAGGATCAACCTGTTGGCCGACTTGCGGCCGCTGGGGCGTTTCGACGTCATCTTCTGTCGCAATGTCATCACCAGCTTCGACGAGCCGACCGGCCGGCGCGTGCTCGATCAGCTCGCCAATGCGTTGCCGCAGGGCGGCTGGCTGGTGCTGGGCGCCGACGAAACCGTCGGCGGCGCGAGCGAGCGGCTAAAGCCGGTCGCGGGCCGGCGCGGCATCTATGCGCCGAACCGCGAGGCCCACGCCGCGGCCTAAGCGGGCGCGCGCTGATCTAGTGCGAGGCGTCGTGGGCGGTGTCGGTGACCGCGTTGCCGACGGCGCTGACGTCCTTGCCGGCACCGGCGATCGTGTTGCAGGCGGCCACCGCGAGGCCAAGAGCGAGGACGGTCAAAAGGGCGAGCTTGCGCATCGAGGTTTGCCTCCCGGGCGTAAAGGACGAGCACCCAACGGCTAAGCCGCCGCGCGGTTCCCTCGGCCGCGGCGGCCGGTGTCGCCTTGGCCGCCCGCGCTGCGCGCCTTCGGCGTCGGAAACACCAGGCTGGCGGTGACGCCGCCGCCGCTGTTCGCCACGACCTCCATGCGGCCGCGGAGCTGTCGTGCGAAGGCGCTCATCAGCTGACGCCCAACGCCCGCTTTGGCGAGCTCGGGGGTCGCGCCGGAGCCCTCGTCGATGATCGCGAGCTCGGCATCGTCGCCCGTCACCGAGAAGCGTACGCGCAACAGCCCGCCGCGCAGGGCCAGCGCGTGCTTCTGCGCGTTGGTGATCGCCTCGACCGCAAACAGCGCAAGCGGCGCGAGCTTGTCGGGATCGATGATCAGCGGATCGGCGTCGAGTTGGGTCGCGATCACCTCGCCATGTTCCTGCTGTTCGACGACGAGCTGGGCGAGCAGGTCGGCGAGAAACTGGCGGATATCGACGCGCTTGAAGTCAGCGCCCTGGTAGAGCGCGCGGTAGATGAGGGCCAGCGCGTTGATCCGCTGGCGGGTGTCGAAGATGGCGTCCCGCGCCGCCGGATCGCCGAGCGCTCGCTGCTGCATGCTGAGCAGCGAGCTGATAACCTGCAGATTGTTGCGCACACGGTGATGGATCTCGCGCATCAGCTCGTCCTTCTCGGCCAACGACGCGGCGACCTGGCCGTCGCGGGCCGTGATCGCGTCGGCCATCACGTCTAGGGCCTGCGCCAGCTCGCGGATCTCCGGCGGCGCGCGGCTGGCCTGCAACGGCCGGACCGTGAAGCGACCCTTGGCGTAGATGTCGGCGATCCGCTGCAGGTAGTGCAGCCAGCGCACCACGACCCGCTCAGTCACCACCAGCACGGCGATCAGCGCCGTGAGGAAGGCGAGCAGCGGCAAGAAGACGCCCGAAAGCAGGTTCAGCCTCGCCCAGGAGAACCAGCCCTGCGATGGTGCCGAGAGCATGACGGAGACGTCGCCGATCAGCGGCGCGATCGAATAGACCCGCAGTTGGCCACGCAGATCGCGCCCATAGTCGATCGCCGCGCCGCGTGAACCCACTCCCCGCAGGCTCTGCGCAAGCGTGGCGGGGAAAGCCCCTGTGTCGGTGCGGCTGAGGAAGCGGCCGCGATCGTCGACCAGGGCCACCGCTGTGCCGGGCGGCAGGCTCGGGTCGGAGAGGTCCGGCTGTAGGCTCCTCAGGCTGACCACCGCCGCCATCGCCCCGTCGAAGCTCCCGTCCGGCGCGGTGACGCGCTCGGCGGCGAGGAGCGCGGGCTGAGACCCGCTCAACGATCGTGGGGCGCGCACGGCGACCGACGTCGTCCCCTCGGCCAAGCGCACGAACCAGTCGCTCGACCGGCGCGCCGGATCGGCAGGAACACCGGCCGCGGCGCAGGCGACTCGCCCCTGCCGGTCGAAACGGATCAAGTTTTCGTAGCCGCCGAGCCGCCCGCTGATTTCACCGAGCCGGCTGGTGCAGTCCAGGCCGATCGACTCCGGTCCAAGCGTCTCGAGCAACACGCTGGCGCCGGCGAGCTGGACCCGGGCCGTGGCGGCGCTGCGCACCGCCGCAAGCGCCAGGCCCGCGTGCTGCTCCTCGGCGTCCTTGCGAAAGGCGATGGTGGCCTGCGCCACGCCGATCAGCAGGACTGGCAGAAGCGCAAGCGCCACCGCCGCGCCGAGCCGCGAGCGGATCGTGGTGAAGGGCCCCCACGCCAGCCTCGCCATCGCCCGCCTTTCTCGCGAACCTCAGGGACCAGACCGTCAGCGGGTCTGGGCCATGTGTTCGACCGCAGCCAGGATCGCGCCCATCGCCTCGCTCGCCGCCCGGCCGTCGCGCGGGTAGGCGCCGGCTTCGAGGATGCTCTGCAGAGCCCGCCGCGCGCGGCTGACCCGGCTCTTCACCGTGCCGACGGCGCAGCCGCAGATCTCGGCCGCTTCCTCGTAGGCGAACCCGCCGGCGCCGACCAGGATCAGGGCCTCGCGCTGCTCGGCCGGCAACATCGCCAGGGCAAGGCGCATCTCGTCGAGGGCGACGGGCGACTGCGGATCGTCGACCGCGACCAGGGTGCGCTCGGCCGCCTCCTGGTCCAGCTGGGTCTGGCGCCAGGATCGCCGCTTCTCCGAATAGAACTGGTTGCGAAGGATCATGAAGGTCCAGGCCTTCATGTTGGTGCCCATCTGGTAGCTGGCGCGAGCGTCCCACGCCTTCATCAGAGCATCCTGCGCCAGGTCGTCGGCGCTGGCCTGATCGCCGGTGAGCGTACGCGCAAAAGCGCGCAGATGCGGGATCAACGCGACAAGTTCACGCTTGAAACGGCCCTCCATGGCCGGGCTGGCGCCGCCGTTCGCGGCCTCGCGCTCAGTCTTCATCTGCGCCCGACAACGCCTCATCGCCGCGACGCAGGATGTCGAGGAACTCCTGCGGGATCGGCTCGTTGACCACCTGCTCGAACATCTGGCGCAGCTTCACGCCGATCGCCTGCTGGCGCAGGCGCGCCTCGTCGATGGCGCGCCTGGGCTCGTGGGCGGGCGGCGGCTTGCGGCCGCGTCCGCCGGGTCCGCTACTGCTCTCCAAGCTGTACCCCCCTCCGCTTTGACGCATCATCACAAGACCTGACCCCGCACAGCGAACGCGCGAGGTGCGCCTGGGTTCCAGAAAACAAGCTTGACGGAGGAACCAACCGTCAAGCGTCGCGTTTGCTCATTCGCGGACCGGCCTCGCTGGCGCCATCATCCTGTGATGTCGTCGCCTGCGCCTCGCCCTTGAACGCGGAGGGGAGTTCATGAGTTTGCTCGCAACGTTGGCCCCGCACCTTCCCTACGTCCGCCGCTATGCCCGCGCACTGACCGGCGACCAAAACGTGGGCGACGCGTACGTGCGGGTCGCGCTCGAGGCGCTGGCCGCCGGCGAGCGGACGCTGGCCCCGGGCAAGAGCCCGCGCGTGGCGCTCTACCATGTGTTCCACACGATCTGGGGCTCGACCGGCGCTCAGCTGGAGAGCCGCGCGGACGATGCGCCGCCGGCTGCGGGAGCCGATCCCTCGGCGCGGCTGCTCAGGATCGCGCCGCGGTCGCGGCAGGCTTTCCTGCTCACGGCGCTCGAAGGGTTTACGCCCAGCGAAGCCGCCCAGATCCTCGACGCCGATTTTGCGGAAGTGGAGCGGCTGATCGCCACCGCGCAGAGCGAGATCGACGCCGAGCTGGCCACGGACGTGCTGATCATCGAGGACGAACCGGTAATCGCCACCGACATCGAGGCGCTGGCCAGGGAGCTCGGGCATGAGGTGGTCGGCATCGCCGCCACCCACGCGGAGGCGATCGAGGTGGCCGCACGCCGACGGCCGGGCCTCGTGCTGGCGGACATCCAGCTCGCCGACGGATCCTCCGGCGTGGACGCCGCCCGCGAGATCCTCAGCCGCTTCGACGTGCCGGTGATCTTCATCACCGCCTTCCCGGAGCGGCTCCTGACCGGCGAGCGGCCGGAGCCGACCTTCCTGATCACCAAGCCCTTCCTGCCTGAGACGGTGAAAGCGGCGATCGGACAAGCGCTGTTCTTCCACCCGGCGCGCAACAAGCAAGCCGCGTAGCCCTCGCCGCGGCGGCGCGGAATTGCCCCGAAGATTCTCTTCCTCGCTTTCCTGGTGCTGCTGGCGGTGAGCTTCGCCATGCGAGCCCTGCGCGCGCGTTCGATGGTTTAGCGTCGCGGGAGCGGAAGAAACTCGCCCCGCCGGTGGAACCGCCCCGAGGCATGGCCGTTCTCAGCCGTGCGGAGGCGGCGACGCCCCCCCGACTTGAGGCTGGTGAGAGCCAGCCAGCCGTCTCCGCACCCTTTTTCTCGATGATGCGAACTCGAAAGGCGGCTCTTCAGGGGCCGCCTTCTTCTTGCCCGGCCGCCCGCGTCCGGAGGGAACCGGGGTTCACCGCGGCCGTTCGACCGGCGTGGACAGAAATGCTCTCCAACGAGGGGCGCGGTGGCGTTTTGGAGCCCAAGCAAGCCGCCAGAATCGGTCGAGCCGGCGGCGACGATGGACGCGGACACGCTGAAAAGCGAACTGGGTCACGCCTATGAGCGCGGACGCAGCGAAGAGCGCGCCCGCCGGGCCGGACGCGTCGTCTTCCTGGCGCTCGCCGCGCATGATGGGTCTTTTGCCGGCGCGGGCGCGGACATCGACAGGACGCTCGCTGCGGCGATGGGTCAGATCAAGGTCTGAGACCGCTCGGGGTCGCCGACGACGAACGCGCTCGCTAGCGGCTGTCGGACGCCGTCGCGGCCTGGATGAGCGCGCTGATCTGGTCGGTCGAGCCCGCCGCCTGGGTCAGCGCGCGCCCCGGGGTGGGGTTCGGCGCCGGCACGGCCGCGGTCAGCTGGTTCATCGCCGTCTGGGCGACCGTCCGAACGGCGGTCTCGGCAGCGTCGGCTGCGGCGTTCTGCGTGCCCTGATAGATGAAACCATAGGTGGGGTAGACGGTCTTGCCGAGGTCGCGGACGGGGTCGTACCAGACCTTGACCTGACTCCAGTCGCCGGCCGGCGAGACGTCGACGACGGTGACATCGCGCTCCACCTGACCCCGACGGCCCTCGATGATCGACCAGTTCGCTTGGGTGACCTGAATCACGCGGTCAGTGAGCACCTGGCTGACGACGGCGACGTGGCCTTTGTTCATCACCCCGTTCGGCTTGAAGACCAGGACGGCCCCGGCCTTCGGCGCAAACCCCTGCGCGTACTTGCCGGCGGCCTGCTTCCACCAGGTCCAGGCGTCGCCGAAAATCTGGATGCCGGAGATCATTCGCGCGAAGGGAACGCACTGCCAATAATCAGCGGCCTGAGCCTGGCCTGCGCTCGCCGCGATCACGAACGCCACGGCGACGGGGCCTAACGCGGCCCTTATCCCCTTACGCATGTGCTGGGTCTCCCCCCGGCCCGGAACTGACGTTTGGATAACCATCCCGGCCAAAGATGAAAAGAAAAATAATATCCGGGCGTGTCCTTTCGGCCACGCTTGTTGCAGCGGCCCTCCCCGGCAGGCGGAAGCCCCACATCCAGCGACGCGCAGGCCACTCGACAAGATTGTGTGACGCGGTTGCCAGTGTCGGCGGCGCCAAGCGCATGCTTAGCCAAATTGAACGCGCCAGTGCGTCCTTCATAAGGCGGCCGAGAAACCGAAACCGCATTCGCGAACAACAGCTGTCATGAATATAGTCCATGTAGATCGAGTAGCCGATCTCTCCAGAATACACAAGGAACCCGCTGCCCCCGCCGCTCTTGCGGGCTTTCGCCCCACGTGACCGATGACAAGATCAGAAACCCGAACGGGTCAGCCAGCCGGGCCGCGGGCGCCCCGAACTGGGCGCCGACGATCGCCGCGGCGCCTGAAATTGCGGCGCCGAGCAGCGGCGCGGCGCGGGTCTCCGCCGCGGCGGCGGGCCAAACAAGGTAAATGGCCGCGGCATTGGGCGAGGCTCGGAACGATCCTGAGCGAGCGAGGTCAGCGGGTTGATCGGCTTGGCTTCGGGCATGGCGAGATCCCGATCCGGGTGGAACGGTTCTTTCGTCCCGCGCCGAGCACGGGGCATGCCACCGCGGGAGCGCGCGCCGGCCTACTCGCCTGCCAGTGGGTAGGATCGCTCGAGGCGGTAGGTCGACCCTCCGCGACCGAGCCGGCTGGAATAGAGGCCGAACGCCGAGCAAGCGAACGGTGGCGAGCGCAGCAAGCCCTGGGCCTCGATCCACGCAGCGACACGGGCCGGCTCGCCGCGATTGAGGTAGGCCAGCGTCAGGTGCGG
>JGI12269J14319_10001330_pt1 | contig 24764 bp, 17 predicted proteins | sample PeaSoiSIISIP2007_FD_14319 | JGI IMG/M metagenome (IMG submission 14319)
TCGTACACGTAGTTCTTGGCGTATCCCGACGAGACCGAGCCTCCGCTGAACGTCCCCACCGGGCCGCGCCAGTCCTGGTCGATGGTGCCGTACACGTTGAGCGTCCCGAGCGCATTCCCAGAGGTGTAGTTGTTGACCAAGAACGAGTGGTTGAGCGCAAGGATCACGGCATCGACATACGGGTTGTTCAAGTCGCAGGTCACCGCGCCCGCGCCCAAGGTGGACGAGCAGTTGCTCAGGTTGTTGCCGTGGCTGTCGACGGGGTGGTTGACCTCCACGTAGTTGTCGGCGACCAGCCCGAGGACGTCGGTGGACGGTGCCGCAGGCGTGGAGGTGCACGTGCCGCCGGACACGTCATCGGCGTAGCAGATGTTGCCGTCGATGACAATGTTGTTGGCCGACCCGACGGTCATCGGTGAGTTCACCGTTCCCTGCACGATGGCGTCACCCACGGTGTCCCCCCCCGTTCCCGTCTCTCCGGCCGAGGAAAGCGGGTTATATGTCTGGCCGTTGCACTTGGTGGTGCCGCCGGAGGTCGTGATGTAGGACGCCAGACATCCCTCCACGTACACGACGCCGTTGGAGGGCACGGCCACGGTGCCGGGCCACGATGACGGTACGCACACGTTGGTCGTGTTGTCGGCATCGTTAAGGGGGTCGTTCGATACCGACGTGCCCGGCGCACCGGTGGGCTTACCCGTGGGCGTCCCCGGGCTGTTCACCGTCATCGTGTTGGCGGAGCCGTTCAACGTGATGGTGGTGGGCCCCTGATACACGCAGCCGTTGGTGGCGGCATCGGTCTCGAGCGTGCTGTTGTCGGTCGGGACGGTCTCCGCGGGGACGCCGCTCTGCCAGGTCCCGGTGGCATTGTCGTTCACCGGGGTGCCTGTCGGATAGGCGGAGGTGGTCGTAAAGCTGTTCACCGAGACCGACGTCGCGCCCGCGGCGGCCGCCGCCGACAGGGTGACGGTCTGGGTCGTCGACCCGAGCCCGATGGTGAAGGTGTCATTCTTGGCCGCCGCCTGCCCGAGACTCTGCACCGACAGGGTGGTGTAGGCGTGGTTGTTCAAGAGCGCGGATGTGAGCGTCGTGTCGCCCTTCGGGGCTCCCGAGCAACCGCCGCCGTCCTCGTACCAAGCCTCGTTAGTGTCGGCGGTCTCGACATTCAGGAACGTCGGGCTTCCGCACACGAACACGGTGTCGTTGACGAACAGGTTCCCGGTCAGCGCGTCTGCGGTGATGAAGTCCAGGCTCTGGCAGTTGTTCCCGAGCGAGCTCGAAGGCCAAAAGTACGAGTACGGAGCGTTGCAATTCCCGCCGCCGTACTGGGACACGACGTTGGGGTCGATCTGGTCGTAGTTGATCCAAAGCACGTTCAGGAGGAAGCCGTTGAGCGGCTGCATGGTGACGATGGCGCTTTGGTAGTTGTAGTCGTTCTTGAAGCCGGCAGCGCCGACGATGTGGACGCTCAGCGTTCCGTTCGAGACGTTGATGACGGGGTTGTCGACGAGGAACCACCCGGGCGGTCCGTTAGCAGATCCGCTCCCGGGGACCGAAATCCAGGTTCCGAAGCTCAAGGCGCTGCACACCGACGACGCCGACGTGAGCGACGAGGTGCCCGCCGAGGTGCCGTTGGCGTAGACGAATCGGGCGCTGCACGCCGCGAAGTCGCCGTTGGCGTTCACGGCGTACTGATACTCGTTGAGCCCCGACTCCATGGCCCGGTAGGCCTCGTGCTGGACGACGTCCTTGGAGACGATCGGGAACTGCTGGAAGGTGTTCTGCACGAGCACCACTGTGCCCAGCGACAGGACGAGGATGATGCCGAGCACGAGCGGCATGGTCTGACCGCTCTCGCTCCGGCCGGCACGCCGGCGCATGCGGCGCGCCGTGCTCGCCCGGGGCGCTGGGCCCTCGATGCGGATGGGCCCGGTCATCCGACCGACGCGCTGTAGTTGGGCGACAAGAAGTACGCCAAGGACTGGTACCCGGTGGGCTGGCCTCCGGGGTTCTTGGTGGCCTGTAGGTTGAGGGCGACAGCCTCGATCTCGCTCACCTGCGTGGTAGAGCACGAGCTGTCGTAGACCTCGGTGTTGGCCGGCGCGGTGGTGGTGAGGGCGGGGCTGATGGGGATGGTCGTGGACCCGACAGTGGCGGAGACGCCCGAGGTGGCCGTCACGGTCTGGGCCGACGTGCCCGTCCCCACCACGATCGTGTCACCGCTCGTGATGGCGCTCGTCAACGACGGCACGCTGAGGGAGGTGGCCCCGCTCGAGGCGGTGGTCTTCAGCGTCGTGGGGATCGTGTTGGGCACTGTCGTGGTGGCGCCGTCGTAGACGCTGGTGTTAATCGGCTCGGTGGCGGGGACTGCGGTCACCGCGATCGTCGTCACCCCCCCACTGGCTGCGGCCGCGGCGGTGGCGGTCACGGTCTGGGCGGTCGTACCCGACCCGAGGAAGATCGTGTCGCCCTTCGAAACCGCTGTCGTCAACGCGTTGACCGACAGCGACGTGGCTCCGGCCGACGCCTGGGCGTGCAGGGTCGTCGTGGGCGAGCCGGGCGGGGGGCCGGCACACACCTCGCCGCCGTCGAGGGTGTAGGTGAACACGGGGCTCCCGCCGGTCCCGTTGGTCAGGTTGTTGATGAGCAGGAACGACTGCGTGGAGCCGCTGTAGGTGCACCCCGTGCCGTTGACATTGATGCCGGGGCAGCTACCCGACCCCGCCGGGTACAGGTTGACCTGGAGCGTGCGGGCCGTTCCCGCGGTCGCGACCTGCATTACCACTTGCTCGGGGCCCGTCGCGTTGCCCGTATTGGCGTAGAAGATGACGTTGTTGGCGTTGGCGGTGGCGACGGGGTTGCCCGTCGTCGAGTTGGCCACCGCCTCGTGCACGTACCTGGTCGCCACCTCCGAGGCCAGGACCAGCTGGTCGACGGACTGGTAGGTGTTCTGCACGATGTTGCTCTCGCGGAAGAACACCGGGAGCACCGGGAAGGCGGCGGCCAGCACGATCGAGACCACCAGGCAGGTGATCAGCGTCTCCACCAACGTGAATCCCTCCTCACGCACTGCCGGACCGGGCCTCATAGCACCGTCACCGGGATGGGCGTACCCGTCGGGTAGTTCGTGGCTCCCACGCTGACCTGCGTCGAGCTCACCACCGCGGTGATCGGCGCGGAGGTCTTGCCGTTGTTGGGATCGGTCACCACGATGGTGTAGGTCTGCGACAGGATCGCGGTTTGCACGCTGTAGGCCGTTCCCGATCCCGAGATGCCTGTCAGGGTGTAGACCTCGCCGTTCGCAGCCGAGCACCCGTCGGTGGCGGCATTGGGGTCGGCGACCGTGGCGGTCACCTTCGGTGCCTGCGCCCCCCCACCGCTCTGGGTCACCGCCAACGTGAGGGTGTCAAGACCGGTGATGTTGGCGGTGGCTGTGCCCTGGGGGGCGAGTGAAAAGGTCGTGGCGCCGGTGGGCTCCTCCTGGGTGACGCTCGCCACCGTGACGCAGTCCCCGTACCAGATCGTGTAGCCGCTGGTGTAGGGGAAGAGCTGCGCCGAGGTGGCCGAAGTGCCGTGGGGCACGATCGTGTCGATGAACCCATTTTGGAGGGATTGGTTCCCGACCGAGATCGGCATGCCCGACGCCAACGGCGGGCCGGCGGGAGGGGTCATGGAGACCGTCCCCGCTTCGTCATAGTGGAATTGCACGGGGGCAGCCTCGAGCCCGGCCGTCGAGACCGAGACGACCACGGGGTTCTGCCCTGTCACGCCCGGGGTGAGGTACTCCTGATAGTCGATGAACGTTGGCCCGCCGCTCGGGCTGGCCAGGCTCACCGCGTACTTGCCGAGAGGCTCCTGCAGGTAGACACATCCGTTCTGGTCGGGGTTGTAGATGGAAGGCCCACCCCAGGCGCCGTCGGCGACACTGGTTCCCGAGGCGAAGGTCGACGCGGCAGTGAACGACGTCACCGGGATCGAGGTGGCTCCCACCGACGCAGTGCCACTGGCGGTCACGACCTGCGCCGAGGATCCGGACCCGATGGTGATGGTGTCACCGTTGGCGACGGCTGACGTCAGGGCGGCGACACTCAGCGAGGTGATGTTCGTGGTGCCGCCGACCACCTTTAATGCCAGCGTCGTGACCGGCGTCACCGTGACGGGGACGTTGATCAGGTTGGCGGTGTCAGCGGGAGCGTTCGGAGCGTTCGCCCCGTAGATTTGGATGGACAGATAGCCGTCGCCGGGGATGACGGTGCCGTAGGGGGGGTCGACGACCGACGTCTCGCCGAGCGACTGGTTGTTGCCCCATTTGACGGTCATGGTGGCCCGAACCACCTGGGGCGGGTTCCCCGATGAGCACAGGCTGGGAGCGGAGCCGGTGCCGGCCCACTCGAGGTGGGACCACACCGAGTATTTGACACCCCCGACGGTGAGCGGCGTCGCGGTGAGCAGAACGTCTTTGGAGATGTCGGCCTGCAGCGACGACAGGGTGGCGTTCGACGTCGTCTCGAGGTACTGCTCGGCGAGCTCGGCGGCCGACACCCGCTGGCGGTTGAAGGCCGCCTGCTGGACGACGTTGTCGACGAGGTACGAGCTCGCGATGAGGACCAGGAGCAAGACCGTGAGCGACAAGATGACCTCGAGCAGCCCGAACCCATGCTCTCCACGTCCGGGCCGTCGCCCCACGGTTGCCATCCTTCGTCCTCTCTGACCCCTCGTCCTGACTCAGGGATGCCGCGCCCCCGCCGACGAGGGTCGCGGCAGCGTCGGTCGCGACCGTCGATCTCGGGGTGATCCCCGCCACGGCGGTGTCGAACCGGGTACCACCACCGGCGCCTGGTCCTGGACTCCCGGGATCTTGTGTCGTGGCCTTGTCGCCACCGTCAAAAGATCGACACAACCGGCGCCGATCTTGATGACCCGTTGCGAAAAAGTGCCCCGATCCCAGGCGCCCAGGACCTCGGCGCCGCCGCCTCTCAGGCCCTGCTGGGCCAGGGGTCGTCGTAGCCGGCGTTGCTGTATCGAGCCTGGGAGCTCTTCCAGGACTCGCCGTTTCCGGTCCGTGGCGCGTCCATGATCAAGACGCCCTTGGCGCTGTGGCGGGGCAGGTGAAGGCCGATGCGGCCCAACGTTTGCTTCAGTTGCATGGCGGGTTCCTCGTATCCTCTGTCGAACCCTCCGAGCTGGAAGACGGTCCGGTCGACCGTTCCGGTTGGAGGCTCCTCGTCCGCTGCTTTTCCCGCCCCGAATTTCGGCACTATGCGTGACATCTTGAGATGACCGGCCACTTATTGTGGCAATAGAGGGTGACCGTCGCATTCGAGGGTGACGCAGAGGCCCGAATGACCGGAAGACCGAACTCGCGGCCAGGGGTGACTCAGTCGGCGAGTGACTCAGTCGGCGAGTGTTTGGGCGACTGCGTGACTCACCGGGCGAGACGCTGGGGTGCGATCTCGGGCAGGGCGAGCTCGGCACCTCGGCGCGCCGGGTCGAGGGCGACGAGGACGAACTGCCGCTGTTCGCCCCGGTCGACGACTTCGCGGGCCCGGCGGGGCGGTGGCGAGGCAAAGCCAGCGAGCGGCACGTAGCACTGCATGCCCCCCACATCGACCATGGCACCGTGCGACACGAACGAGGACACGGTCCCCTCGACGGTCGAGCCGATCGGGTGGTCGGAGACGAACGTGAGGAACGTCAGAGGGTCGTTGACCGCCGCCGGCGACCCACCACCTCGACGCCGACGGCTCGGTTCGGGGACTTCCACGTCAGCATCAGGATCGACGGCCTCGACGGTCGCCACGACGATGGCAGCGCGCACGTCGGGCGTGGTGGCACGTCGCCCACGAACCCGCCGACCGCCGGAAGGTGCCGGGGTCTCAGGCGCGATATCTCGAGCAGCAGGAGCTTTCTGTGACTTCTGTGCCTTGCCGGCTTTGGCCTTCTCCGGTGCGGAAGGCGCCGCCTTCTTCGTCTTCCTTACGGCCTTCTCGGTCTGGGAGGGCTTGACAGCTTGGGCAGTTTTCCCGGCTTGGGCAGTTTTCCCGGCTTGGGCAGTTTTCCCGGCTTGGGCAGTTTTCTCGCTCTTGGCAGTTTTCCCGGCTTTGGCGGTTTTGTCGCTCTTGGTGGTTTTCGTGGCCTTCGCGGCCTTCTCGGCCTTGGCCGATTTGTCGGCTTTGACAGCCTTGGGGGCCTTGGCAGACTTTTCGGTCTTCGTGGCCCCCGTTCGTCCCGGGCTCGCGCCAGCCACGTCAGCCGCGGCGGCGGCCACCGCGGCTCCGATCAAGAGCTGGTCGGGCGCCGGCCGGGAGTCACCGACACGGGGACCGTCGATTGCCTTTCCCCTGGTGGTCGCCTTGGTGGCCTTGCCCGCCTTGGTGGCCTTGCCCGCCTTGCCCGCGCCCGCCGCCATGACCGCCCGGCTCCGCACCCCGCGGACCGGACTCCGAGGCGTGAAGATCCAACCCACCCCTGGGACGGGCTTGCCGCCGATCAGCCGCCCCTCGCTGAAGAGCCAAGGGTGCTCGGCGTGGAACTCCTGGAAGGAATCGTTCGAGAGCACCTGGGCGTCGACCCGCTCGGCCACTCGCAAGAGGAAGGCGTCCCCTCGACCCACCGCCCCGGCCGGGGGCGACACGAGCTCGGCGTGGGCGACGGCGTCGTCGAAGGCCTTGCGCTCGGAGGGATCGATCCGGTGGCCGAACGTGGCGTCGACCACGACGATGACCTCGGTCCCGGCGAATTCCGCTTGGAATTGCCGGACGGCGTCGTCGAGCTGGGCCAGGCTCGGAACAGAGCGACCCTCGGTCGCGATGTTCGATCCGTCGACGACGGCGTAGGTGGGGGCCATGGGTGGGTCCAGTCAACCATCCCTCCGCCAGGATCTGTCCGACCCTCGCCTCGCCGGCACTCCGCCCGGGCCGGTCCTCGCCGTAGGATGCCGCCATGGCCGGGGATCTGGGTGGAGAGGTCGCCGAGGTCCTCCAGGCGATGATCCGCAATGCCTGCGTCAACGACGGCACTCCCGAGTCGGGGCACGAGCAGCGCAACGCCGACCTCCTGCGCGACCTTCTCGAGGGGCGAGGGCTCGACATGGAGTTGTACGAGCCCCTCCCCGGTCGCACGTCCCTAGTGGCCAAATTCGAAGGACGCGACCCTGACGCGCCGGCTCTGGCGCTGCTCGGACACACCGATGTCGTCCCCGCCAACGGCGAGGACTGGCGTCGCGATCCCTTCGGGGGGGAGATCGTCGACGGCGAAGTGTGGGGCCGGGGCGCAGTGGACATGCTGAACCTCACGGCGTCGATGGCGGTGTCCGTGCGTCACCTGGCCGACGAAGGATTCCGCCCCGAGGGCGATCTCCTGTTCATCGGCGTGGCCGACGAGGAGGCCCTCGGCAGCCACGGCGCCAAGTGGCTGACCGAGCACCTCGCCGACGAGGTCCGCTGTGACTACCTCATCACCGAGGCCGGTGGATTCCCGATGGGGGGCCCCGACGGGGTACGCCTTCCCGTCATCACGGGCGAAAAGGGGGCGTTCTGGTGCACGATGACAGTGCGCGGCACTCCCGGCCACGCGTCGCAACCGCTGCGGACCGACAATGCCTTGGTCAAGGCCGCCGAGGTGGTGCGCCGGCTCGCCGAACACGAGACCCCCGCCGACATTCACGACGCGTGGCGGCGCTTCGTCGAGGGCATCGGCCTCCCCGCCGAGTTCACCGCGCCGCTGCTCGACCCCGACCGCATCGGCGAATTCTGCGAGACCCTCCCCGCGCTCGGCCTCGCCCGCCAGGCCCATGCCTGTACCCACACGACGATGGCTCCCACGGTGCTGCAGGCGGGAAGCAAGGTCAACGTCATCCCCGACCGGGTGCACCTCCAGGTCGACATCCGTACCTTGCCCGGGTGGGGCCAGGCCGAGGTCGAGGCCATGATCGACGACGCCCTGGGCGACCTGGCCGGCGACGTCGAGCTGTCGTGGAACAGCATCGACGTGGCCACCACCTCCCCTGCCGACACCCCGTTGTGGGACGCGCTCGAACGCGTGGCCCGGATGTCGTACCCCGACGCCCGGTGCGTGCCCTTCCTGACCGTCGGCGCCACCGACGCCCGCTTCTTCCGGCGACTGGGCACCGTCGCCTACGGCTTCGGCCTCTTCAGCAAACAGCTGTCGTTCGAGCAGTACGCGGCGATGTTCCACGGGATCGACGAGCGCGTCGACATCGCCTCGCTCGCTCTCTCCGCCGAGCTCTGGGACGGCCTCGCCCGACAGTCGTTGCGGTGAGCGCGCCGGCGGCGCCCCCACCCCGACCCATCGCGGCGGTGCTCTTCGACTTCGGAGGGGTCATCACCGACAGCCCGTTCGACGCCTTCGAGCGATACGAGCGCCATCACGGGCTGCCCGAGGGGTTCATCCGCGGCGTGAACGCGACCAACCATCTCGACAACGCCTGGGCTCGGCTCGAGCGCAACGAGCTCGGGTTCGACGCGTTCTGCGACGCCTTCGAGACAGAGTCGCGCCGCGCCGGAGGAAAGGTTGACGCCCGTGAGCTGTTCGCCCTGTTCTCGGGCCAGCTCCGTCCCGACATGGTCGAGGCCGTCCGGCGCTGCGGGCGGCACTTCAAGACCGGGCTGCTGACGAACAACTTTGTCACGCCGATCTCGGCGTCGGGATACTCGGCGCTGTCCGAGGTCCTGGCCCTGTTCGACGCCGTCATCGAATCCTCGGTCGTCGGTGTGCGCAAGCCCGACGAGCGCTTCTACCGCTTGGCGTGCGAGACCCTGGACATCGCGCCGGTCGAGGCGGTGTTCCTCGACGACCTCGGCATCAACCTGAAACCGGCCCGGGCACTCGGCATGGTCACCATCAAGGTCGCCGACACCGCCGGTGCGTTGACCGAGCTCGAAGACGTCGTCGGCATCGGGCTGCGCTGAGCGTCACGGCCAGGGCAGGCCAGGCCGGGCGCTGTGCTAGTCAGGAGCAGGTCAAGAGCAGTCAGGAGAACGCGCGCCGGAGGAGGTCCTCCTGCTCGAGTGCATGGAGGGCGGCGCTGCCTGTCGCCGGACTCGCCGACTCGGCCCGGCTCACGTGGGTGAGCGTGAAGCGGTCCCGCAACAGCCGGTGCAGACGCCCGTGCGCGAAGGACCAGGCCCCCATGTTCTCAGGCTCCTCTTGGACCCACACCACCTGCTCTGCGCCCGGGTAACGGCCGAGCACGGCGGCCAGGGCCTCCTCCGGCCAGGGATAGAGCTGTTCGACACGGACCACCGCCACCGAGGCAGGGTCGAGCCCGGCATCGGGAAGACTCTCGTTGCCCCCGAGCAGGGCGTCGCGTCGGGCCATGGCATCGAAGGCCACCTTCCCCGAGCACAGCAGCACGCGGCGCACGGCGGCGGCGTCGATGGGTCGGGGGCCCTCCCCCGCCGCCGAAGGGTCGTCGACGACCTCGGCGAAAGAGCCCACCGTGAGCTCGTCGAGATTCGAGCGCGACTGGCGCGCCCGCAAGAGGGACTTGGGGGTGAACACCACCAGAGGCTGTCGGCCCGTGCCACGCACCTGGGAGCGCAGGAGGTGGAAGTACTGCGCGGCCGTCGTGGGCTGGGCCAGACGCATGTTGTCGCGGGCACAGAGCGTCAGGAAGCGCTCGATGCGGGCCGAGGAGTGCTCCGGACCTTGACCCTCGTAGCCGTGGGGAAGCAACAGCACGAGGCCCGAGCGCTGTCCCCACTTGTCGTCGGCGGACACGAAGAAGTTGTCGATGATGATCTGGGCGCCGTTGGCGAAGTCGCCGAACTGGGCTTCCCATGCCACCAGGGCGTCGGGGGCCTCCACCGAGTAACCGTATTCAAAACCCACCGCGGCGTACTCCGACAGCAACGAGTCGTGCACGCCGAAGCGCCCGACGTCATCACCCCGGAGATGCGCCAAGGGGACCCACTCCTCCCCCGTGCGGTAGTCGACGAGCACGGCGTGGCGCTGGCTGAAGGTTCCCCGTCGGGTGTCCTGGCCCGAAAGACGGACGTCGGTGCCCTCGAGCACGATCGAGCCGAGGGCGAGGGCCTCGCCGAGGGCCCAGTCGATTTCGCCGCCCGCCACCATCTGGGCCCGCTGCTCGAACTGGCGCAACAGCTTCGGGTGCACGGTGAAGCCTTCGGGCACCGCCGTGGCCGCCACGGCCAGGTGCTCGAGCTCGTCGCGCCCCACGCCCGTGCCCGGCGACGGCCGTGCCGGGGGGGTCACGGGGGGAGCCGGGAGGACGGTGGGCCGTGGGGGGGCGCTCTGCCTGGTTTCGTCCAGGGCCACCTGCAGCCTGGCCTGGAAGTCCTCGAGGGCCCGTTCGGCGTCGTCGACGGTGATGTCCCCCCGTCGCACCAGTGACTCGGTGTAGAGCTTTCGCACCGAGCGCTTGCCGTCGATGATGGCGTACATCCGGGGCTGGGTGTAACTGGGGTCGTCGCCCTCGTTGTGTCCATGACGCCGGTAGCACACCAGGTCGATGACGACGTCTTTGTGGAACGCCTGGCGGAAGCCGAAGGCCAGCCGCGCGGCGCGCAGGCACGCCTCGGGATCGTCACCGTTCACGTGGAAGATGGGGGCCTGGACCATCTTGGCCACATCGGTCGGGTACAGCGACGAGCGCGCCGACTCGGGGGCGGTCGTGAACCCCAATTGGTTATTCACCACCACGTGGATGGTGCCCCCCGTGCGGTAGCCGGTCAGCTGCGACAGCTCGAGCGTCTCGGCGACCACGCCCTGGCCGGCGAAGGCGGCGTCGCCGTGCACGAGCACCGACAGCACGTCGAAGCTGTGGTCGCCGCCGAGCATGTCCTGCTTGGCCCGGACCATGCCCTCGACGACGGGATCGACGGCCTCGAGATGCGAGGGGTTCGACGCCAGTGTGACGGCGAGCTCGGATCCGGTGCGGGCCACGAACTTGCCGGTTGCCCCTTTGTGGTACTTGACGTCGCCCGATCCCTGCACCGAATCGGGGTCGAGGTCGCCTTCGAATTCGCGGAAGATCTCGCCATAGGACTTGCCCACGATGTTGGCCAGGACGTTGAGCCGGCCGCGGTGCGCCATGCCGAGCACCGCCTCGGTGGTCCCCGCCTGTGCGCTCTCCTCGAGCACGGTGTCGAGGATCACGATGGTGGACTCGGCGCCTTCGAGGCCGAAGCGTTTCTGTCCCACATATCGCGTATGGAGGAACCGTTCGAAGGCCTCCGCGGCGTTGAGGCGGTCGAGGATGTGGCGTTGCTCGATCGAGTCGACCGTGGTGGGCATGCCCTCGGTGTGTTGCTGGATCCAACGCTTCTGCTCGGGGTCCTGGATGTGCATGTACTCGATGCCGAGCGTGCGGCAATAGGCGTCGCGCAGGATGTCGAGCGCCTCGCCCAGCGTGAGGGTGTGCCGGCCGGCCAGCCCGTCGACGACGAACTCACGGTCGAGGTCCCACAAGGTGAGGTCGTAGGTGGTCGGGTCGAGCTCGGCGTGCAGGGGTCTGGGCTCGGCCGAGAGCGGGTCGAGATCGGCGATCAGGTGGCCCCGCACCCGGTACATGTTGATGAGGCTCTGCACATGGACCTGCTTCACGAGCCGCATGTGCTCGCTGTCCACGGCGTTGATGTCGGCCTGCCAACGCACCGGTTGGTAGGGCACGTCCATCGCCGCGAACACCGACTCGTAGAAGCCGTGCTGCCCGGTGAGGCATTCGCTCAGGTGCGTCAGGAAGAGCCCCGACTCCGCACCCTGGATAATGCGGTGGTCGTAGGTCGATGTCAGCGTGACCACGGGCCCGACCCCGATCTCGGCCAGGCTGCGCCGGTCGGCGGCCTGGAACTCGGCGGGGTATCCGAGGGCCCCCACGCCGATGATGGCGCCCTGGCCCGGCATGAGCCTCGGCACCGACTGCATGGTGCCGAGTGTGCCGGGGTTCGTGAGCGTGACCGTGGCGCCGGCGAAGTCGTCGGGCGTGGCCCTGGCGGTGTGGACCTTGCGGACGAGGTCCTCGTAGGCAATCACGAAGGCCCGGAAGTCGAGGGACTGCGCCGCCTTGATCACCGGCACCAGGAGGGTGCGGGTGCCGTCGGACTTCTCGAGGTCCACAGCCAGGCCCAGCCCCACGCCGTCGTGGTGGATCACTCCGGGCTTGCCGGGACCGTCGGCGTCGGGGACGAAGCTGGAGTTGAGCGCGGGCACGGCCTCGAGCGCCCGGACCACGGCAAAGCCGATGAGATGGGTGAAGCTGACCTTCCCCCCCGAGGTGCGCGCCAGGTGCTGGTTCAGGATCGACCGGTTGACCTCGAGCAGCTTGGCCGGGACCGAGCGCATACTCGTCGCCGTCGGCACCCCCAGCGAGGCCGTCATGTTCTGGGCGATGCGCGCCGCGGCACCTCGAAGCGGCGACGCCACCGGGGCGGGAGGCGGCGACGCCTCGGAACCGTCGGGACCCGACGCGCCGGCCGGCGCCCGCGCCGGAGCACCGTTGGGGGTGGCTGGCCCCGGGCCAACCGTGGTCGTCGCCCCTGTGGGTGAGGCCGGGACCGGGGCCGGGGCCGACGGGGGTGCGACCGGAGCCGGCGACGGGGCGGGCGGCACCGCGGCGGTGGCCACGCCACCGGGGACGTAGTCGGCGAAGAACTCGCGCCAGCTCTCGCTCACCGACGACGGGTCGTTGCGGTACTCCTCGAACATGTCGTCGACCAGCCAGGCGTTGGGGCCGAACGCACCACCCGACGGCGGGTTCGTGGCTCTGGCCTGGTCTGGTGACATCACTTCGATCCTACCGGGGCACCTCGGCGGCCAACCCCATGCGGAGCGGGCATTAGCCTTCGGCACCATGTTCGTGGCCGTCATGGGTTCGTGGCCGTCATGGGTTCGTGGCCGGCGTTGGTGAGCCGGGCGGGCCGGGCACCGGCTCTGCGAGGGTGAGCGCGCGTCCCGGCGGCCTGCACGTCGTCGATCATGGGGGAGACCGCAGTGCGCACCACGTCCGCGCCGGCCGGGGAACCGAGGCGGCCACCCCTACCGTGGTGTTGGTCCACGGCTCACTCGACCGGGGCGCGTCGTTCGCGCGTACCGTGCGCCGCCTCGGTGACCTCCACGTCGTGACCTACGACCGGCGGGGCTACCACCACTCCCGGGCCATGCCCCTCGCCCGCTGCCTCGACGACCACGTCGCCGACCTCGTCGCCGTGGTGGGCGACGGTCCCGCCGTCGTGGTGGGCCACTCCTACGGGGGGGACGTCGCCCTGGGAGCGGCGATCGCCGCCCCCGACGTCATCGGCGCCGTCGGCGCCTACGAACCGCCCCTTCCCTGGTTCGAGTGGTGGCCGCGTCGCAGCGCGTCGAGCATCACCGACGAAGACCCCGCCACCTTCGCCGAGGGGTTCTTCCGCCGGGTGGTCGGCGACGCCGGCTGGGACCGACTGAGCGACCAGGCGCGCGCCGACCGCCACGCCGACGGTCCCGCCCTCGTGGCCGAGCTCGCCGACCTGCGCCAGCACGGACCGCCCTTCGACGTGACAACGCTGCGCGTGCCCCTGGTGCTGGGACGGGGCGGCCAGTCGGTCCCCCACCACCGGCGCGCCGTCGATGCGCTGTCCGAGCTCGTCCCCGATGCCGAGGTGATCGAGATCCCCGGCTCCGCCCACGGCGCACCGCTCAGCCATCCCGACGCCTTCGCCGCCTTCGTGCGGCGCGTGGTGGAACGGGCCATGGGGGCGGCGCGACGCGGCTCAGCGGCGCCGGCTCAGGCCTGAACGGCTCGGTGCGACTGCGCCCACGACGCGGTCGCCTCCACGTCGATGTCGTGAGGAAGCCCGAGCACGCGCTCGGCGATGATGTTGCGTTGCACCTCGGACGTGCCCCCGCCGATGGTGAGCGCCCTCGAGAACAGATAGCCCTTGGCCCACACCGAGGCCGGCCAGGCCGCCCCGGCCGAGCCGGCGGGGACCGAGGTCCGCGCCAGGCCTTCGGCGGGCCCGGCATCGGCCAACAGTCCGAAGGCTCCAGCGATGTCGTGGGCCAGCTCCATGACGCGCTGCCCGTGGTCGTCGGCGAGCGCCTTGCGGACCGACGCCTCTGGCCCCGGCGCCCGACCGGCCACCACCGCGCTCACGGTGCGGAGCCGGATGAGCCGCAGCACCTCGCCCTCGATCCACAGGCGCGCCAGGCGTTGGCGCAGGCCCGCGTCCGACATCCCGCCGCCGCGCCGCACGATGTCGAGCAGATCGCCCGCGGTGGGGCCCTGTCCCCACAACGCCCCCTCTCCCGACAGCGACACCCGCTCATTGCCGAGCGTGACCTTGGCCAGAGCCCATCCCGCGTTGACCTCGCCTACGAGGTTCTGCGCCGGAAGGCGCACCTCGTCGAGGAACACCTCGTTGAAGGCGTGGTCCCCGGTCATGTCGACGATGGGGCGGATGGTGACCCCGGGCGCGTCCATGGGGCACACGAAGTACGAGATGCCCTGGTGCTTGGGAACGTCGGGATCAGTGCGGGCCAGCAGGATGCCCAGCGCGGCGACATGGGCGAAGCTCGTCCACACCTTCTGTCCCGTGACGACCCATTCGTCGCCGTCCCGCACGGCGCGCGTCGAGAGCCCGGCCAGGTCCGACCCCGCGCCGGGCTCGGAGAACAACTGGCACCAGATCTCCTCGCCGGCCAGGAGAGGAAGCAGGTAGCGCTCCTTCTGGGCCTCGGTGCCGGCGTGCACGAGCGTGGGGCCGGCCCACCCGATGCCGATCTGGTTGAACGGTCGGCGCACGCCCGCCCGGCGCATCTCGTCGTCGATGACGAGCTGGGCGATGGGATCGGCGTCGAGGCCCCACGGACGCGGCCAGTGGGGAGCGACATAGCCCGCCGCGGCGAGCTGGCGTGGCGAGGGATCGGGGTTCGCGCCCAGCCACGATCGGAACTCGGCGCGCGCCGGATGATCGTCTCCGGGCAGGGCGAGGTCCACAGCGAACCAGCGTAGGCTGCCCGCCGTGACCGATTGGAACTTTGCCGACGTCTGGGAAGCCGTCGCCGAAACGGTGCCCCACGGGCTCAGCGCCATCCACGGCGAGCGCCACCTCACGTGGTCGGACACCGAGCGCCGGGCCAACGGGGTGGCCCAGTTCCTCCTCGACCTCGGGGTCGTCCACCAGGACAAGGTGGCCCACTACCTCTACAACGGCCCCGAGTACATGGAGTCGACCTTCGCCATCTTGAAGGCCGGCCTCGTGCCCGTGAACACCAACTACCGCTACACCGACGACGAGCTCGTCTACTTGTGGGACAACGCCGACGCCGTGGCCGTCATCTTCCACGGAGCATTCTCCGAGCGCATCGCCGGGCTGCGGTCGCGGGTGCCGCGGGTCCGGGCCTGGCTGTGGGTCGACGACGGCACCGACGAGTGCCCTTCATGGGCGACCCCCTACGAGCGCGCCGCCGAGAGCGGGGCGCCGCGCCCCGCCCCAGCGTGGGCCCGCACCGGTGACGACTTGTACTTCCTCTACACCGGCGGCACGACGGGGATGCCCAAGGGCGTCATGTGGCGCCAGGACGACCTGTTCGCCAAGCTCAACGCCGGGAACCTCCTGCGCGTGCCCGAGGACGGCGGCATCGCCGGCGTCCGCAAGACCATCGTGGGGACCGGGCCTCTGCACCTCCCGGCCTGTCCCCTCATGCACGGCACGGGCGCGTTCACGGCCATGGCGGCCATGACCGTGGGCGGCTGTGTCGTGACCCTGACGAGCCGCCACTTCGACCCCGTGGAGCTCCTCGACACCATCGACCGCGACAACGTGAACACCGTCGCCATCGTGGGCGACGCCTTCGCCAAACCCATCCTCCGCACCCTCGACGACCATCCCGGCCGGTGGCGGCTGTCGACGTTGCTCGCCTTCGTGTCGTCGGGGGTCATGTGGAGCGAGGAGACCAAACGGGGGCTGCTGCACCATCACCCCAACCTGATGCTCATCGACGCCTTCTCGTCGTCCGAAGCGATCGGGATGGGGACGTCGGTGTCGAGCGGGACCTCGGCGGAGCACACGGCACGCTTCACCTTGAGCCCCGAGGTGCGCGTGCTCGACCCCGAGTCGGACAAGGACGTGACCCCGGGCTCCGACGAGGTCGGGGTGCTCGCCTTGGGGGGTCGCAACCCCGTCGGCTACTACAAGGACCCCGACAAGTCCTCGGCCACGTTCAAGGAGATCGACGGCGTCCGCTACTCAGTGCCCGGCGACTTCGCCACCGTGGACGCCGACGGCGCCATCCAGCTCCTGGGCCGGGGCTCGGTGGTCATCAACACCGGCGGCGAGAAGGTGTTCCCCGAGGAGGTGGAGGAGGTCATGAAGCTCCATCCCGCCGTGGCCGACGCCGTGGCCGTGGCCATCCCCGACGATCGCTTCGGCCAGGTCGTGGCGGCCTCGGTGGAGCTGCGCCCCGGGGCTTCGGTGACCGACGCCGAGCTCATCGCGCACGTGCGCGGTCACCTGGCCGCCTTCAAGGCTCCCAAGCGGGTGCATTTCGTCGAGACCATCGGCCGCTCCCCCGCCGGCAAGGTGGACTACGCCCGCCTCCGGGCCGAGACTACCGAGTGGGCCCAGAACCCGACCTGACCGACCCCGACCCCGACCCCGACCCCGACCTGACCGGGACCGACCTGACCGGGACCGACGTGACCGGGACCGACGTGACCGTAAAGGGCGCCTCGGGCCCATACGCCCTCGGCGCCGTCACNCGGTGGCCGGTCGGCTCGGCCGCCGCCGGCGTGGTGCGGTGCACACCCGACGGCGGCGTGGTGGTGGCCGAACGGACCGGCGACGCGGACGAGCCCTTCGCATGGGCGTCGGTCACCAAGCTCCTCGTGGCCCTGGCCGTGCTCGTGGCCGTAGAAGAGGGGACGCTCGCGCTCGACGACCCTGCCGGTCCCGCGGGGTCGACGGTGCGCCACCTCCTGGCCCACGCGTCGGGCCTCGGCCCCGACAGCCCCCATCCCCTCACCGCCCCCGGGCGGCGGCGCATCTACTCCAACATCGGCTACGAGGTCCTGGCGGAGCACGTGTCGCAATCCTCGGGCATGCCCTTCTCCGACTATGTGCGCACCGGCGTGGTCCTCCCCCTCCTCATGACCGGGACCGAGCTCCCTCCCGGGTCCTCCCCGGCGTCGGGAGCGCGCGGGCCGTTGCACGACCTGCTCGTCCTCGCCGCCGAGCTCCTGGCGCCCCGCCTGGTGGCGCCGACCACGCTGGCCAGCGCCACGTCGGTCGCCTTCCCGGGCCTGGCCGGCGTGCTGCCGGGCTTCGGCCGCTACGACCCGTGCGACTGGGGCCTCGGCTTCGAGATCCGCGACGCCAAGTCACCGCACTGGACCGGCACCCGCAACACACCGGGCACCTTCGGCCATTTCGGCCAGTCGGGGAGCTTCTTGTGGGTCGACCCCCGGGCCGAGGTGGCGTGCGCGGCGCTGTGCGACCGGGACTTCGGTCCGTGGGCGCGCTCGGCGTGGCCCGCCCTGGCCGACGCCGTCCTGGACCGGTGGGACCTGTCGCCGGGATCGGGGACGACGACGGGGCCGGACCCAGGGGCGGAGGGGAACCTCCGGTAGGGTGGCGCCCCGTGAAGGGTGTGATCCTGGCCGGAGGCAGCGGCACCCGGCTGCACCCGCTCACGCGCATCACGAACAAGCACCTCCTCCCCATCTACGACCGGCCCATGATCAGCTACGCCATCGAGGCCCTGGTCCTGGCCGGGATCAACGAGATGATGGTCGTGACCGGTGGCACCCATGCCGGGGAATTCCTGCGCCTGCTCGGCAACGGCCACGAGCACGGCATCGACCGCCTCAGCTACGCCTATCAGGACCGGCCCGGGGGCATCGCCGAGGCGCTGGGCCTGGCCGAGCGCTTCGTGGCCGGCGACTCGGTGCTCGTCATGCTCGGGGACAACATCGTCGAGCGCACCTTCCGGCCCACGGTCGAGCACTTCGCCCGCCAGGAAAGAGGGGCGCGCATCGTCCTCACCGAGGAGGACGACCCCGCCCATCTCCGCCATCTCGGCGTGCCCGAGTTCGACGCCGAGATGCGCATCACCCACATCGTCGAGAAGCCCGAGGACCCGCCCAGCAACTACGCCGTCACCGGCATCTACTGCTACGACGCCTCGGTGTTCGAGGTGATCGGCACGCTCGAGCCGTCGGGCCGGGGCGAGCTCGAGATCACCGACGTCAACAATTACTTCGTCGAGCAGCGCACCATGTCCTACGACATCCTCGACGGCTTCTGGGGTGATGCAGGCGAGTCGATCGACGCCTATTACGCCGTCAACGACTTCGTCCGGGCGAACGGCGCCAACAAGGGCTGACCGGCGCCGCGACGAGGGGCGGGCGGCGGCGTCGGGCTCAAGCGTCGAGGAAGCGGCGGATCCCTAGGTAGGAGCCGAAGGACCCGATCACCACGCCGATCAGCACGACCACGAGGCTGGTGACGATCACCTCGCCGGTCGGCATCCGCATCTGGTACCAGATGTTCCCGGTCTTGGTGTTGGAAAAGCTGTCGAGCAGGAAGTGGAGCGAGAACACCGTCATCGAGGCGAACAGCGCGCCGAACAGGCCCTGGGCCACCCCCTCGAACATGAACGGCACCCGGATGAACCAGTTGGTGGCGCCCACGAGCTTCATCACCGACACCTCGCGCCGGCGGGCGAAGATGGCCAGGCGGATGGTGTTGATGATGAGCACCGAGGCGCTGAGCAACAGGATCACGGCCAGCACGAAGAACACCAATTGCAAGATGCGGCTCACCGTCTGGATGTTGTGGATGGTCTTGGTGGGCACCGCGACGCTCTTCACCCCCGGGTACTTGCCGAACTGCCGGGCGATGGCGATGGCCTCACTCGGGTTGTCGAGCTGGATCCGCAACGAGGCGGGCATGGTCGCCACGGTCAGCACCTGGTACTCCGGCGGCGTGAGGAGGCGCTTGGACTCGGCCAGGTCGTAGGCCTGGGAGCGGTAGGTGGTGGAGCGGACATAGGGCAGCTGGTGCACCTGCTGCTCCACCGAATCCCGTTGCGACGCCGAGATGTTGGGGTTCAGCCACACGATGGCGTCCACGCCGTGCGCCCACTGGGTGGTGGCATGGGCCACGCCCTGGCGCAGCAGCAGCGACGCCCCCACGAGCGACAACGACACCCCCACGGTGAGCACCGCCGCGATGGTCATGAGCCGGTTGCGCCACAGGTTCGACGCCGTCTCGCGCGCCACGTAGTCGAATGAGACGGGCATGTCAGCGCGCCCCCTTCTGGAGCTGGTCCTCGGGGGCCATGCCGGCGGGCGCCATGCCGTAGACACCCCGGGCCTGGTCGCGCACGAGCGTGCCGTGGTCGAGCTCGATGACGCGCCGGCGCATCTGGTCGACGATGCCGGCGTCGTGGGTGGCGACCACCACCGTGGTGCCGGTGCGGTTGATCCGGTCCAGCAGGCGCATGATCCCCTGGCTGGTGGCGGGGTCGAGGTTCCCGGTGGGCTCGTCGGCGAGGACCACCAGGGGCCGGTTCACGAAGGCCCGGGCCACCGCCACGCGCTGCTGCTCGCCACCGGAGAGCTCACCGGGGAGGCTTTCGTGCTTCTTCGACAGCCCCACCAGGTCGAGGACCTGGGGCACCTGCTGCGCGATCACGTGCTTGGGCCGTCCGATCACCTCGAGCGCGAACGCCACGTTCTCGAAGACCGATTTGTTGGGAAGCAGCCGGAAGTCCTGGAACACGCACCCGATGTTGCGCCGCAGGTAGGGGATCCGCCACTGGCTGAGATGACAGATGTCGCGCCCCGCCACCCAGATGCGGCCGTCGCCGGGGTCCTCTTCGCGCAACAGCAGGCGGATGAACGTCGTCTTTCCCGAGCCCGACGGACCGACGAGGAAGACGAACTCCCCCTTGTCGATGTCGATCGACACGTCGCGCAGCGCGACCTGACCGCTCTTGTATGTCTTGGTGACGTTCTCGAAACGGATCATCGGAAACGGATCATCGAGTGAGTCCTCGGCGGCATGCCCCAACCGCCATCGGCCGTAGTGGCCCCTGAGAGCCAGACGACTCTACCAGCCGCGCCTCACCACACGCCGGACGGCACCGGTCTCCCCCACCACGAGCCATCGGTCCCCTCAGCCCCCCACGGGGCGTCGCCGGCGCAGCTCGGCCTCGATGAAGGCGTCGAGGTCGCCGTCGAGCACGGCGTCCACGTTGCCCGTTTCGTACCCGGTGCGCAGGTCCTTCACCATCTGGTACGGCGCCATCACATAGGAGCGGATCTGGCTCCCCCAGGCGACATCCGCCTTGGGCCCCGACAGCGAGTCGAGCTCCGACCGCCGCTCGGCGCGCTGGAGGTCGACGAGCTTGGCGGCGAGGATCTGCATGGCGCGGGCCTTGTTCTGGTGCTGGCTGCGCTCGTTCTGGCACGACACCACGATGCCGGTGGGCAGGTGTGTGATGCGCACCGCCGAGTCGGTCTTGTTGACGTGCTGGCCTCCCGCCCCCGACGACCGGTAGGTGTCGATGCGGAGGTCCTTGTCGTCGATGGCGATCTCGGTGCTGGCCTCGTCGAGGAAGGGGATCACGTCGAGCGACGCGAAGCTCGTCTGGCGCCGGTGCTGGGAGTCGAAGGGCGACATGCGCACGAGCCGGTGCACACCGCGCTCGGCGGACAGCAGCCCGTAGGCGAATCGGCCCTTCACGATGAACGTCGCCGACAACAGCCCGGCTTCTTGGCCCTCGGTGGTCTCGTCGACCTCAAACGCGAAGCCGCGACGTTCGGCCCAGCGCAGGTACATGCGCAGCATCATCTCGGTCCAGTCCTGCGCGTCGGTGCCCCCGGTGCCGGCGTGCAGCTCGGCGATGGCGTCGCGCTCGTCGTACTCACCCGAGAACAGCGACCGTAGCTCGAGAGCCGAGAGCCGCTTCGTGAGGTCGTCGACGGTCTCGGTGAGCTCGCCGGTGAACGAGTCATCGGACTCCTCGATGATGAGCTCGTACAGCTCCTCGGCATCCGACAGCTTGGCGTCGAGCTCCTCGAGCATGGCGATGTCGTCATTGACGGAGCTGAACTCCGACGTCACCCGGCGCGCCTCGTCGGGGTCGTCCCACAGGTCGGGGCGCGACACCTCGGTCTCGAGCTCGGCCCGGCGCGCCCGCAGGTGCTCGACGCCCAGGTAGCCCTCCGCCTCCTCGAGCCGCTTGCGGACCGACGCCAGCTCGCCCCGCAGGTCGCGCTGGTCGCCCGCCCCTACGGGCTCAGGCCGCGCCATGACAGAGCTTGAACTTCTTGCCGCTCCCGCACCAGCACGGCTCATTGCGCCCGAGCTTCTCGGTCGGGGCCTTCACCAGCGGCGCCTGGGTCTCTTCGTCGGCCATATGCCGTGGCGACACCTGGCCTCCGGGAACCAACGAGCCACCCTCGTCGAGCCCGGGGGGAACGCCCGCGCCCGCCGCGCTCACGTCGGCCGGTGGCACCGAAGCCCGCATGGCCTCGAGGAGGGTCGCCCCCTGGACGGGGTCGTCGGCGGCCTGGTAGCTGGCGTGGGACAGGTCGGGTTCGGGCGCGGCCTCGGCCACCACCTGCACGTGCATCACGTAGCGCAGGTAGTCGTCGTCGATGGCGTCCATCATCTGGCCGAAGATCGAGAACCCCTCACGCTGCCAGGCCACGAGCGGGTCCTGCTGGCCCATGGCGCGCAGGTTGATCCCTTCGCGCAGGTAGTCCATCTCGGCCAGGTGGTCGCGCCAACGTTGGTCGATGATCTGCAGCATCACCTCGCGCTCGACGCCGCGCGCCTCCTCCTCGCCACCGGGGAACGCCGCGTCACGGTCGTGGTACGCGTCGAGCGCCTCGGCCAGGAGGCTCTCGGCGATCTGGCTGGCGGTGACGGCCTCGGCCAGGTCCTCGACCGTGAATCCTGTCGGGTAGTACTGCGTCACCTCGGCCAGCAGATGGTCGAGCTCCCACGCCTCGGGGAACTCCCCCGGGCACGAGGCGCGCACCATCTCGTCGATGGTCTGCTCGAGGAGCTCCTCGGTGTGCTCGCGCAGGTCTTCGCCGTCGATGACCTGCAACCGGCGCGCGTAGATGACCTTGCGCTGCTCGTTGAGCACCTCGTCGTACTTGAGGACGTCCTTGCGGATCTCGGCGTTGCGACCCTCGACGGTGTGCTGGGCGCGCTCGATGGCCTTGGTCACCATCTTGGCCTCGATGGGGACTTCGTCGGGGAGGGTCCGCCCCATGACCCACTGCATGGCACCGGTGGCGAAGAGGCGCATGAGCTCGTCCTCGAGGGACAAGAAGAACCGGCTCTCGCCCGGGTCGCCCTGGCGGCCCGAGCGCCCCCGGAGCTGGTTGTCGATCCGGCGCGACTCATGACGCTCGCTGCCGAGGACGTAGACGCCGCCCAATTCGCGGATCTGGTCGCCTTCCTCGCCGCACTCCTTCTCGAAGCGGGCCAGGAGCTTCTCGTACTCGGCGGTACCCTCGTCGGTGTCGAGGTCGAAGCCCCCGACGATCGCCTCCTGGCGGGCGAGGCCCTCGGGATTGCCCCCGAGCAGGATGTCGACGCCTCGACCGGCCATGTTGGTGGCCACCGTGACGGCGTGCAGCCGGCCCGCCTGGGTCACGATCTCGGCCTCCCGGGTGTGCTGCTTGGCGTTGAGGACCTGGTGCGGGATGCCGCGCCGCTCGAGCAGCTTCGACAGCTGCTCGGACTTGGCCACCGAGGCGGTTCCCACGAGCACGGGCTGGCCCGTCTCGTAGCGCTCGACGATGTCGTCGACCACCGCCGCGAACTTGGCGTCCTCGGACTTGTAGATGAGGTCGGGCTGGTCGACGCGGACCATGGGCACGTTGGTCGGGATGGGCACCACGGGGATGTTGTAGGTCGAGGCGAACTCGGCCGCCTCGGTCTCGGCCGTGCCGGTCATCCCGGACAACTTCTCGTAGAGGCGGAAGTAGTTCTGGAGGGTGACCGTCGCCCACGTGTGGTTCTCCTCTTTGATCTGGACCCGCTCCTTGGCCTCCACAGCCTGGTGCAGGCCGTCGGACCAGCGGCGACCTTCGAGGGTGCGGCCCGTGAACTCGTCGACGATCTTCACCTCGCCCCCCGAGACCAGGTAGTCCTTGTCCCGTTGGAAGAGCTCCTTGGCCCGCAACGCCTGGGTGAGGTGGTGCACGTAGTTGACCGACACCATCTCGTACATGTTGTCCACGCCGACCTGGGCCTCGACCTTGGCCACGCCCGCCTCGGTCGGGTACGCGATGCGCTTCTCCTCGTCGACCTCGTAGTCCTCGTCACGCCGCAGCGTCCGGACGAGGCCGGCGAACTGGTAGTAGAGCTTGGCCGACTCCGACGCCGGGCCCGAGATGATGAGCGGCGTGCGGGCTTCGTCGATGAGGATGGAGTCGACCTCGTCGACGATGGAGTACACGTGGCCGCGCTGGACCATGTGCTCGCGCGAGCGTGCCATGTTGTCGCGCAGGTAGTCGAAGCCGAATTCGGTGTTGGTGCCGTAGGTGACGTCGCAGGCGTAGGCGAGGCGCTTGTCCTCGAAGTCGGGGAGCTCTGGGCTCACCCTGCCGACGCTGAGCCCGAGGAAGCGGTGCACCTGGCCCATCCAGTCGGCGTCCCGGCCGGCCAGGTAGTCGTTGACCGTGATCACGTGCAGACCCCGGCCCGACAGGGCGTTGAGATAGACGGGGAGCGTCGACACGAGCGTCTTGCCCTCGCCGGTCTTCATCTCGGCGATCCATCCGAAGTGCAGCGCCATTCCCCCCATGAGCTGGACGTCGAAGTGGCGCTGACCGAGCACCCGCCACGCCGCCTCGCGCACGGTGGCGAAGGCGTCGATGAGCACGTCGTCGAGGGACTCCCCGTTGGCGATCCGCTCCTTGAAGAGGACCGTCCGATGGGCCAGGTCGTCATCGGACAGGGCTTCCATCTCGGGCTCGAGCTCGTTGATGAGGGGAACGAGCTCTGCCAGCCGGCGGACCTTCTTCCCCTCGCCGGCCCGCAGGACGCGCGTAAAGACACTCATGACGCCGGAAGTCTACCGCCGGGCCACAGACGGCCAGCGGCGCTCGGGGCGCCCGTCAGGCCTTGGAGAGGGTGTGGGAACGGCGGGGGTGGGAGCGGCCGACCAATTTCCCCTTCAACCGCTCGACCTGGTGCTCGAGCTTGTCGACCACCTTGTCCACGGCCACGGGCACATCGGTGGCGGCTGCCCGGGCCCGCAGGGTGTGGCCGTGGCCCGTGATCGTCACCTCGCACACCTTGCGTCCCGACCCCGATGCGGCCGGGTCCTCGGACAGGCGCACCTCGGCTCGTTCGAGCACAGGGGCCAGTCTCCCCAGCTTGGCCACCTTCGCTCGGGCGAGCGCTCGGACTTCCTCCGGTGCGGTCTGCTTGCGTCCCGAAACGGCAACGTCCACCGCTGCACCTCCTTCAGGCCGCGGGGCGGGTCGTCCCTCCCCTTACGGCTGACATGTTTCGATGCCTGTGGATCGCGTCCGGCTGACCTGGTCTTTGTCCCCACACTCGCCTGCAGAGGAGGTGGCGGCCCGGTTGTCGGCGACGACGCGGAGACCCGCGACGCCCGACGACACCCATGACGGCCTGCTTCGCTCCTTCTCCGTCGGACACCGGGAGTCGGTGCCCCGACGGGCAGGGCTTACCTCTAAGTCGCACCATGCTCAGCAACCATGAGTTGCCTTACGTGGGTCGTTTCGCCTGCGACTGGCTTCGACTTGC
>JGI12269J14319_10001333_pt1 | contig 24745 bp, 19 predicted proteins | sample PeaSoiSIISIP2007_FD_14319 | JGI IMG/M metagenome (IMG submission 14319)
CGCATCAACGCCCATGACCGCCCCGGCCGCTTGCAGGAGGCCCTCACCAAGCGCGGCGTGCGCCTGACGCGCCAGCGAAAAATTCTGCTCGAAGTGATGGACAACGCCGAGCGTCATCTCGACGCTGGCGCCATCCTCGACCGCGCGCAGAAACTCGATCCGCGCGTCCACCGCGTGACCGTCTACCGCACCATCGACTTGCTGAAGCGCAACGGGCTGATCGACGAGCTCGACCTGCTCCATCTGCGCGGCGACCAGCATTTCTACGAAAGCCACGGCACCCGCGATCACATCCACGTCGCCTGCCTGAAATGCGGAACCGTCCGCGAGTTCGAGTCGCAACTCTACGAAAAGCTGAAAAAGCAAATCGAAAAAGACTGCGGCATCGAGATCACCACGGCGCGCACCGAAGTCGGCGGCTACTGCGAAAAGTGCAGGAAAAAGTAGTCCAAAAGAATCTCAAATTTGAAATTTCAAATTCCTGACTTGCGAATTGCCATTGTCCACGGGAAAGAGGCACAGTCCTGCGGCAACGGCGCGTTCCACCCACAAGTAATTGCCCATCAATTGCGCGAGGAATTTCCCGCCAAAGTCCGTTCCGAAAAGAATTTCCGCGCCGTCTCGATGTCGCGCGCGATCTGCGCGCGCAGCTCGTCGGCTCCCGAAAACTTTCGCTCGTCGCGTATTCTCGAGTGAAAGCGAACTTCCATCGCCCCGCCCGCGACATTCTCGCTGAATCCAAACAAGTGGCTCTCGACCGTGACTCCCGCTCCATTAAACGTGGGCCGCGTCCCCACGTTCGTCACCGACGAATACAATTTCCCGCCCACGACGCATTCGGTTGCATACACGCCGAGCTTCGGCAGCAGCTCCTGTTCGGGCGCCATATTGAGAGTAGGGAAGAGAATGGTCCGCCCGCGCCCGGCCCCGGAGCGAATTTCGCCTGTCAGCGAATACGTCCTCCCCAGCAACGGAATTGCCGCGGCGACATCGCCGCTCGCCACCGCGCCGCGAATCGCCGTACTCGATACAATCTGTCCGCCGACCTCGACGGGCGGAACAATTTCGACATCAAAGCCGTCGCGCTTCCCAAACTCTCCAAGCAGCCGCACATCCCCGGCGCCACGATGCCCAAAGCGGAAATTCGCGCCCACCAAAATGGCGCCCGCGTGCAAGCCCCCAACGAGAATCCGCTCGATGAACTCATCAGCCGAAACGAGGGACAGCGCGCGGTCGAACCGCAAGACCAGCGCGGCGTCCAGACCCATCTGCTGAAAACCCGCAAGCCTCTGCGCAAGCGTCTGAATCATCAGCGGCGCGCGATCGGGCCGCAGCACGCACATCGGATGCGGATCGAAAGTAATCACCGCGGCGCGCTGCCCCGCGGCGAGCGCATGTTCCCGCACCGACTTCAGAATTTTCTGGTGCCCAAGATGAAGCCCGTCAAAATTTCCGACCGTGACGGCCGTGCGTCGCGCGTCCGAGAATTGAGCCGCCCATTCCTCGATGGAATTACAAACGAGAAAAGCCATCAGACGCGAACCTCAAAATGAAGTCCATCGTACGCCAGGGAAACATTGGGGTATCCCGCAGCGATCAAGCGCGCGATCGTTTCGGCGTGAGGCAGTTCGTGCGCGATGTGCGTGAACCAGGCCCGGCGCGGCTTCAGTTCGCGGATCACGGCAAGCGCCTGCTCGACCGTCTGATGCATCGGGTGCGGCACATCGCGCAGGGCATCCAGAATCAGATCGTCCAGGTCCGCAAGCAGCGCTTTGGAGGATTCGGGAATGACGCTGAAATCGGTGAGGTACGCCGCGCCGCCGAATCGAAACCCGAGCACTCCGATGTCCCCATGCCGCGCCGGAACCGGCACGATCCGAGTTCCGATCACGTCGAACGGCCCATCAATCGGATGCAGCGTAACTTGCGGGATAGTGCTGATCACCGGCGACTCTTCAAAAACGTACGCGAACGTTCTCTTCAGCGTGGCAATGGTTTCGGGCGATGCATATACCGGAAGCGCGGATTTCTGGCGCAAATTAAATGGGCGAATATCATCAAACCCGAGAATGTGGTCGGCGTGCGCGTGCGTGAAAAGAATCGCGTCCAGCCGCTCCAGACCGGCGCGCATGGCCTGGAACCGGAAATCGGGAGTCGTGTCGATCACCGCAGTCTGTCCGTTGTGAACCAGCAGGACGGAAGGCCGCAGCCGCTTGTCGCGCGGATCGGTGGATGAGCAGACGGGACAGTGGCACGTGAGCGTCGGCACTCCCATGGACGTGCCGGAACCAAGCACTGTCAATTCGAGTACGGAATGAGGTGTTGCGGGCAGGGCGGATCCTCGATCAAGGCCGGGACTGGGCCTTTTCTTGCTTCGCGGCCGCTTTCGCCATTTCCATAAAGGCCAGCTTCAGATTGCCAAGCACATCCAAAAGAAGAGTATCTTCTTCCGGCGCCAGATTCCCACGGGTCTTCTCGCGAAGAACGTCCAGCATGTCGATCATCTCGCGCGCCCCTTCCAGGTCCAGCACCGGCTGCCCCGTGCGCGGGTCCGCGTATCCGCCAAGAAGCATGGCCGCGTTCTGCCCCAGCGAGCGAATCAAATTTTCAAACACGGGTGATCGCTTCGGCGCGTCAACAGGCGGCGCGGCCGCGGGCATCGCACTCGGCGTCGCAGCCTTTCCGGCAATCGTGCCAGGAGCGGCCGCTCCTGTTGACCTAGGCGCTGCCGCCGCACCGACCGGACCCGCCGCTGCTGGAGCTGTTTCACGCTCGCGATCCTGCTGCTCGGCAACCTCTTTGCGAAATTCACCCTCCGGCGTGAACAGCCTGCGGTCTACAACCTTAAAACTTTCGTCGTGTTTGGATTCGGACAACGGAATCTCCCTCAGGTAATCGATCGAGCATCAGCCAGATTGAGCAAGCAGTTTAGCATCGCACCGCACGCGCTCACAAGTACTCACCCGCATGTTTGAAATTTGCCGACATAGTAGAAACTTGCAGGCATCGCATCGTGTCGCGCTCAAGCATTTGCACAGCGCTGCGTAGCGACCGCAATCACCTATTCCCGAATGGACGAAAGTCCCGAAGGGACGATACACCGTAGCCCGCACGTAAGTGGAGGGAAGGCATCCACGCCCCCAAAGGCAAGCCCGTCAGGGGCGACACACGCTGCTCACCGCGCGAAGTTAATCCGCCGTATTCGCGACCGCCCCTTGTGCAATCCCCCTACGTGCCGTAAAGTTTCCCTTCATCTCAGGAGCCGACGAGCCACCGTGCCTCCCCCTCGATCGAAACGCAAGAAGATCTCGAAGCGCCCAAAGCCTCACCAAAAAGCCGGATCGAAGTCTGCGCGCCGACAAATCGCAAAAATCGGGACCATCCCTGCAGAATCCCACCCGAAGCATATCGGGAAACTCTTCGAAGATTTGGTCGCCGTCCAAGCCCGTCTGCGCGCCCCAGGCGGCTGCCCCTGGGACCGCGAGCAAACCCACAAGACGCTAAGAACCTACCTGATCGAGGAGGCTTACGAAGTCCTCGATGCAATCGAAAAGGGAAGCTCCCAGGATTTGGCCGAGGAACTAGGCGATCTCCTGTTGCAAGTCTTGTTTCACGCCGACATGGCCCGGGAAACCGGCGCGTTCGACATTTCCCATGTCATCATCGGCATCCACGACAAAATGGTCCGCAGGCATCCGCACGTCTTCGGCAACGTAAAGGCGGAAACCTCCGGCGAAGTCCTCAAAAATTGGGCGCAGCTAAAAGCCAGAGAGAAACAGGCTTCCTCCCGGAAAGGGACGGTCTCGCAAAATCCCGCTCCATCCGCATTGGATGGTGTTCCGCGAAACCTTCCAGCCTTACTTGAAGCCTACCAAATGACTCGCCGCGCCGCGCAAATCGGCTTTGACTGGGAGCGTGTGGAGGGAATTCTTGAAAAGCTGAAGGAAGAGACCGCGGAGCTTCGGACCGCGCTCGGCGATTCCAATCCCGGTGCCGCCGAGGAAGAAGTCGGCGACCTCCTGTTTTCAGTCGTGAACCTGGCGCGATTCCTCGGACTCGATCCTGAAGTTACACTTAAACATTCAAATTTAAAGTTTAAGATGCGATTTCAGGAAATGGAAAGAGAAGCTTCACATTCACGACAGCGCCTTTCTGACTTATCGAAAGAAAAACTGGAACAACTCTGGGAAGCGGCAAAAACGAAAGCCCGCGCACAAGTCTTAGCGGAATCCAAACCATGAAATCGCGAAAGCGCAGAAAGACTGCCGATCCCACGTCATCCGCCGAGGAAACTCGCGATGGCGTCGTGATCCGCCCCTGCCACGGGATCGAAGAATTTGAAGCCTGCATCCACGTGGAACGAGAAGTGTGGAAGTCCTCGGATGTAGACATAATTCCTATTCCCTTGTTCGTTGTCGCTTCGGAGACCGGAGGTCAGGTTCTTGGCGCCTTCCGTGGAGCGGAACTCGTGGGATTCACCCTCGCCATTGCCGGCTGGCGCGCCCGCAAGCCATTCCTCCACTCTCACATGACTGCCGTCCTGGATGGAAACAGGGATCGCGGCATCGGCCGTCGTTTGAAGCTATTTCAGAGAAAAGATGCCCTCGCCCGCGGAATTAACCTCGTCGAGTGGACCTTCGATCCTCTCGTAACCAAGAATGCCTACTTCAATTTCATGCGCCTGGGCGCGATTGCCCGGCGCTATTTGCCGAACGCATACGGAATTACGACCAGTCCTTTGCATGGGTCGCTTCCCACGGACCGCCTCGTCGCGGAATGGTACCTCCGGTCTGATCGGGTGCTCAAAGTTCTGGCGGGGAAGCCAGCAAACGCCCCAAAATCCAAAAAGGCGGCGCGAATCACGATTCCCTCCGGGGCAGAAGAGTTTAGAAGCAGCGACCCCTCGCGCGCTCGGGAAGTACAGTCCGAGGTGCGCGCAGAGTTTCTAAAATGGTTGGGGGAGGGTTATGCTGCGACGGCTGTCGCACCGAGCAAGGGCGGAATGGATTACATCCTTGAACCCAGGAGCTCAACTTGAAGGTGCAGCGAATCACCCTCCGCGAAATCAGGATGCCGCTGATCACCCCTTTTGAAACCAGTTTCGGCCGTGTCACCGACCGGCGAATGTTGCTCGTCGAGGCCGACACGGATGGCATCGCCGGCTGGGGCGAATGCGTAGCAGGCGAGGGCCCCTTCTACGCCCCCGAAACGGTCGAAACCGCGTGGCATATTCTACGCGACTTTATCTGGCCGCTCTTGAAGGGGCGCGATTTCGAGAGCGCTGCCGAAGTGTGGCCCACGCTCGAAACGATTCGCGGACACAACATGGCCAAAGGAGCCGTGGAAGCCGCCCTCTGGGACGCCGAGGCCAAGCAAAAGGGCATTCCCCTCTGGAAACTCCTCGGTGGGGTGCGTCAAGAAATTGCGTGCGGCGTGTCCATCGGAATTAAAGAAACACTCGAAGAACTCGTCGCGACCGTCGAGCGCGAGCTGGCCGCAGGCTACCAGCGCATCAAGATCAAGATTAAGCCGGGCAATGACGTCACTCCCGTCGAGCGGCTGCGCCTGCAGTTTCCGAGGATCCGTTTGATGGTCGACGCCAATTCGGCATATCGCCTGGATGATTGGCCGCACTTGAAACGCCTGGAAGCCTACTACCTGATGATGATCGAGCAGCCGCTCGGATGGGATGACATTTTCAGCCACGTCGAATTGCAGCGGAGGCTTGACACCCCGATTTGCCTTGATGAATGCATCCACACGGAAGAGCACGCGCGCGCGGCCATCGAGCTAGGGGCGTGCCGCATCATCAACATGAAACTCGGCCGCGTCGGGGGATACACTCCCGCGAAGCGAATCCACGATCTGTGCCTGTCAAAGCAAATCCCGGTGTGGTGCGGAGGTATGCTTGAGTCCGGAATCGGACGCGCGCACAACATCGCCCTTTCCACGCTGGAAAATTTCACGCTTCCGGGAGACGTGACCGCCAGTCGCCGATATTGGCTCGAAGACGTCATCGATCCAGAAGTAGCAGTCACCCCGCAAGGAACAATCCGAGCTCCGGACAGTCCCGGCATCGGCTACGCGCCGCGCATCGACCGCATCGAAGCCATCTCGGCCAGAAAAGAAATTCTCGTCTAACGGGAATCCTAACTGTAGGCAGCGCTCCGCATCTTCGTGCGCACGCCGACGACGAGCAAAGCCCCCAGAACGAACCCGCCGACGTGGGCCCACCAGGCGACTCCCCCTTGATCCGTCATCCCCAGCGACGCAACACCGCTGAAAAACTGCAGGAAGAACCAGTAGCCCAACATGAGATAAGCGGGAATTCGCACCGTAAAAAACAACAGCAGCGCAGGAATAAGCGTCGTCACGCGGGCTCTCGGAAACAACACGATGAAGGCGCCCATCACCCCGGAGATCGCCCCGCTCGCGCCGACCGTGGGAACCTTCGAGCCAAGGTTGAAGACTGTGTGCACCAGGGCCGACCCAACCCCGCAGATCAAGTAGAAGATGAGATATTGAAAATGCCCCAGCGCCTCTTCAACGGCCCCGCCGAAGACCCAGAGGAACAGCATGTTCCCCAGCAGGTGCAGCCATCCGCCATGCAGGAACATACTTGTGAACATCGGAAGGATCGCCTGCCCAATCCCGATACCGTTTTTTGCGAACAGCAATTGCTCGTGTGCAGGGATGAGCCCGAAGGTGTAAACGAGCGCGCGTCCCATTTTAGGAGACAGCGTCAACTCATGGAGGAAGGCGAATACGTTAACCATGATCAACAGAGCGTTGAACAACGCGAAGCGAGTGCGAAGAATGTCCACACGAAGCGGAATCATCGGGCCGCCCGGGCAGCTGCAAGTTGGTCCGGCGTAAACGCTGCGGGTCTCCGCCGCACATTCCGGATCAGTTCTTCAATTTCATTCAAGCTCGCAATTCCGCCTCGCGCGCCCATCCCCAGGCACGAGAGGCCCGCTGCGGCGCAACTGAATTCCAGCGAGCGCGGAAGCTCATCGCCCCGCAAAAGAGCATAGGCAAATGCGGCGTGAAATACATCGCCCGCACCCGTCGTATCGACAGGTTTCACTTCAAATGCTGGGGAGTAGTGGAAGCGGGCGCCATCCCACGCGACTACACCATCGGCGCCCAGGGTCGCGGCCGTCAATCGACATCCAAATCGCGAAGCAGTGGCCGGCAACGAAATGAGCGGGTCGCTCTCCCTGCATAGCCTGGTATGGAATTCCTTGGACGCTATGGCGTAGTCTATATTCTCAAGTAAAGCTTCCACTCCGGGGTAGAGGTTGTCGAGGTCGGCGGTGACAGGGATGCGAGCCGAGCGAGCCCAACGAGCCGCTTCGGTAGCCCCGGTGCAATCATGCCCATCCACGTGCAGCAGCCGGGCCTGGACCACCCATTCGCGCTGGATCTCGGCCGGGAGGAGTTCCAGGCGAGGGTCGCGCCTCCACAGGACCGTTCGCTCCCCGGTTATTTCGTCTACCAGAATAAATGAGGACTGGCTCTGGCAATCGGGCACAACGATCCAGTGCGCTTCGATCCCGGACTTTTGCATTTCGCTTTGCTGGAGGATCCCAGCAGGATCGTCGCCGATCTTTCCGACGTAACGCGCCTTCAAGCCCCAGCGCGCGCAGGCCGTGACGGCTGTGGCCACCTGGCCTCCCGGGAGAATTTCCGAAACGCGAAATTCCACCTTGGAATTGAAGGCAGGGAAATGCGGGAGACGAATGATCGTGTCGGTAGCGTTCAGCCCCACGCCAACGATATCGACAACGGAGGTGGTTTCGGCCACAGAGACACTCTACGGAAATCCAATTCTGGCGCAAGAGGAAATGAGCGGGAAGTGCGTCTGATAATTGTTCGATATCGCGGCGACGAGTAAACATATTACTTTGAGGGCGTATAACGCATTCTCGACACAGGGCTTGCGGGTTGGGGTTCGCGGTCAACGGCTCGGAATCGTGTTCGCGCTCTGGCCACATGCAAGTGGATCATCCGTAGTGCGGGGGAAGCGGACGAGGAGGCGTCATCCGCGAGCGCAACGCCTTCTCTTGGCATGGCGAGTATTTTCCGCAGATCTTCAGCCGAGAATTGAATTTGTGAAACAGCCGAAGATTCCTCAGAAAAAATCCTGCGGCATTCCGCGTCGAAAGTAAGGTTTATTTGCGGTTCTCAATTGATTCAACTCGCGTGGTATGGTAAGTAACGAATTCAAAATTTCGTCGCGCGAATCTGCCTGCGTGTTAATCTCGGTCGGTCGGCGCGCCGACAAAATGGATGCCACTCAAGGAGTCCGAGGCGATCGTTCTTCGCACCTTTCCGCTCGGCGAGGGCGACCGGCTGGTCAGTTTTCTCGATCGCCAGTCCGGCCGGCTGCGCGGCGTCGCGCGCGGCGCGCGCCTTACGAAAAACCGTTTTGGCTCCACCCTGGAGATGCTCGCCTATATCCGGATCTGGTATTTCGAGCGGGAAACCAGGGAACTGGTTCGCATCAATCAGTGCGAATTGATCGAGTCGTTCATGGATGTCCAGCGAGACTACGCGTCCGCGATTGGTCTCGCGCTAGTGAGCGAAATTACAGACTCGGTTCTCGGAGAGAGGGAAGCGGCAGACGCGCAGTTCCGCCTGATTCTCCTCACCGCGCGCGCGATTCGAGCGCATGGACCATCTCAAGTAGTACTTGCATATTTTTGCTTGTGGACGGCGCGGCTCGGAGGCTGGCTCGGGCCACTCGATCGGTGCTCGCGCTGCGGAAGGGCGATGAATCTCGAAACTGCTTTTCATTCAACCGGCTTTGCCGAACTCTATTGCGCGGATTGCCGGGACGATTGGATGAAGCCAATATCTAAAGAAGCACTTTCATTTGGGCGGACGGCGCTGTCAGGGACCTTGGACCGATTGTTGAAAGAAAATCCACCAATAGGGCCCGCAAAAGAAATCTTAAGTTATGCCTTAGATGTTCTGGAGCAGCACATCGAGAAGAAATTGATCTCCAGAAAAACATTTGAAACGGGAGAGAGTGGAATCGTTGAAATCTAAAGTAAAGTCGAAGGCCTTGAAAGGCCCCACATTTCAGAACCTCATCTTTCTGTTGCAGAAATACTGGAGCGATCGAGGGTGCGTCATTCAGCAGCCGTACGATGTTGAAGTCGGGGCAGGGACGATGCACCCCGAAACGTTTCTCCGTGTGCTCGGACCAGACCCCTACCGGGTCGCCTACGTCCAGCCTTCTCGTCGGCCCGCCGACGGTCGTTACGGCGAAAATCCCAACCGCTTGTTCAAACACCACCAGCTCCAGGTAATTCTCAAGCCCTCTCCGCCCGATATTCAGAACATGTATCTGAACAGCCTGGCGGCGATTGGCCTGGACCTCGCCGCCCACGACGTGCGCTTCGAGGAAGACAACTGGGAATCCCCGACCCTCGGCGCATGGGGAATGGGCTGGCAGGTCCTCTTGGACGGCCTGGAGATTACGCAGTTCACGTACTTCCAGCAAAGCGGCGGCATTGACCTCGACCCCGTCTCCGCGGAATTGACCTACGGCCTGGATCGCATCTGCGCCTATCTTCAGGGTGTGGATAGCGTTTACGATGTTCGCTGGTCGGACGATCACAGCTACGGGCAGGTAAGGCTCCTCGAGGAGCAGGAATTTTCGGCATATAATTTTGAGTACGCCGACCCAGTCATCACGCGAAAGCTCTTTGAGTTGCACGAGAAAGAGGCCGGCCAGTTGCTCGACGCCTACGAAAAGCGGTCAGCGAAGCAGGACAGGCGCTTTCCCGTACTCGCTGCCTATGACCACTGCCTGAAGTGTTCCCACCTCTTCAACTTGCTTGACTCGCGCGGGGTCATCTCCACCACCGAGCGCGCCCAGTTGATTGGCCGCATCCGCCAGATCGCCTGCAGGGTGGCCATCGATTTCCTCGCTCAACAAGCGGAAGCGCGCAGCGCGGCGGCGATTGCGGGGGGCGCGCGATGAACGAAACAGCGGACTTCCTATTTGAAATTGGTTGCGAAGAAATCCCGGCAGGGATGCTGCCAGGCGCCATAAAAGAATTGAAAGTAATACTTGAGAAATATTTGACCGCCTATAACTTGACCCAAGGTTCTCCCATCGAAACCTACGGCGCGCCGCGCAGGCTGGTTGCGTCTTGCGCGAACCTGCGCGTCAAACAGCCGGACGAGACAAAGGACATGCCGGGGCCGCCGAAGTCCGTGGCCTACGACGCTTCCGGAAGACCGACAAAAGCCGCCGAAGGTTTTGCGCAAAAGATGAATGTCCCAGTCGACGAACTGGTCATTGTCTCGACTCCCAAGGGAGAATACCTCTCCGCAAGGCAGTTGATTCTGGGGAGGCCTGCTAAGGTAATACTTGAGGACATCTTGCCTCGCACGGTAGCGGAGATCCCCTGGCCGCGCAGTATGTACTGGACAGGCGGCGCCGGGCTGCATTTCATACGGCCGATTCGCTGGGTAGTGGCGCTACTTGACGGAAAGCCCCTGCGAATCACCTTGGGCGATGCCGCGGCAGGCAATGATTCCTCAGGGCACCGCTTCCTCGGCAAATCAAAGATTCCAGTGCGCGGCGCAAAGGATTACGTCCAGAAGTTGAAGTCAAATTATGTGCTTGTGCGGCCCGAGGACCGCAAGAAAAAGATCGAAGGGGAATTGCGGCGCCTAGCCAGCGGGAAGGGGTTGCGGATTCACGAGGACGCCCACCTCATGGAAATGGTGACCTATCTCAACGAGTATCCCACGGCGATCCTGGGAGGGTTCGACCCATCCTACTTGGAACTGCCGGAGGAAATTCTGATCACGGTGATGCGCGGCCACCAAAAGTACTTTGGGCTGGAGCGCAAGGACGGGACGCTGGCGCCGAATTTCTTGGCGGTCATCAATCTCGATAAGGACAAAGCCGGCCTGATCCGCGCGGGCCACGAACGGGTCCTGCGAGCCCGGTTCGCCGATGCCCGGTTTTTCTGGGAGACGGATCAGAAATGTCGGCTCGCCGACTATCTTCCAAAACTCGGCGCGGTGACGTACCAGGAAAAGCTTGGCAGCTACGGCGAGAAAGTCGAGCGCATGCGCGAGCTGGCCCGGTGGTTTTCCGAACAATGGTTTGCCAGCGGGATTTCCCATGCCAGCGTCGGCGCGGCGGATCGCTCTGCCGAACTTTCCAAGTGCGACCTCGTCACCGAGATGGTCCGCGAATTTACCGAACTCCAGGGAATCGTCGGCGGCCTCTACGCAAAATCTCAAGGAGAACCTGAAGAAGTTGCCTGGGCCGTTTACGACCATTACAAGCCCGCGGGTCTTGAGGATTCCATCCCTAGAAATATTGCTGGGCAAGCCGTGGCGCTGGCCGACAAATTTGATTCCCTCGTCGGATGCTTTGCCGTCGGGCTCATTCCCTCGGGTTCAAGTGATCCTTTCGCTTTGCGCAGGGCGGCGATTGGCATTGTTAAGATTTTGGTCGAAACGAAATTGCCGGTTTCCCTTTCCATGACCATCGCGCGGTCGGCACGAACCATTGCTCATGGACCTCGCAAGATCGCTGTCTCGTCGGCAGTGGAGAAACAGGTTCTGGAATTCCTGCTCGACCGTGCGCGATTTGTTCTTAAGGAGCGCGGCGGACTGGCCTACGACGAGGTCAACGCGGCGCTTGCCGCAGGGGCGGATGACTTGGTGGATGCCATTCATCGGATGGAAGCGATTCGGGCCATACGGAAGACCAAGAACTTTGAGCCGCTGGCCGTCTCGTTCAAGCGCATCCGAAAAATTCTCGAAAAGGCGGGCCCGGAAGCAGGGTGGAAACTGTCCGCGGTTCGCTCGGATCTATTCAAGGAAGAAGCGGAGCGAGAACTGCACGCGCGTTCGGCCTCAGCCATGAAGGAAGTCGAGCAGCAGAAACGGGCGGGACGGTACCGCGAGGCGCTGCAAGAGATTGCCAAGCTGCGTCCTGCCGTGGATGGATTCTTTGACGACGTGATGGTGATGGCCGAGGATGAGCAACTCCGGAAGAACCGGTTGACTCTTCTTGCGGGATTGCTCTCGGAGTTTTCGACTATCGCCGATTTTTCAGAAATCGTGACGGCGGAGCAGGGGAAATAATCAGAGGACGGTAGCGGCATGGGTGAAATGTCCTTCGTCGGCGCGCCGACGTACAGCTCATTTTCATCTTCAATCCTGAGGGAGGAAACTTGTGAAATACGTTTATTTTTTTGGCGCCAAAAAAGCGGAAGGCGACGGTTCCATGAAAGATCTGCTGGGGGGCAAGGGCGCAGGCCTTGCCGAGATGACCAAGATCGGTCTACCCGTGCCGGCAGGCTTCACAATCACAACAGAATGCTGCGACTATTATCTAAAGCACGACCTTAAGTATCCAAAGTCGCTTCACGCAGAAGTCAAGAAGAACTTGGCGCGTCTGGAAAAGGCCACGAAGAAAAAACTCGGCGACGCCAAGGATCCGCTCCTTGTAAGCGTCCGCTCCGGTTCCGCGCGGTCGATGCCGGGGATGATGGAAACAATCCTCAACCTCGGTCTCAACAGCAAGTCCGTCGAAGCCCTGGCGCGCAACACAAAAAATGAAAGGTTTGCCTGGGATGCTTATCGCCGATTTGTCCAAATGTATTCGTCGGTCGTGATCGGACTACCTAAAGAAGAACTTGAAGAAAAGCTAAGAGGGATGAAAAGCCGGCGCGGTGTTAAAGATGACACGCAAGTTCCCGCAGAAGGCTGGCGCGAATTGGTAGCCGCATATAAGGAATACTTTAAGTCGAAAACAGGGAAAACTTTTCCAGAAGATCCGGAGGAACAATTGTGGGGCGCGATCGGCGCTGTGTTCGGTTCCTGGAATGCCGAAAAGGCGGTGACCTATCGCCGTGTGGAGCGCATCACCGGGCTGCTTGGAACGGCCGTCAACGTCGTGCAAATGGTCTTCGGCAACACGGGAGACACTTCTGGCACGGGCGTTTGCTTTACGCGCGACCCTTCAACCGGAGAGAAAATTTTCTATGGTGATTTTCTGATCAACGCGCAGGGCGAAGACGTGGTGGCGGGCATCCGGACGCCGATGCACTTGAATGAGATGGCGATGCGGATGCCGAAAGTGTACAAGCAGCTCGAAAAGGTGCGCCAACTCCTCGAAAAGCATTACCGCGATATGCAGGATATGGAATTCACAGTGGAGGAAGGAACGCTGTACATGCTGCAAACGCGGGTGGGGAAGCGCACTCCGGCGGCGACATTTGAAATCGCGGTGGACATGGCGAAAGAGGGTCTCATCTCCAAAGAAGAGGCGATCGAGCGCATCAAGCCGGAAGACATCGATCGATTATTTTATCCGATTGTCGACCCGTCGACAGCGCGAGCGGACCTCGCCAAACGGAAAGTCGCCGCCGGAATTAACGCTGTGCCGGGAGCCGCGGTAGGAAAAGCCGTGTTCAGCGCGGAAGAGGCCGAGACTATGGTCCACGGCGGAGAGAAGGTTATCCTGGTCCGCCGCGAAACAAGTCCCGAAGACGTTGGCGGAATGTTCGTCGCCCAGGGGATCCTCACGGCCACGGGAGGCAAGACGAGCCACGCTGCGGTTGTCGCGCGTGGCTGGGGCAAATGCTGCATCGTCGGGTGCGAACAGCTCGACATTGACTATGGAACCAAGACCGCCCAAGCCAACGGGAAAACAATTCACCAGGGGGATTGGATCACGCTCGACGGAAACGACGGCGTGGTCTACCAAGGCCAGGTAAAGCTTTCCACTCCGGAATTGCCGGAAGCCTTCTCCACGCTTATGGGCTGGGCGGATTCCATCCGAAAACTCCATGTGCGGACGAATGCCGACACCCCGCACGACGCGCAAAAAGCCCTGGAAATGGGCGCCGAAGGGATCGGCCTGGTCCGCACCGAACACATGTTCTTCAAAGATTTTGAATATCCCGAGAAGAGCATCGAGAGGCAACTCGCGATACAGGAAATGATCATTGCCGATTCTTCTCTTGCAAGGAAGAGAGCCCTCGACAAACTCCTGCCATACCAGCGCCGCGACTTCATCGGCATTTTTAAGGTCATGGACGGATTTCCCGTCACGATCCGCCTGATCGATCCTCCGCTTCACGAGTTCGTTCCGCACGAGCCCGAGAAGCAACGGGAACTCGCAGAGAAGATCGGCGTCGATGTCGAAGTGATTGTGCGGCGCGTTGAACAATTGCATGAAGCCAATCCCATGCTCGGCCACCGCGGATGCCGTCTGGCGATCACCTATCCAGAGATACTTGAAATGCAGGTGCGGGCGATCGTGGAAGCGGCGATTGAATGCAAGAAGTGTGGAATTAAAGTTATACCTGAGATCATGATTCCTCTGGTAATGGATCGGAAAGAGCTTCAGATTTTGACGGACAGAACGAATCAAGTTGCGCAACAAGTGATTCGAGAAACAAAAGTAAAACTTGAGTATTTGGTGGGAACCATGATCGAGATTCCTCGCGCCGCATTGCTGGCCGACGAGATCGCCGAGGTGGCCGAATTCTTTTCTTTTGGCACAAACGATCTGACGCAAATGGGAATGGGACTCTCCCGGGATGATGCGGGTCGGTTCCTACCCGAATATGTGGACGAAAAGAAGGCCGGGATCTTCTCGGATGATCCGTTTCAGACGCTGGATGTTCATGGTGTCGGAATGCTGATCCGCTGGGGGATTGAGCGTGGGCGATCGGTTCGTCCGAAGCTTGAGATTGGAATCTGCGGCGAACACGGCGGAGATGCGGCCAGCGTCAAGTTCTGTCACGAGGTCGAGATGGATTACGTCAGCGCATCGCCGTTTCGGGTTCCGATCGCGCGTCTTGCGGCGGCGCAGGCCGTGATCGAGGAGCGCGCAGCCAAGAAATCCCGCGGCAAGAAGAAGGGCAAGAAGTAATGTAGGGATGCAGCCTGGGAGCGCTATTCTCCTGAGTGGCGTGGTGAAGGTCGTCCGCCGCAACGGGAGATTGGTCTTCCCGGGTTTGAGCTCTTGCTACAGTCGGCTCGCCGACGAAAACTTTTTTGCTGGTAAAATTCTCGAGGCATCATTGTGGCGAAGCGGCTTGTCATTGGGATTTGTGGCGGCACCGGTTCAGGAAAGACAACCATCACGGAGCGGATTATTTCCACTCTGGCGCCGGAAAGCGTTCTGGTGCTCCAGCAGGATCATTATTACAAGGATTTTCCTCATCTTCCCCTGGAACAACGCGCGAGGCAGAATTTCGATCACCCGGATTCTTTTGACACCCCGCTTCTCATTGAGCAGGTGCGGCGACTGCGCGAGGGAAACGCCATCGATCGTCCCGTCTACGATTTTACGAAACACCAGCGAGCCTCCCATACCGTCCGCATGAACCCGTATCCCGCGATGATTCTCGAAGGAATCCTCATTTTTGAAAACAAAGCGCTGCGCGAATTGATGGACATCAAGATCTTCGTGGATACGGACGCGGACCTGCGCTTCATTCGCCGGCTGGGCCGGGACATCCGCGAAAGGGGAAGAACCGTCGAGTCTGTCGTCGAGCAATACCTGACTACGGTGCGGCCCATGCACATGGAATTCATCGAGCCGTCCAAACGGCACGCCGACGTAATCATCCCGGAGGGCGGCCATAACGAGGTTGGCATCGATCTCGTCATCCAAAAGATACGATCCTTGGTTGGGACCAACTCTTCTGGAATTTAAGTGTTACTTTAGATTTGTTTGTCCCTTGTTTTTTTGAGCGCTCTGCGGTATTGAGACCTAAACGGTCGATTTGTCTCGACGTTTTCGTGAAGTTTTCATCGTCAAATTGAAGTTCAAGGAACGCTAGAAGTTTTGTTGCGGATTTGGATCACCGACGAATCACAATTCACGACTCATGGCTCACATTCTCACGTCGGCATTTTCAAGAAGAAATACAATCCGAGGAAACCAAAGACAGTGTCCGGCGCCCATGCGGCCAGAAGCGGGGGCAATTGCCCGACGGCACCCATCGCTTCCGTGAGCGCGGACGCGGCCCAATAGACAATCGCGATTCCCACACCCAGGGCCAAACCGCCGACAGCCCCGCGCGTCCCAACCAGAATCGAGAAGGGGATCGCCAAGAGGATGATGATCGGAGCGACCAGGGGAAAGGAAAGCTTCTTTTGCAGTTGCACGGAAAGGCGCGCGACGTCGAACCCGGCCTGGTGCAGGTCGCCGATGTAGCGTTTGAGCTCCCACCAGGTCATCTGATACGACTGGCGGACTTCCCGATTGAAATAAGAGGGCGGCTCGCTCAGCTCATTCAATGCGTTGGCCAGGAAGGGCGTGTAACGGGTCACCTGGCCACGATCGAAATCGCGAATCCATCCGGATTCGAGAATCCAGAGCCCCTGCTGAATGTCCCAGTGAGCGCGAGCAGCGTAAATGCGGCGGCGGATTTCAAAGGTGGCCGGATTCAACTCGAAGACATTCAAGCCTCCGAACAATTCACGATCGGGATCGAAGAGCTCGTAGTTGTAGATCTTCGAGCTTTCACCAAAGATCCACTGCCGGCTGGGCTGGTAGTACGTTTGCGCCGGGCGGCCCTTGATCTGGTTGCGGAGGGCGTCCTGGCGCTGGTTGGCGTAAGGCAGATAAGTGTCGTCCAGGACGACCAGACTAGCGGCGAGAAATATGCCGGCCAGCAGCAACGGTAGCGCGATGCGGTACAAGCTGAGGCCGCTGGCCTTGAATGCGACGAGCTCGTTGTTTTTTGTCATCACCCCGAGGGTGACCAATACCGACACGAGCGCGGCGAGTGGCGCGAGCTGGTAAAACAGATAGCAGGCGAGATAGAGAAAATATTGGGTGATTTCGACGAGGCCGGCGCGATGCCGCGCGATATCGTCCAGCAATTCAAAAAATGTAAAGACTTCGAAGAGCAAGATGAAACCGGCCGTCAGCAGCACGAAATAATAGACGAAGCTGCGCAGGAGATACACGTCCAAGAGTTGAGGGATCCCGGTACGGCCTTTTTTCCTGGTGAAAATCCTTCCCGCTGTGAATGAGCCATTCGAGGCCGGCGAAACGGGTTGCTCTTCTCGAGAAAAAATCTTCCAGACTCGCCAACTGCCCACCCATTCGAAGGCAGCGGCTGTCCGGCTGCTGCCCGGCATGCGCTCGAGTCGCGGCAGCAGATACAGTCCCAAGCCCGCCGTAATCACGTTCGCCGACCAGATGCCGGCCCAGATAGAAATCGATCCCTGGCGCGCGAGTCCCGTGCCAATCGTGAACATCAGGTAGTAGCCCGTAATCAAGAGCAGCGTGATCAGGAAGCCGGCGGCGCGTCCTCCACGCCGGGGGCGCGCGCCGATCGGCATGGCCAGCAACGCAAACGAGATGCATGCGAAGGGAAAAGAAATGCGGCGCTGAATTTCCACGCTGGCTTCGCGCTGCGTTTGGCGCTCCCGCCATAAGGCGCGCATGGTTCGGCCGGGAATCCCCGGTTCCGATACGTGATCACCTTCGGTTGATTTGACATCCACGGGCAAGTCGCGCTGTCCAAAGGCCGAAAGGGTGTAGTGTCCCGGATCGGAGGGTGTGAACTCGTGAACGCTTCCGTCACGCAGGTGTAACTCCAGCTTGCCCTCGCTGCGGTCGGCAATTACAATCGCTTCCTCCGCCAATGTCAGGCGTGAGACACCCATGTCGGTGCCGGCCAGGAAGACCCCCTTCCAACGTGTGGCGGCGGAGTCGATGTCGTTTACGTAGAGGACCATTCGGGGGAACCGTTCATCGAAGACGCGCGGCGCGACCTGATAAGAAGCCTGCCCGGCGCGCAAGCGGTCTTCCAGCGTCCGGAATGTACGCACCGAAAGGGGACCGAGCCAGAGCGTCATGAGGAAAGTGATCGCAGTTGCGCCGACCGCCAGAATTCCGACTGGAACCAGCAGGCGGCGCCTCCCCATGCCGAGAGCGCTCATGGCGATTAGCTCGCTATCGGCCGATAACCTCCCGAGCGCGATGAGCACGCCGACCAGAACGCCGATCGGCAACGTGAAGATCAGGATGTCGGGAAAAGTCGAAAGGAAAAGGATGCCGATGGTGGACCAGGATCCCGGGTGGCGCACCACCAGGTCCATCAGGCGCACAAGTTGCGGCACGAAAAATACGAACGTAAATATGCCCAAACCCAGGAAGGCGTGGGAAAACAGTTGGCGGCAAATGTACCGGTCAATTAGGCGCATCGTTCAGCGGCGCCATTCTAGCACGCTCGCGATGCGCGAAAGTGAGGCGTGCTCGACGTTCCTGATTTTCGGTGCGCAGCCGGGCGGATCAAAAAGTGGAGCGGTCTGCCGATGAATCGCGTTCACCTGATGATCTTGTGGCATATGCACCAGCCGCAGTATCGCGACCCTTCCACCGGGCGGTACGTGCTTCCCTGGACGCGCCTTCATGCGCTCAAGGACTATTGGGGCATGGTCCGCGTGATCGAGGAATTTCCGCGCGTGCATGCCACGTTCAATGTCGTGCCCTCGCTGGGAATGCAACTCGAAGAATACGCCAGCGGAAAATTTGACGAGCCCTGGTTCACCGCCGCGTTTCGTCCTGTGCCGAACCTCACGCCCGAAGATAAATCTGAAATCATGCAGCGCGCCTTCCAATTGAATTACGACAATCTTCTGGCGCGGTGGCCGCGGTATATTGAACTTCACCAGTGGGTGAGCTCACAGGGCGGCGACCGGGCGACTCAAACGTTCGGTGAGCGCGATTGGCGCGATCTTCAAGTCCTTTCTCAACTCGCCTGGATGGATGAGGAATATCTGGCGAGCGATCCCGTGGTGTCGGCGCTGGCCCGGAAGGGAGCCGATTACACGGAACTGGACAAGCAGCAGCTTCGCGAAAAGCAGATCGAGCTTCTCGGCCGAGTCCTGCCCGAATATCGGAAAGCCGCTGCCGCGGGACAAATCGAAATTTCAGCGACGCCTTTTTATCACCCCATACTTCCACTGGTGTGCGACACCGATATAGCGCGTGTGTCAAACCCCGGCACGCCGTTGCCCGCGCCCGCGTTCCGCCACCCGGAAGATGCTCGCGAACAGCTCGCGCGAGCGCGCCGCTACCACGATCGAGTTTTCGGGAAGGCGCCCGACGGGCTGTGGCCTTCAGAAGGATCGGTTTCGGATGAGGCGCTTGCCCTGGCCGCCGATCTGGGATTCAAGTGGTTTGCCACGGATGAAGGCGTCCTGGGTCGGACGCTGGGCGCCGGGTTCGGCCGCGACGGCGCCGGCGTGCCGGACAATGCGGACAAACTGTATTCGCCGCTGCGCGTGCGCGTGGGCGGCAAGGAAATGGTCGGATTCTTTCGCGATCACTATCTTTCGGACCTCGTCGGCTTCGTCTACAGCCGGATGGATACGAATGCGGCGGCCGATGATTTGTACCAGCGCATTCGCGCGATTGGGGAGCGAGTTCACATTGGGCGTCCGCTGACCGTTTCTTTGATTCTGGACGGAGAAAATGCCTGGGAATATTTCCGCGGCAACGGCCGTGAGTTTCTGCGGCAGTTCTACAGGAGAATCGACAACGATCCGGATATTCAGGCGCTGACGGCGAGTGAAGCTGCCGCGGCCGCCGGAGAAATCCCGCGCAACAACGGAATTTTCCCCGCGTCCTGGATCAACGCCAATTTCGACGTCTGGATTGGCGCGGGGGAAGACGTAATGGCCTGGGACCATCTTCGCCGCGCTCGCGATTTTTATGCGCAGCAAGCGGACAATTCGGCGCGCGGTTTTCCGAAGGCGCCGACCCCGACACAACTCCTGACTTCATACGAGGCGCTGCTCGCGGCGGAAGGAAGCGACTGGTGTTGGTGGTATGGCCCGGAGCACAGCTCGGCGAATGACGCGGAGTTTGACGCGTTTTATAGAAAATTACTAACTGAAGTGTATCGCTCGCTCGGCGCCGAAGCGCCGGACGTCCTGGCCGAGCCGATCAAGCGGCAGCCCGTGCCCGCGCTCGTGTTGCCGCCGACCGCGTATCTCCACGTGAAAGTCGACGGGCGCGAATCGACTTATTTTGAATGGATGGGCGCCGGGTTGTATTCCGCCGACCGCCGAAGCAGCGCGATGCATGGCCGCTTGATGCTGCTGCACGAAATCCGTTATGGATTCGATGAAAAACGGTTTCATCTGCGCGTGGACGTTTTCTCCGAAGCGCTGAAGGAACTCCGCGACGCCGAATTCCGGATCACCTTTCGCGCCGAGCAGGAACTGCGCGTAGTCGTCCGCTTCGAGGGAGGACATGTGACGGGCTATCTGGTCGAGTCGCGCGATCTTTGTTTGCTGGGGCCGGACGAAGTCGTGAGGGTCGCCTTCGACCGCATACTGGAAGTGTCGGTCGCGAAAGAAATGTTCTTCCTCTCGAATCGAAAATCCATTTCTCTCGGTGTGGCTCTCTGGGAAGGGGGCCTTCCCATGGACCTCCTCCCTGGCGAAGGAATGCTGGAAATCCAACTCGGCGAGGAAAATTGCGCCTGGTCTGTGGGTTAGCCATGCTCACGCCATATCCCTGATGCATCAACTCGTGTGACTGAGTTCTTCCCTGATCACGCGGCGCAGGGTAGCTTCCAGTGGTTCCTTTGCGTCACGAATGTATTCGCTCAGCGCCTCGTTCATTAGCGATTGGTAGTTCCTGCCGCCCCCTCGGTCGACCTGCTCGCGAAACCAGGCGAGGATGTCATCGTCGATCCGGATCGTAATTCTGGTCTTGCCTTTCGGAATAGGCACAACAGCCCCGCGTTTTGCTTTTTTGAAATCGTATTCAGGTTTCATGGTTTTTCCTCATCCGGTGGGCGCCACGAAGGGCCCGCACCCTGGTATTCTTGCCGTTCGCGCGGCGTTGCGTGTCGCGCCGAAATGAATCGTATTGTTTCGCCTCTCCACACATAAACCACGACGAGAAGTCTTCCGAGCAAATCCATCCCGAGTGTGATCCACCGTTCTTCCTCTTCGGAATAAGGATCGCGAACGGTGAGGGCCAATTCATCCTCGAGCACGCTGACGGCGTCGGAGAAGAGAACGGCGTGCTTGCGGAAGTTAGCTTTCGCTTTGACCGGGTCCCACTGGTATTCGACATGTCAATTGTATGTACAAATGTACATCACTGTCAAGGCCGGGTGGATCATTAGTTATGAAGCTTGCGGGGGCGCGAAAATTCTGCAACGGGGAAATCCTTCAATTGAAGCGCGGTCAATATGAAGACACCCACGAGTGGTTGAAAATCAGCGAGGGTGGTGGAATACAGCCATGCTTCGCTAGTTCCCCTCTAGCAGTCTTCCTGCAGATGCTCGCAATGAACTGATTCTTAAGGAGCTACATTTCACCGCATTCCATTCAACATTGGCACACCCATTGCACGTTGTAGGGTGTCTGATTGAATAGGCGGGCGCGGCACAAGAAATTCGCAATCGCCGCGGTTCGGATCGAGGAGGCCACGATATGCGATATCTAAAGTACGCTTTATTGGTCGGGCTTTTTGTGGTGGTAGCAGGGGCTAGGACCGCCCATGCGCAAGTCGCAGTTCAATTTGGCCCAGCATACGTTGGGCCGCCTCCAGTATGCGCCTATGGCTACTATGAGTATCCGCCATACGCGTGCGCACCTTATGGCTACTACGGCCCAGATTATTTTGACGGCGGCGTGTTTATTGGCGCAGGGCCTTGGTTCCATGGCTACTACGGTCGCGGCTACTATGGCGGATGGGGCGGCTACTACGGTCGCGGTTGGTACGGTGACCATGACGGGTTCCGCGGTCGTGGCGGATTTCGTGGGGAAGGCGGATGGCATGGTGGTGGATTCCGCGGGAACCAAGGCTTCCACGGAGGCGGTGGATTCCATGGTGGAGAAGGCTTCCGCGGCGGTAACGGGTTCAACGGTAGTGGCGGACTCCACGGAGGCGGCAATGGAGGAGGCTTCCACGGCGGTGGGGGAGGAGGGTTTCATGGCGGTGGCGGCTCCCACGGCGGCGGTGGTCATCATTAGTCGCTGACGCATCCCGTACTTTCACTGAAACGGCTGGCAACAAATGTTGCCGGCCGTTTTGCATTGTCGCGGGAATTTGCTCTAGAACAACTTTATCGCAAGAGAGCGCGGTCGGGTCCCGACCGGGATCATGGTCATGAGGCTCTGCGTGCGCACGCGAATCACGGCGAGGTCGGCGGATTCTTCGTTGGCGACGAGGAGCAGGTCCCCGCTCGGATCGAGAGCGCAAGGCCCGGGGTGCCTGCCGGTTGGGATTTGGGGCAAGAGGTGCCGCGTAGCCATTTCAATGGGTGTGACGTCGTTGGCGGCGGCGTCTGTGACATATACGATGGAAGCGTCCGAGGTCATGGTTCCGTCGGTCGGCGCCGAGCCGAGGACCATCGACTCCGAAATTTCGGTCCTCCAGGTATCGACAATCTCCAGGCCATGCGAAGTGGGAACGTTGACGTAGAGTTCTCCACCGTCCGGCTTCAGCAACATGGCGGCAGGCGCTCCGGTCAATTGCAAATTTGCCACCAAAACATGCCGCTTTAGGTCCACCGCGGAGACCTCATTCGACCCGGTAGCGGAAACGAACGCGACGGAATTGTCCGGCATGATCACGACTTGTTCCGGGTGGGAAGCCACGCCAATCGTGGCCAGCGAAGCAAGTGTCGCGGCGTCGAAAATTTCCACGGTCGAATCTTCGCGATTGGGAACGACGACCTGCTTGCCGTCAGGAGTCACGCGCGCGAGCCACGGATGCTTTCCGGTGCGTGCGCGTGCGACAATTTGTCCCGTCCGGCAATCAATGGCCACGAGCGTTGCCGAGCCCGAAGCGGCCACGTAGGCGCGGTTTCCGTCGGGCGAAAAATCCAAAGCGAATGGCGACAGGCCAACGGGAATGCGCGCCAATACCTGGCCGGTGGACGAGTCGATGGCGAACGCATACCCGCCCTCCGTCGAGACTCCCCAAACCTGATTAAATTTCGGATGCGCCCGCAAGCCGGACGGAGAAGGGCCGACGGCGATGGTTGCAATCTTGCTGACGCGAATCAGGTCGACGACCGAAACGGTGCCGTCTCCCGCATTGCCGACAAATGCGTAAAGACGCAGGCCCGGCCGCAAAAAAGAAGGGCGGCGCTCCCGGACGATTTGAACGGTTGCCGAGGCAACGATCAAAAGCATGGTAATCAATAAGCGGTAATTGAGGCGGCGTGACATCGCAAGCCAACGATTCTGCCACAGGGAGACGGAGTCACGGAGCAGAAACCATATATGAAAAGTTAGCCAGGGGCTGCGGCTGACAATTCTTGAGCGGACCAGGGCTCACCCCGGTTGCGGGACGATTTTGGCATGCGTTGATATAATATGGGCGCTAAGACTTAGCGCTATCGTTAGAACTCAAAAAATAAATGCAGCCACGCGCATCCCGCCAGCATCAAACCGCGTATGAGTTCGACCGTCCCGAACCCTAGTCTTCGACCCAGTGAGATGCTCACCGCCTGGGGAAGAATCCTTACTGGCAGGGTCCCCATGCTGTCGATCGAGATCACGAGGGAGTGCCCGCTGAGCTGTCCCGGGTGTTATGCCTACGGCGATTCGCATCTGGGCGGCGGGATCACGCTGAGCGAGCTCAGTGACTTGCGCGGGGATAAGCTGGTGGAAGGCGTTTTGCGGCTGGTGCGCAAGCACAAGCCCCTCCACGTTTCTCTGGTCGGCGGGGAACCGATGATCCGGCACCGCGAGCTGAGCAGGATCCTTCCGGAGTTGTCCAGGATGGAAGTATTCGCACTCGTGGTAACGAGCGGCGTACTCCCCGTTCCGGCGGAGTGGATGAGCCTGCCCCGAGTCCGCGTGGCGATTTCCGTGGATGGGCTGCCCGAACACCACGACATCCGCCGAAAGCCGGCGACCTACGAACGCATCCTCAAGAATATCGAAGACCGCGAGGTCAACATTCACTGGGTGATCACGCGGCCGATGCTGGAGCGCGCGGGCTACCTCGAAGAGTACGTGAAGTTCTGGAGCGCGCGCGCCGAAACGAATCGCATCTGGGTGAGCGTCTACACTCCTCAAATCGGGGAGCAAAGCCCCGAAACTCTGACTCCGGCGGACCGCGTGACGCTGGCCCGGGAATTGCCATCTCTGGCCAAGCGGTATCCGAAGCTGCTCTTCAATGAAGGCCTTGCCAACGCGTTTCTGCATCCGCCGAAGAATCCTGATGATTGTCTTTTTGCGAAGATGTCCGCCAATTATTCTGCAGATTTTGAAACGCGCGTTGAACCCTGCGTTTTCGGCGGCGCGCCGGACTGTTCCCAGTGTGGATGCGCAGCCAGCAGCGGCTTGCACTGGGTCAGAGGGATGAAGGTGGCGGGCCCTGTGAAGGTCGATCATTTTATCGGCAGCTCGGTGAAGATCGGCCTAGTGATGAACCGCCTTCGATCGCGCGCGGCACGGCCCACGCGATGGAATCCTTCGGACACTCCTCGAGACTCCAAAAACGACAAGTTGGTTCAAATCCAACCCTGATTTTAGTACGGCAGCCACTCTTGTCTGTCCACTTACGCCCAGCCCACCTTGAGAGGGACAGCCAAGCGTGGCTGTCCTACACGCGGATGTGATTGCCGCTAGAGCATGCATCCGATAGAATAGTCAGCTTATTACTCATCCCAAGGTTTACTGAGGGAATGGCTGACCCATTGATTGGCGCGGAACCCGCCTACGACGTAGACGACGAATATCGTCC
>JGI12269J14319_10001336_pt1 | contig 24740 bp, 22 predicted proteins | sample PeaSoiSIISIP2007_FD_14319 | JGI IMG/M metagenome (IMG submission 14319)
CCCCACATCCTTTCGGACACAGGAACCTGAATCCTGCGCGTCTGCCAATTCCGCCACTCGCCCGAGCGACGGCGTCACGATACCCGACCATTCCCAGGGGGCCTCCGGGCCGGGCGGGCACGGAACTCGCAGGCAGCTTCCTTAAGGCATTATTAAGGGACCCTCATTGTCGGCGGGGTTCTCACGCGCCGTATCGAAAGTGTCACTGCTGGTTGTGGGCGATCTCATGCGATTTCATCTCGCTTGATGCGTGGCGGGGCAACCCCGTCGGTGCAGAAAGCACCGGTAGGCTGGGCTACCACGATGGGACTCCAAAGGTTCGAGCAGCGTCTCGAGCGAATGGTGGAAGGCGCGTTCTCCAAAGCCCTCCGGGGTGGCATCCAGCCCGTGGAGATCGGCCGACGCCTGACGCGCGAGATGGACCTCCTGCGTCGCGTGGGAGTGCGGGGTCTTATCGCGCCCAATGTCTTTGTGGTGACGCTGTCGCCCTCCGACGCCGACCGTTTCCAGAGTTTCGCCGACGTCTTGGCCCGAGAGCTCGGCGATGCGGCCCGTGAGCACGCCCGGAGCGAGGGCTACGTTTTCGTGGGCCCCGTCGAGGTCGAGATCCGCAGCGACCCCTCCACCCGGGTCGGCCGCTACCGGGTGACCGCCGAGGTCCGGGAGGGGATCGACGGGCTCTCGGCCGCTTCCCTCATCCTGTCGGACGGGTCCCGGATCGTGCTCGGCAACGAGACCGTCGAGATCGGTCGTCTCCCGGAATGCACCATCGCCCTGAGTGACCCCAACGTCAGCCGCCGCCATGCCGAGATCCGCCGGCACGGGAGCGATGTGGTCGTGGCCGACCTGCAGTCGACCAACGGCACCAGGGTGAACGGTGTCCCGGTCCGTGAGCGTGTCCTCCAGGACGGGGACGAGATCACCGTGGGGACCACCTCCATACGATTCGAGACTTCGTGAGGGGCAGGGTGTCGTGGTCTTCCTGACCTCCCTGGACAACCAGAACCTGCTCCGGGCGCTGGAGATCATCGTCGTAGCCTTGATCTGGCTGTTCTTCTTCCGGGTCATCAGGGCCGTATGGGTCCAGGTGCGCCCACCCCCGGCCCGGGGCGCCCCCCAGGTTGTCGCCGCTGCCCAGGGTGCCCGGCCGGCTGCCGAGCGCGGTGGTCGGGCCGGCAAGCTCCATCTCAAGGTGATCGAGCCCCAAGAGGGTTACGGCCAGACCTTCGAAGTTGGCGAGGAGGTGACCCTGGGACGCGCCGCGGGGTGCGGGGTCCGGGTGGAGGACTCCTTTACCTCGAGCCTGCACGCGCGGCTCTTCCGCCGCAACGGGACGCTGTGGGTGGAGGACCTGGGGTCGACCAACGGGACCTGGGTGAATGCCGAGCGCATCGCCACGACCGCCAAACTGGGGAAGGGCGACCTACTCCAGGTGGGTGGCACGGTCTTCGAGGTGTCCCGGTGACCGGTTCCTTCCGGCGAGGACGAGGAGCATCGACGTCGCGACGGGCGAGCTACCAGGAGGGTCGTTGACCGTCCTGCGGTCGGGCTCGGCCTCCGACGTGGGTCGGGTGCGCACGGTCAACGAGGACCTGGCGCTCGAGAGCCTCACCTTGTTCGCCGTGGCCGACGGCATGGGCGGTCACGTCGGGGGGGAGATCGCGGCGCGCACCGCCATCGAGACCCTGGAGGCCGAGTTCGCCCGCAAGCCCTCCGCCGAGGGGCTGGCCGCCGCCATCCACGACGCCAACAAGGCGGTCTGGGAGCGCGGCCGCGAAGATGCGGACCTGCGGGGGATGGGCACCACGATGATCGCGGCCGCCCTGGTGGCGACCGACGAAGGGGACCGGTTGGTGCTCGCCAACGTCGGGGACTCCCGGGCCTACCGCTTGCACGGCCACGACCTGGTCCAGCTCACCACCGACCATTCCGTCGCCGAAGAGCTCGTGGCCCGAGGCGAGCTCTCCGAGGAAGAGGCGGCGGTGCACCCCCACCGCCACATCCTCACCCGTGCCCTCGGTGTCCAGCCCGAGGTGGCCGTCGACGTCTGGCAGCTCGTCCCCGAAGAGGGCGACCGGTTCCTGCTGTGCTCGGACGGGCTCACCAACGAGGTGCTCCCCGAAGAGATCACCGACGTCCTGTCCGAGACACGCGACCCCCGCGAGGCGGCCGAGACCCTGGTGCGCATGGCGAACCAGGCCGGTGGCAACGACAACGCCACCGTGGTCGTGCTTGATGTCATGGTAGGCGAGCCCTCTTCGGTCGCGGCCGACGCCGCACACGCGGGCGAGACTGCCGCCGGCGCCGCACCGGACGGCGCGGGGGGGTCCGACGGCGAATCGACCGCGGCATCGGGATCCACCTTGGTGGCGAGCCCACCCGAGTCGCCCGCACCCCCCTCGACCGAACCCGCCCCCGTCGGGACCGTCAACGCCAACGGCGCGGGGGCCGCCGTCGTGAGCCGTTCGGCTCCGGAGGTCGATCGCCCCGCCCCGCCCTCGAAGCGCTACGACCCCCGAACCGGCGCGCGCATTCCCCGTCGCATCACGTTCCGGGTGCTCCTCTTCCTGGTGGTATTGGGCGGGCTCGCCTACGCGAGCTACGCGGCGATCCGCTGGTACGTGAACGACTCCTACTTCGTCGGTCTCAGCCACAACCACGTCGTGATCTATCAGGGACGTCCGGGCGGATTCGTCGGGATGAATCCCAAGATCGTGAAGCGGACCCAGATGACGGTCGACCAGGTCCCCTCCTACAAGGTCGCCGACCTCAAGAGCGGGGTCCAAGAGACCTCGTTCAAGGCGGCCCAGGGATACGTCACGAGCCTCCAGCAGTCGGTGTGCGCCTTGCAGCAACCACCTGCCTACTGCTCGACCTTCACCGCCCCCACCGCGCCGGGCGCGACGACCTCGACCATCCCCACCTCCACCCCGGCGACCTTCGGGTGGCGGGTGCCGCAGAGAACCGTCCGCGTGCCAGCGCGCGAGGTTGCCTGAGATGGCAGGACGTATCCGCTGGCTCGGGATCGCCATGGTGGCGTGCTTCCTGGCCCTGTTCCTGCAGCTGAACAACGTGCAGGTCAACAACGCCCACAAGTACGCCAACGACCCCTACAACCCGTCGGTGGTGGCGGCGAGGTACGACCAACCCCGGGGCATCATCCAGAGCGCGGACGGCGTGGTGCTGGCCCAGTCGGTGCAGACGCACAAGGGCGCCTACAAGTACGTCCGCCAGTACCCCCTGGGCTCGCTCTTCGGCCAGATCACGGGGTACCTCTCCTTCACCTACGGCGCCACCGGCGTGGAGGACACCTACGACTCGTATCTCGCCCAGCACAACCGTCCCGTCAAGACGATCGGTGATCTGCTCACGACGCCCACGGAGACCGACACCATCACGCTCACGTTGTCGAGCGCACTGCAGAAGTCGGCGCAAAGCGCCCTTGCCGGCCGTGACGGTGCCATCGTCGTCCTCGACCCCTCCACCGGCGCGATCCTCGCCATGTACTCCAATCCCACCTACGACCCGAACCCACTGGCGGCGAACGACACCGCCACCGAGGCCGCCTCCTTCAAGGCGGACAACACCGACGAGCCGGGCACGACGTTCCCCCCCGCCGCGTCCCTGGCATACCAGGACATCTTCCAGCCGGGATCGACGTTCAAGGTGGTGACGGCCACCGCCACCTATGAGTACGCGCCCAAGCTCGTGGACACCCCCATGCCGTACTTCAGCTGCATTCCCTACAACTACTTCGGCGGGAACTCCCGCCAGCTGTGCAACGACGGCGGGAGCCCGTGCGGGGGAACGATCGCCCAGATGCTGCCCCCGTCGTGCGACCCCGGGTTCGCCCTCCTCGGCACGAAGGTGGGTGCCCTGTCGATGCAGGCCGAAGCCCAGTCCTTCGGGTTCAACCAGCAGCCTCCCATCGACCTTCCCCACAGCCCGTTCGAGGTGTCGCAGTTCCTGCACGCGGCGTGCTGGAGCGGAGCCCCGATCTTCCTGGCCTACTCGTCGATCGGCCAGGACTGCACGATCGCCACGCCGCTGCAGATGGCGCTCGTGGCGGCCGGGATCGCCAACGGGGGCGTCGTGATGACCCCCCACGTCATGTACGAGATCCGTGATTCGCAGAACAACCTCGTCGAGCGCTACCAGCCCACCGCCTGGCACCGGGCCGCCTCGCAGGCGACGGCGAGCGCTCTGACCAAGCTCATGGAGCAGGTCGTCACCGGCGGAACGGCATCGGGCGACGGGTTCCCCGCCTCGTGGGACGTGGCCGCCAAGACCGGGACCGCACAGACCGGAGTCGGCAACACGCTCACCACCGACTGGATGATCGCCTTCGCGCCGGCCACCCAGCCCACCGTCGCCATCGCCGTGGCCATGCCGCACCAGCCCGTGGACCTCACCGGCGCACTCGTCGCCGGGCCCATCGTGAAGAAAATGATCCAAGCAGTTCTGGCGGGGCAGTGACACCGATGTCGCAAGAGCTGTACCCGAGGAGGGAACCAACCATGTCCGGCCCAGGCCGCGTTCCGGCGAGACGTAGGCTCTGACCCGCATGGAGCCGACCAACACCCCCCGAGTGCTCTCGGGACGATACGAGCTCTCGCACCTGGTGGCCCGAGGGGGCATGGCCGAGGTGTACCGCGCCCGCGACCAGCTGCTCGACCGTCCGGTTGCGCTCAAGGTGCTGTTCCCCGAGCTGTCGGTCGACCGGTCCTTCGTCGAGCGCTTCCGCCGTGAGGCTCAGGCCGCCGCCAACCTCTCGCACCCCAACATCGTCCCGGTCTTCGACTGGGGTGAGGACAACGGCACCTACTTCATCGTGATGGAGTTCGTCGACGGTAGGGCCCTGTCGTCGATCCTGCGCACGGCCGGGCCGCTGCATCCGGACCGCGCCGCCGAGATCGCCGCGGATGTGGCCGGGGCGCTGTCCTACGCGCATCGCCACGGCGTGGTGCACCGCGACGTGAAGCCCGGCAACGTGCTCATCACCGAGGAAGGCACGATCAAGGTCACGGACTTCGGCATCGCCCGCGCCGTGAACACCGAAGAAAGCCTGACCCAGACGGGCGCCGTCATGGGCACGGCCACATACTTCTCGCCCGAGCAGGCCGAGGGGATGGGCGTGGACTCGCGCAGCGACATCTACTCGCTCGGGGTCGTGATCTTCGAGATGGTCACCGGCCGCCCCCCGTTCCTCGGCGACACGCCGGTGGCCGTGGCGTCCAAGCACGTGCGCGAGCACCCACCGGCGCCCCGCGAAGTCAACCCGGGCGTGCCCCCCGACCTCGAAGCCATCATCTTGAAGTGCCTGGCGAAGTCACCCGACCATCGCTACGCCACCGGCGACGACCTTCGCATCGACCTGTTGCGCTTTCGCGAAGGCCGCGCCGTGGGGGCGACCAACCCTCCCACCGGGCAGCACCCGTCGGTGGGCACCACGCAGGCGGTCAGGGCGCTCGGGACCCAGGCGTTGCCCGCCGTCGGGGGCGACGACCTCGAGGGCGCCGGGGAGCGCAACCGCACCGGGCTCTATGCGGCCCTTCTTGCTCTGCTCCTGGTGGCGCTGGCCGTCGTGATCATCCTCCTCGGTAATTCAGTCGGATGGTGGCGCGTGGGGGAGGGCCCGAGCACGACCTTGGTGATGCCCGACGTGACAGGGCAGAACGTGACCACGGCCGAGCGGACCCTGCAACACGACGGCCTCAAGACCAAGGTGCAATCCGACGCGACGGCCAAGAACACGCCCAACACCCAGGTGTTGCGGACCGACCCGGCCAAGGGGGCCACGGTCAAGAAGGGCGACACGGTGGCCCTCGTCACCGGTGCCCAGGGACCTCCCGTGCACGTCCCCGACTTGGTGGGGCAGTCGGTCACCTTCGCCAAGTCCGAGTTGCAGTCAGAGGGACTCCAGGCCAACGTCCAGTTCAGCAGCACGTGCACCCAGCAGAACATCGTGTGCCTGCAGACCCCCAAGTCCGGCCAGACCGTTCTGCCCGGTGGCACCGTCAACATCTTCACGCAGTCGACGACGACGGCCGTCCCCGACGTGAGCGGGCTCGGCCAGACCACGGCGTGCAACCGACTGGGCCAGGCCGGGTTCCAGTGCGGGGCCATCACCATGCAGCCGTCGCCGACGGTGCCCAAGAACGACGTCATCAGCACCAACCCGGCCGCGGGTGCCCAGGAGCCGGCGAACGCCAGCGTGAACCTGGTGGTCTCCAGTGGACCGTCGTCGGTGCTCGTGCCCGACGTGGTGGGCGACACGCAGGCGGCGGCCGTCTCGGCGTTGCAGGGCCCGGGCCTCAATCCCGTCGAGATCTGCCAGTCGACCAACAATCCGTCCCAGGACCAGATCGTGCAGAGTCAGAGCCCGAACGGCGGTGTAGCGGTGAGCCCTGGGACGACGGTGAACATCACCGTGACGAACCTGAGCGGATGTTCGGGCACGACGACGACGACGACGGGCACGGGCAATACGGGCAACACCGGCGGCGGCCACCACCAGCGCTAGCGCTTGGCGGCTCCCAGTGAGCCGAGGAAGTTCGAGAGCAGATCCGGCCCGACGCCCGTGAGGATCGATTCGGGGTGGAACTGCACCCCCTCGATGGGAACCTCCCGGTGCCGTAACCCCATGACGATGCCGTCGGCGGTCTCGGCGGTGATCTCGAGGACATCGGGGATCGAGTCGCGCTCGACGATCAGGGAGTGGTAGCGCGTCGCCGCGAACGGGTTGGGCATGTCCGCGAAGACGCCGACCCCGGTGTGGAAGATGCTTGAGGTCTTGCCGTGCATCAGCTCGGGCGCGGCGACGATGCGGGCACCGAAGACCTGGCCGATGCACTGGTGACCCAGGCACACGCCGAGGATGGGCACCTCGCCGGCGAGCTCTGCCACCACGGCCATGCTCACGCCGCCGTCCTCGGGCCGGCCGGGCCCCGGTGAGATCACGATCCCGTCGGGCCCGACCTCCCGGATGCCCGAGACCTCGATGGCGTCGTTGCGGAACACGACCGGCTCCGCGCCGAGCGCACCCATCTCCTGGACCAGGTTGTAGGTGAAGGAGTCGTAGTTGTCGACGAGCAGGACCCGGGCTCCCACCGCACCGACACTACCGCCCGTCTTCGTGGTCCCCGGTCCCGTTGGTCCCCCGCCCCGGCCAACGGTGCGGCCGTGGCTATCCTCGGGGCATGGCGAACAAGCAGGGTCCCGGGAGCGCGGCGCGCAAAGGCCGTTCGGCCTCAGGAAGGGCGATCTCCCCTCCCCCCACCGCCAGCGGCCGCTACACGCCGCCGATCCCGCGCGCAAAAAAGGTGAGCCCGAAGTGGATGGGACCCCTGATCCTGTTCTTGCTGATCGCCGGGGCGCTCACCATCGTCTTCAACTACTTCAACGTCATGCCGGCGGGGCCGAGCAACTGGTACCTAGTGGGGGGGATCGTGCTCATCGCCGGTGGCTTCGTCGTCGCCACGCAGTACCGCTGACGCCGTACCGCTGACGCCGTACCGCTGACGCCGTTCGGACCCCGGGGGTTATCCCAGGCGCTCGATGATGGTGGCGTTGGCCATGCCCCCGCCCTCGCACATCGTCTCGAGCCCCCAACGTCCGCCCGTGCGCTCCAGCTCGTTCAACAAGGTGCACATCAGCTTCGCTCCCGAGCATCCCAGGGGATGGCCGATGGCGATGGCCCCGCCGTTGACGTTCACGCGGTCTATGTCGGCGTGCAGCTCCTTCTCCCACGCCAGCACGACCGACGCGAACGCCTCGTTGATCTCGACGAGGTCGATGTCGTCGATCGTCATCTTGGCCTTCTCGAGCACCGACCGCGTGGCCGGGATCGGGCCGGTCAGCATCGTCACGGGGTCCACTCCGGCCAGCGAAAAGGCGTGGAACCGGGCCCGGGGGGTGAGCCCCAGCGCGTTGGCTCTCTCCTCGCTCATGATCAGGACGGCGGCGGCGCCGTCGCTGATCTGCGACGAGTTCCCCGCCGTCACCTTGCCGTCGGGCTTGAAGGCCGGCTTCAGGTTGGCAAGGACCTCGGCGGTGGTGTCGGGGCGGATGCCTTCGTCGGCGGAGAACGTCTCGTTGGTGGCGGCCCCGTCGTCGTCCTTGACCGTGACGGGGAGGATCTCACGCTCGAAGCGGCCCTCGGCCGTGGCCCGAGCAGCGAGCTGCTGGCTGCGGGCGCCGAAGGCGTCGAGGTCCTGGCGCGACAGGTCCCACTGGTCGGCGATCATCTCGGCCGAGATGCCCTGGGACACGAGCCCGCCCCGCTCGGCGTAGCGCTCCATCATCTTGGGACCGAAGGGGAACCCGAGGTCGCGCACCACCGACGATCCCATGGGCGTGTGGGTCATGTGCTCGACGCCGGCCGCGATGACGACGTCGTAGGCGCCGGCCATCACACCCTGGGCGGCGAAGTGCAGTGCCTGCTGGGAGGACCCGCACTGGCGGTCGATGGTGGTGGAGGGCACCGACTCGGGGTACCCCGCCGCCAGCACGGCGTTGCGGCCGATGTTCAGAGCCTGCTCGCCCACCTGCATCACGCATCCCATGATCACGTCGTCGACGAGACCGGGGTCGAGGTTGTTGCGCTCGACCAGCGCCTTCAGCGGCTCGGCGGCCAGGTCCACGGCGTGCCAGCCCCGCAGCTTGCCGTTGCGGCGACCGCCCGGGGTCCGAACGGCATCGACGATGACAGCGGTGGTGGTCATGGGTGCTCCTCTCGAAAACTGACTGATCGGTCAAGACTTTGGCTCGTTGCCACCTTAGCGGTCAATCCGCGCGCGCATACCTACCGTGACCAGGGTGTTCTTCGCCGGCTCCCCAGAGCGCCCACAGCCCGACGCTACGGTTGGCGCCGTGACGGGGCGAGTCAAGGACATGGACCGCTGGCTGGGCGACGGCGGAATGGAGGTGATCGGCCTCGTGGGTGCCGCCTTCACGTCCTATGGCGTCGACGGGGAGGACCTGGGTTGGGTCGCAGGGACCTGGACCCCGACCGCTCTGGCCTGCAACCCCCACGGCACGGCCCAGGCGGGCATCCACTCGCTGATCCTCGACGCGGCGATGAACTTCGCCATCAACGCGGCGTTGCCCGGGCGCGACCGGACCCGGGGCACCCTCGAGATGAAGACCGAGACCATGCGGCCCGCCAAACTCGGTGAGGCCGTCTCGGTGCGCGGCGACGTGGTGCGCATGGCCCGGCAGGTCGCCTACGGCGAGGCCACCACCCGCGACGGCCAGGGCCGGCTCGTGAGCCGGTCGACCGGTACCTTCCTGCTCTCTCGCGACGACGCGGGCTAGGCGTCCCCGGCGTCACGCCGGGGACGCCCTGCGCCACCGTCGCCTCAAGGCGCCTGCTTCGTTGAGGAGGTGTGCGGCGGGGTATGGACGCGCCCATGGCGGAGGCGGCGCCAGGCTCGGGTTCGGGGTCCGGCCGGCCGGGCCCGGGGTGTGTGGCATGTGCCACGGCCCGGCGCGAGACGGGCGTCCCCTGTGCTGGTGCTGCCGAGCCGTGTCGGTGGCTCTGGGCGAGGGCGCGGTGCGCGACCGGGTCTGGGTTCGCTGCGAGGTCCGGTCGTGGTCCCGGCCGCGCTCTACCGGATGGGGGACCCGCTCCACAGCGTGCTCCGCGGCTGCAAGGACGCGCCGGCGGTGGCGGCGCGGCGGCACTTCGCCGGGCGACTCGGTGTGCAGCTGTCGGAGTTCCTCGGCGCGCACCGACGGTGCATCGCCGCCGCCGGTGCGACGTGGGACAGCGTCGCCGTCGTCCCCTCGTCGACACGCACCCCCCACGGTCCCGACCGCCGCGCCGGCCCCGGTGCCGTCTCCGGTTCGGGGCACCCTCTGGGACCGGTGGTGGCAACGATGTCGTGGATGTCGGGCCTGACGCGCCTCGACATAGGTCGGGGCGCCGGCACCGCCCGGCACCTCGCTCCGTCCCCCGCTGCCTTCGCCGTCGGCGCCGACGCGAAGGGACGCAGGGTTCTGCTCCTCGACGACACCTGGGTGACCGGGGCGCGCGCCCGCAGCGCGGCCGCCGCCCTGGGTCGCGCCGGTGCCGCTGTCGTCGCCATCGTCGTGGGGGGGCCGCACCGTGGGCGCGTTCGGGACGGCGACGGTGCCGGGCGTAGAGAAATGGTGGCGATGGGCCGAGGCTCAGAACGCCGACGGCAGCGCCCGTTGCTGTCTCGCCCCGTGCTTGGCGGGGCCGTCGGCACCGACCCCTGACCGTTAGCGTGCCGCTGTGCGATTCGGTGTCGGCCCGGGGCAGAAGCACCCGGGCAGGATCCTCGGTCCGGTGGCGGTGATCGCCCTGGCGGTGGGGATCCTCGGCGGATGCGGTCCATCGTCTCCGCGCGCCGGTACGTCCCCGGTCACCGCGGCGCGCCCGACTTCGCCGGACGGCCTGGCGCCCAGCGCCCTCGTCGACACCTTCGTGGGTACGGGCGTGGGGGGCAAGAGCGTAGGGAGCATCGACACCTTCCCCGGCGCCGACATGCCCTTCGGGATGCTGCAGTGGAGCCCCGACACGACCCCGGACCGGACATCGGGTGGGGGCTACGCCTACAAGGACTCGACGATCACCGGGTTCAGCCTGACGCACATGAGCGGTCCGGGTTGTGCGGTCTACGGCGACATCCCCATCCTCCCCACCGTCGGCGCCGTCGGCGCCGACCCCGCCGCCACACGCTCGGCCTTCTCACACGCGACCGAGGAGGCCAGCCCGGGCAACTACGCGGTCACCGTGGGCCAACCCCTCGTGCGCGTGGCGCTGGCGGTGACGACGAGGNCCGGCCTGGGTCGGTTCAGCTTCCCGGGGAACGCGGCGGCCAACGTGTTGTTCAAGGTGGCTGACAGCGCGGCCGGGTCGACGAGCTCGGCGGTGACGGTGGTGGGCAGCCGCGAGGTGGACGGATCGGTGGTCAGCGGGGACTTCTGTGGCACGTCGGGCGACTACCGGCTGTACTTCGCGGCCCGCTTCGACCGCAGCTTCCGGAGTTTCGGGACGTGGCACGGCACGACGGTGACGGCCGGGGCGCGCTCGAGCACCAAGGCGCAGTCGGGGGCGTACGTGAGCTTCACCTCGACCACGCGCGTGGTGCAGATGCAGGTCGGTGTGTCGTTCGTCAGTGTCGCCGACGCGCGCCTCAACATCGACGCCGAGCGCCCCGGCTGGGACCTCGACGCTCTGCGCCGTCGCGACACGGCCACATGGAACCAGCTCCTGGGCCGGATCCAAGTGAGTGGAGGCGGCTACGGCGACGAGCGCGCCTTCTACTCCGAGCTGTACCACTCGTTGCTCGAGCCCAGTGTGTTCGACGATGCCAACGGCGACTACCTCGGCTTCGACGGCACCGCGCACGTGGCTGAGGGCTACACGCAGTACACCAACTTCTCGTTGTGGGACATCTACCGCAGCGACGTGCAGCTGTTGGCGATCCTGGTACCGCAACGGGCGAGCGACATGGTCACCTCACTGCTCGCCGACGCCGCCCAGGGAGGAGGCCTTCCCAAGTGGCCCGTGGCCAACCTCGAGGCGGCCCAGATGAACGGCGACTCCGCCGACGCCTTCATCGCGTCGGCCTACGCCTTCGGCGCCAGGAGCTTCGACGTCCCCGAGGCGTTGGTGGACATGGTGAAGGGCGCGACCGACCCCGAGGTCACCACCGACCATCACTTCGAGCGCCAGGACCTGGCCCAGTACCTGTCCAAGGGCTACGTCCCGGCCGGTGCGTTCGATCTCACGTCCCTCCCCTACACGGTGGGCGGGTCCGAGACCTTGGAGTACGCCATCGANGACTTCGCCATCTCGCAGATGGCGCGTGCGGCCGGGGACGCGGCCACCTCCCAGACGTTCCTGGTGCGGGCCCAGAACTGGCAGAACCTCATGAACCCGGCCACCGGCTATCTCGCCGCGCGCCGCTCCGACGGGACCTTGCCGTCCGGCCCCGCCTTCCAACGCTCCTCGATGCCGGGCATCGGCCAGGTCGGATTCGAAGAAGGCAACGCCATCCAGTACACCTGGAGCGTGCCCCAGAACCTGCGGGCGCTGTTCGACGCCCTCGGCGGCGACGACGCCGTGGTGGCCAAGCTCAACACGTTCTTCACCCAGCTCAACGCGGGACGGAAGCAGCCCTATGACTGGGCCGGCAATGAGCCCTCGCTCGGGATCCCCTGGGAGTACGACTACGCGGGAGCGCCGTGGCGAACCCAGGACGTCGTCAGGCGCATCGTCACCACGCTGTACGCGCCCACGCCCAACGGAGAGCCGGGCAACGACGACCTGGGGGCGATGTCGTCGTGGTACGTGTGGGCGGCAATGGGTCTCTACCCCGAGACCCCGGGGCGCGGTGAGCTCGTGCTGGCGAGCCCGCTCTTCCCCCACGTCACCATCACGCTCGGCGACGGGAGCTCGATCGTCATCGACGCATCGGGGGCGTCACCGGCCACGCCCTATGTCCAGAGTCTCGATGTCGCCGGGCTGACGCCGACCGGCGCCTGCAGCGCCATGACCGCAGCCACGACGACTCCCACGACCCCCTACCAGTGCCCGTGGTTACCTCCGACCGTCTCTGCGACCGGGGCCCAACTCGAATTCACCCTGGGCCGGTCCCCCGACTCCGCTTGGGGGGCGGCCCCAGCCGACGCGCCCCCTTCGTTCCCGGCCCCGTGAGCGTGTCCCCCTCGTCGTTCACACGGTGCACCATGGTTGGCAACGCGGCCGAAACGAAGGCCCCGTAACGTCGGGTCCGGACATGCGTCTCCGGAACTTTCCGACGCGCGAGGAACACCCCATGACACGCTCCCCCCTGGCGGGCCCATCTCGATGACCGAGACCCACGACTCGCTGCCCCCGCACGTCATCGTGCTCTTCGGCGGCACCGGCGACCTGGCCCGACGCAAGCTCCTCCCGGGGTTGTTCCACCTGTCGCGGGCACACCTGCTCCCCGAGGCGCGCATTCTGGCCACCGCCCTCGACGAGCTCGACGACGACGAGTATCGGGACCTCGCCCGCAAGGCGGTCGACGAGTTCGCCCGTGGTGGGGTCACCGACGAGGACTGGGCCCGGTTCCGGGCCACCCTCCGGTACGTGCCGGGGTCCGAGGGGGCCGAGAGCCTGGCTCGGGCCGTCGCCACCGCCGAGGACGAGCTCGCCGGGGAGGCACGCCGGCTGCACTACCTGAGCGTTCCCCCCGCAGCCGCGGGCGTGGCGGTACGGACCCTCGGCGATGCCGGGCTCACCGAGCGGGCCAGGATCATCATGGAGAAGCCGTTCGGGACCGACCTCCCGAGCGCCCGGCGGCTCAACGCCGTGGTGCAGGAGGTCTTCGACGAGGACCAGGTCTACCGCATCGACCACTTCCTGGGGAAGGAGGCGGCCCAGAACATCCTGGCCTTCCGCTTCGCCAACGGGCTGTTCGAACCGATCTGGAACCGCCAGCACATCGACCACATCCAGATCGACGTGCCCGAGGCACTCGGGATCGGTTCACGGGGGTGGACCTACGAGCAAACCGGCGCCTTCCGCGACATGGTCGTGACCCACCTCTTCCAGATCCTGGCCTTCGTGGCCATGGAGCCGCCCACCGCGCTGGAGCCGCGTGCCATCAGCGAGGAGAAGAACAAGGTCTTCCGTTCCCTACGACCCATCGACCCGGCCCGGGTGGTGCGGGGCCAGTACGAGGGGTACCGCTGGAGCGAGGGGGTGGCGCGCGACTCCAACACCGAGACGTTCATCGCGCTGCGCTGCGAGATCGACAACTGGCGCTGGGCCGGGGTGCCGTTCTTCTTGCGTACCGGCAAGGAGATGGCCGAAGGGGCGCGCATCGTCTCCATCGCCTTCCGGGAGCCCCCCAAGTCGATGTTCCCGCCCGGATCCGGGGTCGGGACCCAGGGCCCGGACCACCTCACCTTCGACCTGGCGGACTCGTCGCGGTTGTCCCTGTCGTTCTACGGGAAGAAGCCGGGGCCGGGCATGAAGCTCGACAAGCTGAGCCTGCAGTTCGCCCTGCACGAGACCGACCACGCCCAGAGCGTGCTCGAGGCCTACGAGCGTCTCATCCACGACGCCATGAGCGGCGACCAGACCCTTTTCACCAACGCCGAGGGCATCGAACGGCTGTGGGAGGTCTCGCACCCGCTGCTCGAGTCACCCCCCGAGGTCGAGCTCTACCGGGTGGGGTCGTGGGGGCCGTCGTCGATCCAGGAGCTCATCGCACCGCGCTCGTGGCGCCTGCCGTTCGAACGCGGTTGGCGCCAGCATCCCAACCCGTGACCGTTACATCGCCGCGCCGCAGATCGTGTTGACCACCAGCGCGCTCACGACATAGGGGTCCATGTTGGCGTTGGGACGCCGGTCCTCGAGCCAACCCTTCTTGTCCTGGGCCACGGCCCACGGGATCCGCACCGAGGCGCCGCGGTCGGAGGTGCCGTAGCTGAACGTCGACCAGTGCGCCGTCTCGTGCGCCCCGGTGAGGCGTTCGGTGATGCCCACGCCGTAGTGCTTCACGTGTTCCTCGACGTTCTTCCCGAGGGCTTCGCAGCCGGCGATGATGGCGTCCCAGCCCCCGTCCTCCCGCATGGCCTTGGTGGAGAAGTTGGTGTGGGCGCCGGCGCCGTTCCAGTCGCCGAGCACGGGTTTGGGTTCCAACGTGGCGAAGACCCCGAAGTCCTCGGCGATGCGGAAGAGCAGCCACCGCGCCACCCAGAGCTGGTCCCCGATGGCGGGGGGCGCCAGGACGCCGATCTGGAACTCCCACTGGCCCATCATCACCTCGGCGTTGGTCCCTTCGATGGCGAGCCCCGCGTCAATACAAGCCCTGGTGTGGCGCTCGACGATGGCGCGCCCGGGCATCTTGTCCCCGCCCACCCCGCAGTAATAGGGCCCCTGGGGGGCCGGGAACCCCTGGGCGGGCCACCCCAGCGGACGACCCCCCTCCAAGAAGGTGTACTCCTGCTCGATCCCGAACCAGGGCTCCTGGTCGGCGTAGGCCGCGGCCGCGGCCGCACAGGCGGCCCGGGTGTTGGTGGGGTGGGGGGTGAAGTCGGTGAGCAGGACCTCGCACATCACGAGCTTGTCGTTGGCGCCCCGCAAGGGGTCGGGGCAGGTGAAGACCGGTCGCAGGACGCAGTCCGAGTCGTCCCCCGACGCCTGGTTGGTGCTCGAGCCGTCGAAGCCCCAGATGCCGGGCTCCTTGCCGTCGGCGACGATCCGGGTCTTGCTCCTCAGGAGCGGGGACGGCTGAGTCCCGTCGATCCAGATGTATTCGGCCTGGTAGCTCATGGCGTTGGGTCCTCCCGGCGGTTGGCTGAGCGTCGGGCGTGCATCCGATCACGCCAGACATCGACACCCTGGCAGTGCTCTGTGTCGCCTCCGTTTCGGGGTCGTGAACGCCCCGTGACGCATGGCCGAGCGCACCCCGCGGCCCTTGCCAGGAGCGGTGGACAAGGTACCATGTGCGACATGGTACCCGGCGGTACATCCAAGCTGATGACCCAGATGCGCCGGGGTGCCATCGAGTTCTGTGTCCTGGCGCTGCTGCGCGACGAGGACCGCTACGGCTTCGACCTGTCGCGTTCGCTGGCGGCGGCCGACGGCCTCGTCACCAGTGAGGGGACCATCTACCCCCTCCTGGCGCGCCTTCGGCAGGAGGGGCTCGTCCAGACGTCGTGGCACGAGTCCCCCCAGGGCCCTCCTCGTCGGTATTACCGGCTGACCCCCGACGGCCGGACCGCGCTCGATGCCTTCAACGTGCAGTGGAAGCGGTTCCGTGACGCGGTCGACGGCTTGTTGGATGAAGGAGGGACCTCATGAGCGACCCCGGTGACGCCATCGTGCGCGACTACTTCGCGAGTCTCGAGGAGGCGCTGGCTCCGCTCGGCAAGGGCCGGCGGGACCAGCTCCTCGACGAGCTCCGTGAACACGTCGGCGCGGCACGCGCCGCGCTCGGCACCGATACCGAGGCGTCGGTGCGCGAGATCCTCGAACGGCTCGGTGAGCCCGAGGTCATCGCCGCCGAAGCGCTCGGACGCGACCCGGGTGAGCCTCGCCGCCGATGGGCTTTCACGAGACTGGCCACCCGGCGCAACGGCATCGCCTTCATCGTGCTCGTGGTGATGCTCATGGTGGCAGGCACGCTCATCGCCGTGTCGGTGAGCTCACCGACGCCGGTTCGGGCCGTGACCACGGCTCCGGTGGCACATGTCGGTGGGTTCCCGACCGGGCTGGCCGTGGACGCCGCGCACGACACCGTGTACGTGGCGTCGGGTGACGCCAACTCCCTGTCGATGATCGACACCGAGACGTGTAACGCGTCGACGGCCCGTGGTTGTGCGACGAGCACCACCGTGGCCACCGGGGGCCAGGACCCGATCGGGGTCGTCGTCGACGAGGCCACCGGCACCGTCTACGCCGTGAACGGGGGATCCGACACCGTGGCGGTGATCGATGCCGACACCTGTAACGCCTCGGACCACGGCGGCTGCGGTCGCAGCCCGGCGCTCGTGGCGGTGCCGGGCGGGCCCGAATTCCTGGCCCTCGACGCGGCCACCGACACCGTCTACGTGGCCGACACGAGCTCGGGGACCGTCTCGGTCATCGACGGCGCCACCTGCAACGCCCGGTCCACCGGGGGTTGCTCGCGCCCGCCCGCCTCGGTGGCGGTGGGGGCGGGTGCCTTCCCGATCGCGGTGGACCAGGAGACCAATTCGATCTACGTCGGCACCGGGGAGGGGGTGGCGGTCATCGACGGAGCCTCGTGTGATGCCACCACCATCAGTGGGTGCTCGAAACGTCCCGCCGTCGTCCCCGTCGGCAACGAGCCGGCCGGGGTGGCCGTCGACGACGCCAACCATGCCATCTACGTGAGCGGCGAGGCCGGAACCGTCGCCGTCATCGACGCTGCGACGTGCCGGGCCGGCGACACGGCCGGTTGCGATACCAGCCCTCCCACGGTCCGGGTGGGCTCGGATCCGCGTGGCGATGTCGTCGACCCGTCCACCGACACCGTCTATGTCACCAATGCCGGCTCCGACACGGTGTCGATGCTCGACTCGGCCACGTGCTCGGTGTCAACGACCTCGGGGTGTGCCACGACTCCGAAATCCTTCGCAGTGGGGTCGAGCCCCCGCCGAGTAGCCGTCGACCCGGCCACCGGCACCCTGTATGTCGTGAACGTCCTCGACGACACGGTGTCGGTCGTCGAGGCGCGGTCCTGCAACGAGCAGGTCCAGGCGGGATGCCCGACAACGGCACCACCGGTGAGCCGGACCGGGGAAGGCGCCGTGTCGGCCGCCGCCGGGCCGGGGGGTGGTGCCGACCACAACTCGACGTGCGCGCCCACCACCGAGCCGTCGTCGTCGGGAGGGCCGGCGAGCTCGTTGACGAAGGTGGCCACGAAGGTGGCGACGGGCACGGTCGACGGGCACGACTGGAGCCTCTGGTCGGCGCACGGGCAGTCGGGTGCGACAGGCCTCGAAGACGGAGGGCTCGTCGTCGACGGACGCGCCTACGGGCTGTGCCCGGGGTATCCGAACCCGGCCGAGCTCGAGATGCTCGACGTCGGACCTCACGCCGTCGTGGCCGGGGTCATTGGGTATCCCGGCAAAGCCACGATCGACCTGAGCGTGAGCACGGCGGGCACCTTCGACACGGGCCCGGCCCTGCCTTCCCCCGACGTGCGCGTCGTGTCGGGAGTGTCGTTCTTCATCGGCGTGCTGCCCAAGTCCGCCTGCGCCTACGGCGCCCTCGAGCTGAACTCGACGTCGCCGGGGGTGTCGGCCCAGCACAATCTGGGCTTCGGGCCGTGTGTGTCGGACCAGCTCGTCCCCATCACCGAGAGCCAGGGTGTGTGGCAGCTCCCGGCCGGGCAGTTTCCGGGCAACTCGGCGACCTCGCCCACGGCGCCCCCCGCCACCGCCGCCGTTCCCGATGACACCTCGACGTGCTCCCCGACCACGGATGCCACCTCGTCGGGCGGGCCGGCCGGTGCCCTCACCGGTTCGGCCACCGAGGTGGCGAGCGGCACCGTCGGGGGGCACAGCTGGAGCCTGTGGTCGGCGCACGGGCAGTCGGGTGCGACGGGTCTCGAAGACGGGGGGCTCGTCGTCGACGGACGCGCCTACGGGCTGTGCCCGGGGTATCCGAACCCGGCCGAGCTCGAGATGCTCGACGTCGGCCCCGGCGCCCTCGTGGCCGGGGTCATCGGGTACCCGGGCCTGGCGACGGTCGACCTGAGTACCAGCACGGCCGGCACCTTCAGCGTCGGCCGGGCGCTGCCGGCCCCGGCGGTCCAGGTCGTGTCCGGGGTCTCGTTCTTCATCGGGGCCCTGCCGCAATCGGCCTGCGCCTACGGCGCCCTCGAGCTCAACTCGACGTCGCCAGGGGTGTCGGCCCAGCACAATCTGGGCTTCGGGCCGTGTGTGTCGGACCAGCTCGTCCCCATCACCGAGAGCCAGGGTGTGTGGCAGCTCCCACCCGGGCAGTTCACAGCGAGCTGACGGCGGCGCCGGTGCCATGACGAACGGATCTGCGCGGGAGCGGTGACGCGCGCGTCGCTCAGCGTTTCACGGCGCGCACGTGCAGGAACATGGGATACCGGTTCCCCCGCTCGTAGTCGGGAGCCCCGGCGACCGGTACGGGCTCGCGCACCATGTCGATGACCAGGCCCGCACCGACCAGGGCGTCCACGTAGTCCTCGAGGGCGTGGTTCCAGCCTCTGAACCGGATGGTGACGCCGCGTTTCTCGATGGTGACGTCGAAGCGGCGCCGTCCGAAGCACGGGCCGCGTAGACGGTAGGGGGCATCGTCGGCGTCGGAGTCGAACTCGCCGCCGTCGAGCACGGGATGGGTGATGCAGACGCACAGCGCCGCGCCGGGTGCGAGCACGCGCGCCATCTCGGCCACCGCACCGGGCATGTCGTCGAAGTCCATGAGCGAGTTGTAGGCGACCACCACATCGGCCACACCGTCGCCGAAGGGAAGGGCGCCGGCGTCGCCATGGACGTAGCGGCCCGAGGGATCGGATGCCCGGGCGTGGCGCAGAAGTGTGGTCGAGCCGTCGAGAGACACGACCCGGTGGCCGCGGGCGGCAAGGTCGCGGGTCACCCTTCCCTCTCCGCACCCGACCTCGAGGGTGAGGTGCCCGGGCGCGGGCACCACCGCGTCGAAGAACGAGTCGCGGTAGAACCAGTAGGCGTCATGACCCGGCGTGCGGGCCCAGCGCACCCAGTGCTCGGCCTCGGCCTCCCACGCGGCGCGGTCGCCCACGGCGCGACGGTACCGGCTCACGGCGTGGCGGGTGGACGTGGCCGGACGTCGTGCCTGAGTTCGTGCCGGAGGTCAGCGGGCGACGGTAGCGTCCAGGTCCTGCTCGAGCGGTCCCCAGTCACCGGCGGCACGTCGGCGTTCTGCCTCGGCCCGGCCCCCACCGTTGAGCCCGAACAACCGTTTGGCCCACAACAGGTAGAGCGCGATGACGAGATTGATCACGAAGGTGATGAGCTTCAGCACGCTCACACTCGACGTGAGCTCGTAGACCTCCAGGGGGAGCAGGACGGCGGTGGCGATGAACGTCAAGTACTCGGCCCACCGCTTGGCGAACCACAAGCCCACCATCTCGACCGCTTCGAGGGCGGCGAAGGCGGCGACACCGGCGCCGGCCTCGTCGAGGTGGCGCGGGCTGATGGTGAAGTAGTGCTGCAGGCGTCCCAGGAAGGGATGGGCACGCGACGGACCACCGAAGGCCTGCACGATCTGGGCGTAGTCCCGCTGCAGGGCGGCGTGGTTCCCCGCCAAGAAGAAGATGACGAAGGCGAGCGACCCCAATAGGACGACGTGCAGAGCGCGATCGAGAGCGATGAGCCGCAGCACATAGCGGTCGCGCAACAGCGGTCCCCGTAGGGGAAGCTCGATCTCGTCCCGAGTGGGGACGTGCTCGCGGGTCGGGTGCTCGGGTCGGCGTTTGGGGACCCAGCAGCTGCAGCGCAGGCAGTGATGCCATCGCAGGCCGTCGTGCTCGCGCACGAGCACCGGGTCGGCCCCGGTGACGTCGGCGGCGTCGAGCCCCACCAGGAAGTGGTCCGTCCACGCGCAGGTGAGCAGCTCGTAGCGGGCGGGAGGCCGCCGTCTCATGTGGGGGTGGCCTGCTCGCGTGCGGTGCGACGCGAGATCGGATCGAGGGCGTAGTAGAGCGCCAGCGCCCCCTGCGCGGCCAGACACAGGTACGGATTGATGAAGGCCACGCCGATCGAGGCGCTGTAGACGAAGGCGCCTGCCACGAACAGGATCGTGGCCATCGTGCGCTGGGCCTCGGGGAACCCCGGGCCGAGCAACCGACGGCCCACCGACGCGTACAGCCACAGGGCGGTCCACACACACGCATTGATCGTCATCACGGCGGTGTAGAAGACGGCCGCCGTCCTCGCTCCTACACCCCGGCGCAACGCTTCGCCGAACACGCCCGTCGGGTAGGGGATGAAGACGATGGTCATGAGGAGGACGAGGTTCAGGTAAAACAGGCCGCGATCGATGTGGTCGAGGTGGCTGAAGATGGTGTGGTGGTTCAACCACATGATCCCGATCACGACGAAGCTGACGACGTAGGCGGCCAACGACGGCCACCGCATTCCCAACTGATGGGCCAGATCCGCGTAGTGGCTGGGCTGCGCGATGGTGAGGACCAGCAAGGTGATGGCGATGGCGAAGACACCATCGCTGAAGGTCTCGAGCCGCTCCTTGCTCATCGGATCCTCCGGGAGTGCCGGCGACGGAGATGGGTCACGTCCACCACGTGCCGGCGGCCGATCTGCATCGGCGTTCAGTATGGCCCGCCGCCCGAGCCCCGTCCTCGATCGAGCCGATCAGCCGGGGCCGGAGGCCGCCCTTTTCCGTTCAAGAATGTTGTCGGTAGGTGATGGTGAAGCCCCGGAACTGCTTCGGTCCAGGAGCGGCGAGGCCCGCGCCACTGTGGTCGATCCCGAGCCCGGCGCGCAGTTCGGCCACGGTGTAGTACTGCACGATCGGCCAGAAGCGCTGAGGGGCGATGTCGTTGGGACTGCAGCCGTTGTTGGCGAGCTTGGCCAGTTCGGGGCTGACGAGATGGAGTGTCTCGGCGAAGCTCACCAGTCCCCCCGTGCCGCCCCGGATGGACGTACAGATGTCGGTGTAGGTGTCGTGACCCTCGCCCGAGATCTCCACGAATTGCGTGGGCCCGGGGAAGGTCTTGAACTCGTGGCTGAGCGTCGCCGGCGTGAGCGCGACGTCGTCCCGGGCGCCGATGACCATCGCCGGTTTGTGTGACGGCGGGCCCGAGGGTCCGACCGGCGCCCAACCCACGGCGACGTCGACACGGGGGTCCTTCAGGGCGTCGAACGCCGTCTGCCCCCCCGCCGAGTGACCGACGGCTGCCACCTTGTGCGGATCGGTGACTCCCGACAGCGGCGAGGATGGCTGGGCCGAGGCCCTTTCGACCGCCGCCAGGGACGAGAACATGGTCTTGAGATCTCCCGCCGGGGTGCTCGGCACATCGGGATGGGTGGCCTGGGCGAGGAGTCCCCGCTCGAGGTAGTCGGCCGAGACCACCACGAATCCCCAAGAGGCGATCCCGACCAGAAGATGCGAGTAGTAGAGGCGCGAAGCACCGAAGCCGTGGCTGAAGAGGACGATGGGGAACGGGCCACGGGGGGATCTCGGTGCCCCCACGTGGGCGTCGACAACTGTTGTGCTGTTGTATTTCGCCGGGACGATGGCCTGGAGCACGGTGGGGAGCGGCGCTTCGAGCTGGTAGCTGAAGAGGGCGTGGCCGCCGAGCTTCGACGGGTCGGCCGGGTAGAACACCGTGGCCAGGCGCTCCCCGAGCTTGGGTCCCGCGCTCCCCAGGTCGAGGGTGGTCGCCCCCACTGCATAGGGGCCGGCGTGGGCGAAGCTGGCTGCGTTGGCGCTCGATTGCGTCGAGCAGCCGGCACCGAGCGCCGCCAGCACGACGAGTGCCATCACCGCCGGGAGCCACGTCCGTCGCGTCGTCCACCGCTGTGCCTGGTTCAAGATGGTCATGGCGTGATCGCACCGAGACACTATGGGCCAGGACCGGTTCGGGGCGGCGTCGGACCGGTTGGCTTCTGGAGGTGCGGGTGGAGGCGGGTACTGCCGGCGTGCCATGCGGCAGTATGGGGCCATGGTCCTCGAACATGCCTGTCTCGATGTCCGACGGGTGAGGAGCAACGCTTCGAGGATGCGTTCGATCAGGCCAAGGCCATCATCGCGTCCACGCCCGGATTCAGGTCGCTACGCCTCGACCGGTGCCTCGAGAGCCCGTCGCGGTACCTGCTCCTCGTGGAGTGGGAGCACCTGGAGGACCACACCGAGGGCTTCCGGGGCTCAGACCGGTACCAGGAGTGGCGCCGCCTCCTCCGCCACTTCTACGACCCCTTCCCGACCGTGGAGCACTACGTGCCGTTCGTCGATCTCTGAGTGGCACGAGGGCGCTGATCGAAGGTGTTCCAGATCGCGGCAACCGGTCGTCCGGAACAGGTGTGGTCGATGCTCACGACCCCGGAGGAGACCCGTCGATTCCTGTTCGGGATCAGCCTGGAGTCAACGTGGGTGTTGGGAGCGCCCGTCACAGGATGGCTCGGCGGCGCCCCGGTCATGTGGGGCGAGGTTCTCTTCGCCAAGAGGCCGCAGCGCGTGTCCTACGTGCTCGCGTCGGGACCGGGACATCCCCAGGTGTACGCCACCTGGGAAATGGCGGCGTGTGATGACGGAGCGATGGTGACGCTGTCGGTGTGCGAGGCCGATACCGACGACGGCAGCCAGGTCGAGGCTGCGTGGCGGCCCGTGGTGACGAGGCTGGAAACGTTGCTCTGGGGCCGGTGAGGCGCGGGTCGTGTGCCGTCCCGCCGACGTCGGTTTCCCAAAGGGGACCCCGTCCTCAGCAGGATCCGGGACGGCTGCTCAGAGCGAGCTCTTGGGGTTCGGCATGGTCGCCGACGTCCACGCCAGGCCGATGCACATCTCGTCCGAGGACCCGTCGCCCCAGGTCACGAAGTGGGCGGGCGCCTTGCGCAGAATGGGCAACTCCTGAGCGAGTTGGGGGTCGTAGGTGCAATTGACCTGGAGCTTTTCACCGGCGGTTACCGGGATCGGCGTCTTCAAGTTGTAGGCCTTCTGGTAATCGAAGTTGTAGTTGGGGACGTCGAGCACGGTTTGGGCCTGCGGCGTCCCGGGATTGAGGACCATCGTGAAGCTGCGCCCCAGCAGGTGCATGTGCGCTTGGACTCGGACGATGTCGCCGCTCTTCCCGATGGGCCAGATGCACGACGCCGTGTCGCCGCCGGGCGGGTTCGAGGGATTGTGGCCGCACACGGCTTCGATCCCGTTGACGATCTCCGCCGACTGAGGACCGAAGCGTCGCGCCTGGTCCGCGAGGGATGCGGCCCGGTTGCACAACGGGCCTGTGACACCGGCTGGGCACGGCAGGTCGGGGGGGGCGAGCGCCAGGTCGAGATGCAGCGGGAGCAGCGGTGTCGACATCGGCACGGTGTCGAGCACCAGCGAATTCTTGACGGGTTTGTCGCCCACCAGCAGGTTGTAGTGGACCTGCATGATCACGAGGCTTCCGGCGGGAAGTGGGATTCCCGTCCCTTTTGGAAGCAGGTCGGCGCCGTGGCCCGGAGCCCACACGCTGAGGAAGGGAGCGTCCAAGAATTGGGCGAGTGAGGCGTTGGGCAACGATGGCGCTCCGAAACACGTCCATCCTTTGTCACCGACATTGGCGCGTTGGGCTGCGGCCGCGAGGGAGGGAGGCACCAGAGCCAGGACGGCGTGATGGACCTCGGCACCTCCCGGATGGAACTGGCTCGAGATGACGTAGGAATTCTGAGTGACGTGGGGATCCACCAGGGTGCAGTGGTAGTCGTCGGTCGTGCCGACGGCCGCCTGGGGCGTGTAGGGCTTGGACAACAGCGAGACCGTCTTGACCACCTGCGTTGCCAGCTGCGCCGAAGATGACGTGGTGGATCCGCATGCAGTGAGCGCCGCGCCGACAAGGGCGAGGCAGAGGAGCACCAAGATGGTTCGCGGTGTCCGCATCAGGCGTCGAGTGCGGCGACGCTTCGCCGGTGACGATGCCCCCGACGCATCGTTTCCAGCCCCGACCTCGGTGCTCTCGATCAGCTCGGTCATCGTTCCCCCGTCCCCACGTCTGACCACATCGAAAGGCCTACGGCGCGCCCGCCGCCGGGTCCCCGCCACAATGANCCTGAGGCTAACGCACTTGCGCTCGAAATGCCCTGGTAGCTGGGTTGGGGCATCACACCGTTTGACGGCCCGCCCGTGGCGTGCTCGACCGCAGCCAGCGCCGTGGCCGATCACGTTCGGGTCTTGCCAGGCTCGTGGGCCGTCTCGAGTGGTCGGATCCTTGTTAGGGAGATGCCTGCCAGCGCGGTCGGCCCGTCCGATGTCACGCGCCATCGGCTCAGATCGGCTCCTCAGTGAACATCGATCACCAATGCGGTCACATTGTCCTCGGCGCCGCGTTCCACCGCGTTCGCAACCAGTCTGTCGGCAGAAAGACCCGGCTCGCCTTCCAATGCCAGCACCGCGCCGAGTTCCTCGTCTGACAGAGCTTTGACGAGGCCGTCGGTACACAGGACGAGTCGGTCACCGGGTTGGCACGGTACCCCGGCATGGTCGATCTCGACATCGGGGCTGACGCCGAGCGCCCGGG
>JGI12269J14319_10001338_pt1 | contig 24708 bp, 23 predicted proteins | sample PeaSoiSIISIP2007_FD_14319 | JGI IMG/M metagenome (IMG submission 14319)
GGTCGCTCGCATTGAGGGAATTCAGCTTGGTTGTTATAATCGGGGCTGTTCCACATGCTCCCAGCGTTTTGACTGCCCGCGATTACCGGCAATTGCGCAAAAGTCTGGCGTGGCCCACAACTCGCAAGGGTTCGGCAGTAGAGTGGCAACAACGTGGCCAGGTAGCTCAGGTGGTAGAGCGCAGCCCTGAAAAGGCTGGCGTCGGCGGTTCAACTCCGTCCCTGGCCACCACATTTATCAGTGACTTAGCAGACCAGCCAGTGATTTCACACCTGTACCTGTGATTTCACACCTGTGGTCGCTTGCGGCTCTAAGCAAACGGCTTCCTAACTGGTGTGTGGTTGACTTCCGCCCGAAGGACGGTATCCGGACGGAGATGGCGGAACACCCGCGGGCCCGCGGTTACTGCTCATCGCTCAGACACCCGGAGCATTGTTCACTATCTTTTTCGCCTCGCTAACGATGGCACTAAGATGCGATGCGCTCTTGAAGCTTTCCGCGTAGATCTTGTAAATGTTCTCGGTGCCAGAGGGCCGGGCCGCGAACCATCCGTTTTTTGCCACGACTTTCAGTCCGCCAATTGGAGCTTGATTGCCCGGTGCATGCGTCAGCTTGGCGGTAATCGGCTCGCCCGCCAATTCCGACTCTTTGACTGAGTCGGAAGAGAGCGCTGAGAGTTTTGCCTTTTGCTCCGGAGTGCTGGGCGCGTCGATGCGCGTGTAGTAGGGAGTGCCGAACTCTGCCGTCAGTTCCTGGTAGTGTTGGCCAGGATCCTTGCCAGTGCGGGCGGCAATCTCAGCGGCCAGCAGAACCATGATGAGCCCATCCTTGTCGGTGGACCACACGGTGCCGTCCCGGCGAAGAAAGCTTGCTCCTGCGCTCTCTTCTCCTCCAAAGCAGTACGAGCCGTCGATCAGTCCCGAGACGAACCACTTGAAGCCAACGGGGACTTCGCGCAACTGACGGCCAAGTTTTTGAACAACACGGTCAATCATGCTGCTGCTCACCACGGTTTTTCCAACAGCAACTGTCTGCCGCCATTGCGGTCGATGCGTTACGAGGTAACGAATGGCCACGGCGAGGTAGTGGTTCGGGTTCATCAGGCCGGCAACAGGAGTCACAATCCCGTGGCGGTCGGCATCGGTGTCGTTGCCAAACGCAACCTGGTACTGATCTTTCAATCCCACGAGCCTCGCCATCGCATACTGGCTGGAGCAGTCCATGCGGATTTTTCCGTCGTGGTCCACGGTCATGAACGAAAAAGTTGGGTCGATGGTTCGGTTGACGACCTGAACGTCCAACCCGTAAGTCGAGTTAATCGGGTCCCAGTACGGCAAGGAAGCCCCACCGAGAGGATCTGCACCCAGCTTGAGGTGGGCGCCGCGAATGGCGTCGATGTCTACGACATTGCTGAGATCGCGAACGTACGGGAGAACAAAATCTTCCTGTCGGGTGGTAGCCGCTCGAATCGCTTTTTCGAATGGCATGCGTCTGACCCCGACATTTCCCGCCTGCAGCAGTTCGTTCGCACGATTCTGAACCCAGTCGGTCACTGCCGTGTCGGCAGGGCCGCCGTTGGGAGGGTTGTACTTGAAACCGCCGTCCTCGGGCGGGTTGTGCGAAGGCGTGATGACTATTCCGTCGGCGAAGTGATCCTGGCGACTACGGTTGTAAACCAGAATGGCTCGCGAGATCACAGGAGTTGGAGTTACACCGTCATTCTCCTGAATGATCGTCTCGACGCCATTCGCTGCGAGCACTTCGAGAGCCGTGCGCTGTGCGGGCGCAGAGACGGAGTGAGTATCCTTCCCCATGTAGAGAGGCCCGTCGATTGCTTGCCCTCGTCGGTACTCGCAAATTGCCTGTGTGATCGCCAGAATGTGCGCTTCGTTGAACGTGCCGTGAAGAGGCGATCCGCGGTGCCCGCTGGTCCCGAAGCTCACCAACTGGTTGCGGTCGCGCACATCGGGCTTGTGTTCGAAGTACTCTTTTTCCATGCGCGAAACGTCAATCAGCATCTCCCGGGGCGCAGGTTTACCTGCGCGCGGCGAAACCGCTTCACCAGGGTTTGTTTGAGGCACTTTTTCTAAGGTATCGGGCATGGTTCCACCTTCCAAATCTCAGTTGTGTATTCGTGAATCGCGCGGTCGGCAGAGAATTTTCCCGAGCTCGCTACATTCAGGATCGCCTTTTGCGCCCATGCTCCGGGATCGCGGTAGAGAGCGCCCAGCCGTTCCTGCGCTTCGAGGTAGGACTTTAGATCAGCCAGGTGCATATAGCGGTCGCCGAATAGTAAAAGCGTATCGCGCAACGGTTCGAACACTTCCGGCTCATAGTGGCTGAAGTAGTCGGAAGAAATAAGGTCGATAGCAGCGCGAGTCTCGGGCTCGTGCTCATAGTGCCACATCGGACTGTACCAGGAGCGGCTATTTTCGACCTGTTCCACGGTGAGTCCGAACAGGAATAGGTTTTCTTCTCCGGCCTCTTCCGCCATCTCGATCGTCGCTCCATCCCTCGTTGCGACCGTGAGCGCGCCGTTCATCATGAATTTCATATTGCTCGTTCCACTGGCCTCATAGCCAGCTGTGGCGCACTCGCTACGGTTTTCTTTTAGCCAGTGCCGGTTCGTATGCCGCCCGAAGCTTCTGCATTGCAGAAATACGCGTAGATTTCGTCGGACGCCGGGCCGTTTTTTTTGCGTTTGACGCTCGAAGGTGTGTTTCGCGTGACCTCCCAGAAGCCGACTTCTGACCCGAATCCTTCGATTGTACGGGTGGCCATGGCACCATGTCCGAGAAAGCGACCGTCAGCGATCTGGAAGGCCTTCCCGCACGCCTCGCAGTGACCTGCATCACAGCGGTCTGGGATGATCCGTTTCATATTGAATGAGGATGCACTGGTACCGGGCGGAAATGCGAGGTTTTGGGGACATGTCAGGCAGCCTTTTATTGCTCCTGCGAACACCAAGCGACAGCCTCGCATTGCAGGTGCCGAGCTACCTCCCGTCCTTTGCTTTCGTCGCCTTGGTGGTGATGTTCATAGTGTGGCGCCTGCAGCGCCGGGAATGGCAACGAGTGTCGGAAGCGCTAGGGCAAGCAACGGAACTAAGGCGGCAATTGGAAGGTGAGCGCAATCTCGCACAAGAAGAACTCTTTCGATATCTGAATCAGGATCGCGAGTTCAACAAGGAGAAGTTCCAATTCCAGGCTCAGCTTGCCGAGTACGAGAAATACTCAACCCTCGCTCAACTCGCTCTGGGTGCGGCGCACGGGATTAACAACCCGCTGCTCGGCATCTTGTCACACCTGGAACTCGAGTTGAAGAGCACGAGCGATCCGGACCAACGCTGGGAGATCGAACAGTGCATTGCCGGTACCAAGCGCATTTCCTCCACCTTGCGCGGGCTGGTCAATTACGCACGCCCTGGACCTCTAGTATTGAGCAGCCTCAGCTTGCGCCGCTTGGTCAGTGACACGCTTGGCTTTCTCGAAGGCCAGCCTGCGCTCCGCGGCAAACGAGCGGAGAATCAGGTGCCCGACGACTTGCCCCACATTCTGGTCGATTCCAATCAACTGTCGCAGGTGCTGATGAATCTGCTGATCAATGCGGCGGAAGCCACGCCCGACGGCGGATGCATCACGGTTTCCGCCCGCGAACTCGCCTTCGCCGAGAGCATTGAAATCTGCGTTAGCGACACCGGGTGCGGCATCCCGCCCGATTTTCTCCCCCACGTCTTTGAACCCTTTTTCACCACCAAGGGAGGCAAAGGCACGGGACTGGGCCTCAGTATTAGCGCGACGTACGTGCGCAGAAATAAAGGAGACATTCGAATCGACAGCGTGTTGAAACAGGGGACTACGGTAACCATCACATTGCCGATCCGGCAGGAGGAATCGCGCAACGCCACAGAACAATGCGAAATTGTGGTTTAAGAGTTTCGGACGAGCCCGCTTTTGTGTCTGTGCATAAGAGGTAACGAAAGGGAGCTCTGGTTCGCGAGTCAACATGCCCTATTCTGCACTGATCATCGATGACGAAGAGCTCACGCTTCGCACCATCTCTCGCAGCTTGCGCCAGGATGGATTTGAGGTATTTACTGCGCTTTCCGGCGAGGATGGCCTGAAGCTCTTTCGCGATGAGGAACCCGACATCGTTTTGCTGGATATCGTTCTGCCCGGCGTCGATGGGGTCGAAGTGTTGCGCCAGATCAAACAGGCTAATCCGAATGCAATCGTGATCATGATGAGCGCCTATCATCTAGTGGAGCGTGCCGTCGAAGCCATGAAACTGGGTGCTTTTGACTATCTGGTCAAGCCCTTTCCTCTAGACGATCTGATGGCCACTCTGCATCGCGCGACCGAGGTCCTGACTCTACGCGTGCGGGTGCGCGATTCGGTGGAGTCGGAAAAGGGGCGCTACAACTTTGGACGTGTAATCACGCACAATCCGGCCACCATTAAGATGTTGGAGGTGGCTCGCAAAGCTGCTGAAACCGATCATACGACGATTTTGATCCAGGGAGAAAGCGGAACCGGCAAGGGCGTGCTGGCGAGAGCAATTCACTATGCCAGTCCTCGCACGTCGATGCCTTTGCTTGAGATCAATTGTGCGGCGCTTCCCGACGCTTTGCTGGAGAGTGAACTCTTCGGCTACGAACCTGGGGCTTTCACTGACGCTCGACGCCGGAAGGAGGGTCTGCTGGAGCGGGCAAGTGGGGGCACGGTTTTTCTGGACGAAATCGCCAACATGTCTACCAGTGTGCAGGCCAAGATGCTGCGGGTACTCGAAGAAGAGACCTTCATGCGGCTTGGAGGGACGAGCATTATCAAAGTCAACATGCGATTGATCGCGGCTACCAATGAGAATTTGAAAAACGCCATCAGCCAAGGGCGATTTCGGGAGGATCTTTACTACCGCATGAATGTGGTGCAGCTCTACATTCCTCCTCTGCGTGAGCGCAAAGAGGATATCGTGCCGCTGGCGCTCGAAATTCTGCAACAGCTCAACCGCGAGCTGAAAAAGAACTTTACCGGATTCACGCCGGCTGCCGCTGAGCTCCTGGAGCAGTATCCCTGGCCCGGAAACATCCGCGAATTGAGAAACGTGACTGAGCGCACCATGATCCTCACCGCGGAAGGCGAGATTGATATCCGTCATCTACCGGAAGAAATCCGAGATCGTAATCCTGAGAGCAGAAACGGCCAACCACTTTCGGAGGCCGACATTTCTCCCACCGGGGACCAGTTCCTTAGTCTGCGGGAACTGGAAGATAACTACATCGAACAGGTCCTGGCAGCCACCGGCAACAATAAAACCCAGGCGGCGCGGATTCTCGGCATTCATCCCACTTCGCTGTTGCGGAGGCTGAAAGCCATGGCGCCGGCGTAAGGCGGGCCTCTACCGGCCTGCCAGACGAGACGGGGCTGGCACACAACCATTGTCCTCGGGTTGCATGCCCGCACTGGGGCAAGGTTTACGTTTTGCTCAGGCTCTTGTGCTACGTCGCTCTGCAGACAGCGCCCAAAATGAAAAGCCCCGGGCTTTCTGCCCGGGGTCTCGGTTCAGGTTACGCTCTGTCGGGAGCACTCAAGAACATCGTCCGTTGCTGGGGCGGGTTCTTGGGCAGGATATCCAAATAGATTACGGCGTAGCGGAAGGCCACCACGGCCGCCGCGATTGTCGCCAGCGTGGCTGCGAACTCTGTCCACTTCGGTATGTAATAGGTGCCCGAACTGGCTTGCAGTCCAGTGATGGAGACATTCAGGCGGTTGGTCATGAAGCCCATCACGATCACGGAGCAGGTCCAGTACAGATTTTGCGGATTGTTGCGGACCTTCTCCAGATTCAACAGAATCAGCGGGGCAATCACCAGTAGTGCGATCTCAAGCCAGAATAAACCGGTTTCCTCGCGCCACATCCAGAGATATTGGATGGCATCGCGGTTGATCAGGTCCACCGCTCGGAATACGCCGTAGATGGCCAGCAGCGGGGCAATTACCCGGCTCACATCGCTCAGAATGTTCATGTCGACCCGAGCGTTGAGGGAGCGCACGCATAGGTAAATGGCCATGATGGTCAGGGCCAATCCAGCGGGGATCGCAGAAAGGTAAAACATGGTGGTGAGATATGGGGTGTACCAGAGCGGATCCAGGCGGCCTTTTGTGATCAGATACAGTCCGCCGAGGAAGGATTGGTGCATGGAGGAGAGCAGCGTGCCAGCCAATACCAGGGCGATCAGAATGCTATGATGCCAGCGCAGATAAAGGTCGCGCGCTCCTGTCCAGGGAATCTTTTCCACCAGCGCGGGGGAGAACTCGAGCGCCAGCACCGTGGTGTAGAGAATCACGCACCATGACACCTCGAACAATACTGAGCGCCGGTTCCACATCACAATGGGATGCCAGATTCTCCAGGGAATGCCGAGTTCATACAGCATGCCCACGCACACCGTGCAATACCCCAGGAATGAGATCAGCACCGACGTGCGCAGGATTGGCCGGTAGCGTTCAAAGCCCAAGAGATATACGGATGCCGCGATGGCAAATCCGCCGGCGGATAAGCCGACGCCGCACAGCGTTCCCAACCCGACCCATAAGCCCCATGGCTGGGGATCCGTGAGATTGGTGGCGGCCTGGAAACCGAGCGCGAACCGGGCATACAGCGAGTACAGCCCTGCGGCAAAAATCAAGGCCACGACAGTGCGCCAGAAAGTAATTCTCGGAAATAGTGGGGCAGTCTTTTCAATGGAGGTTTTTACCGTGGTAGTCATGGCTCAACTCCTCTCTTCTTTTGCAGACTTCTCGCGGGCTTCGGCTAGAGCGACCTGGGCCCGGCGTTGCGTGATCCAGTAAAGGCCGGACAGCACAGCGCCGCCAACCAGGATCACGGTAGGTCCGTCGCCCAGAGCGCTTGCAGTCAACAATGGCAGCGGCTGTTTGGGCGCGGGGGCGAAACCCAATTTCTCGAACGGCACATCGGAGATGAAGAATACTGACGTTCCTCCCGCTTCCTCGCTGCCGTAAATGTGCTTCACGTATTTCGAATCGCCGAGGATGCGACGCTGCGCTTCGTCCAGGATTTCTTCGCGAGTTCCAGCGATCGAAGCCTGCACCGGACAAGCCTCCACGCAAGCAGGCGGTTGGCCTTTGGCCTGGCGGGAAGCACACATGTCGCACTTTGTGACGTAGGGCACGAGCTTGGTCCACTCGTAACGGGGTACGCTGAAGGGACACGCTACCAGACAGTATCGGCATCCGATACATTTCGCTGCGTCATAGGTGACCGGGCCGAGGGCGGTCTTCTTGAGTGCCCCTACCAGGCAAGCCGAAGCGCAAGCCGGGTCCTGGCAATGCATGCACATGCGGCGCACGAAGCGATCACTGCGGTCCTCGACTACAGTAAGCGCGGTCGGGGAAAGCTTGGCCTCGGACTTCATGGGAAAGCCGTGGATTTGTTTGCACGCCTGCTCGCAACTCCGGCATCCGATGCACTTGGTGATGTCGACCAGGATTGCTTGAGTGGTTGCCATGATATTTCTCCTTTCGGTGGCGGAGTCCGGTTATGACAAGAAGAACTCTTTCACCACTTTCTGCCGCAACTCCGGTGTAAGCTGGGGAAGCAAGCCACTGATCGGGCCTCCGCCATCTTGGGCTAAGGCCGGCGTGGGCGATAATGCCGCATTCAACCGGGTCACGCAGTTTTGCATCCAAGGCGCCACCATCGCGCTCTGGATAAGATTTCGTTGATTGACTTTGAGGTCGGGGCACTTCACGATCGCTATCCAGCCGTTCTCATAGGGATCATTCGTTACCAGGCTCGGATCGCGCAAAGCGTCGTTGTTGATTGCCATGACGATGCCTTCAACGGGGGAGAGCAGGTCCAGACTCGTGTCCCCGCTGTGCAGGGTGATGAGCTTCTGTCCCTGACGAACCCAGCGGTCAGCTCCGCGTACGTCGATGCGGTCGATTTTCCCCATCAGATTAGTGACGAATTTATCCACCCCCACGCGGGCATCCTCGGTGCCTGTTTTGGTTGCCCACATGTGTCCCAGATGAAAGCAATATTCCTGCGGGATTTCGAACCCGTACTCGCGCTTCACAACCGGGGGTTGCGGTTTGGCCACGATTTCGGGTTCCACCACGGGTTGAACTTTTGGTTCGACAAAATATCGGACGCTGATGACCAGCAGGAACATCAGCAGCACAAACAGGATTGACATAGATCCTCCTCTCGGGTTCGATCCCGTCGCTTGCTTGTCCGGCGCTTTTCCGCGCCCAATTGCGTTTTTATTCAATGCACGTGATAGGCAAATTCGCGTCGCATAGGGATTTGCTGCTGAGCATAGACTTACGTGAACGGCTCATGCCGGAAGGGCCCTCCAAACGAAGCATTTCGCAGGGCACCAAAGCAATTTGCATTAGTGGTACTACCAGCGAATTAACGGTGCACGGAACGCGCCCCGAGATAGGCGGATGCGGGAGACGCCATACCATGCGGTACATGGGGTCCGAAAGTAATCGCGGAGCTGGCTTCGCGGAAGGTGAATCAGCGCTCGCCACGATTCAATATTTCGACTCGCGGTCCGAAACGGGCTTCTGGGAAATGTGTAGGACTGCTCACATCTGGAGCCACAAATCGATTCATGGTTCCAATGAACTGGAAGTCGAAGAAATTATCGCGAACGAGCCCGCCACGTTGGAGCAGATCTTTGTGGCCGAGATGCATCCTTAGTATCTGTTGTTTCGGCTCCAATCGTGGCCGCTCCCCTTGGGGATCTTGGACGCGCCCTTAGTCGTCATCCGGGCCGTCAAGCGGTGTGGGGTTATGAAGAAAATAGCCGGCGTCGTACGGCGCCTTGATTTTCTGGAAGGGTCGTGCCTCGCCCTGGAAGTTGAAGCAATCGGAAAGATCATCGGCGAAGGCATCCGCGTAGCCGAGGGAAGGCAGGCCGAACACCTCTTCGGTAAACTTCAGAATGCTTCCGAAATCATGCGTGACGTGAGAGATGTAGCCCTGCTTTGCATAGGCCGACACCACGATCAGTGGAACGCGAAAGCCATAGGCGTATCCCGATCCCCAACTGACGCCATCGTTGATGACCCGTGGCGCCACGTGATCGTACCAACCTCCCCAATCGTCCCAGGTGATGAAGATGGCAGTGTCATTCCAGTAGGAGCTGACGCCAACCGCATTTACGATGGACGCCACCCAGGAAGGTCCCAGGCCTTCGTTGCTTCCCGCATGATCCGACTCGACCGCAGTCGGGATTACCCAACTCACATCCGGGAGATGGTTGCCGCTGATGTCGTTGAGAATTTGAGTGGGCTGCAAAATCACATTGATCCAGTCCGGACCGAAGCGAATGTGACGAATCGCGTTCGGACCCGTCCAGATGGTGCCCGCCGAGGGAGTGTAGTATCGCCAAGTCAGACCCTTATCGTCGAGCAGGTCGGTCAACGTCGGATGTTCAAAGCACGGGAACTGGTTTCTCGATTCCCTTCCGGAGGGACTGATCATCTTCACATATTCGCTTGGCGGCGCAGTGCAACCGGTGTCGGTACCAGCATTTGGGGCACCCGTCGGGTTTTCAGCGTCAAACCAGGCGCTATCCGCACTGGGTGCCGAGGTTCCGGAAATGATGAATTGATGCGCCGGATAACTCGGCCCTTCATTGGTTTGAAACATACGATCGGCGAAGGTGTAAGTTTCTGCCAGCCGGAAATAAGGAGCTACCTGTTTGGCAGGAACGTAAGCGAACTGGGGATTCGGCGGAGGACAGTGCTTAGCGTGGGGGTTGCACTGAATCTTGATCTTATCCGCGCCGTCCATTTTGCCGTTGTCGTACATGGCAAGGAACGAATCGTGGTTGTGCGCCGGGTTGTAGTCGCCGGACAGAGATTGGGGAGCCAGCGTGATGACCTGCCCTTCGGAGTTCAATCCGTAGTTTTGGATGTCGGCGCCGGCCTTGATCAGTTGGCTATCCTGGAACAAATTGTCGGGCGTGCGGTTTTCCTGGAAAATCACGATGACATGCTGGATAGGACCTTGGTTCTGAGCAGTCGGAATGCCGTTCACTCGGAGGCTCTTGGATTGTGCGAATCCGATCGTACTGACAAGCATCAAGAATGAGCCCACAAACCGTAACGAGCGCATGGCGTTCCTCCATTCCAGAGTTGCCTTGAGTCGGGTTTTGCGAAGCCAGCCTACGATAGAGAAGGACTCGGAACCACAAGCTAAAACTACGCACTTTGAACGCGTGTTCCAGTGACCGGCATCACGGTTCGCTGTGATGGCATGACGAACCCGTCTCGGCCACCGGAGTTGTGAACCTCTCCTGAGCCGGGCGACAGCGACCATCTCTGGGGGAACGGCGACCCTGTGCCGGAAATGGAGTAGCCTGCGTCAGTTGGCGAAAAATCGCCTCTCTAACAATGTCGGCGGTGTCAAGCAACGTCATCAGTCGCCGCGCCTCAGGACACTTTTCTACTTCTCGTTCGATCGCCTGGATCAGTTCTGTGATCGTCGGGTTCAGTCGATCCAGCAACTCCGGCAGATCACGCCGTTTGGATCAGAACGAAGCAAATCACGTTGCTGGTAAGTGGTTAAAGAATCAATTAGGGTAGAGAATTTTCAGAACGGTTCAGAACCCACTAGTGAACTCAAAATCCGCCGGCACCTGGCACGGTTGGATCAACTTGTTCTCCTTGGAACCATAGTTTCTAGATCGCGAACACTCTCCCCGAAGGCGGTTCAAGAATCAAAGCGCGGCCACTCGTCGTTGTACTAACAGAAAGTATAGAGCCATCAGAATGAGCACCAGGCCGTTCATGCCGAGCACGATGGGGGCCGTAAACATGGGAACGAGCCAGCCCGACAACAAGTTTCCCATTGGCATTCCTCCTCGGAATGCACAGTTGTAAACGCTCATCACACGGCCACGCATTTCGTTGGTGGTAATCAGTTGCACCAGAGAGGTCACGGTCGCAAACACCGTCATCATGGAAGCCCCCACGAGTACCAGCATGGCATAGCTCAGCGGCAGCGATTTGGAAAGGGAGAATCCGACAATCCCCACGCCCAGGCTGATGAGTGTAGTTAGGGCAACGCGTCCCTTGTTTCGTATGTTGCCCATCCCCGCAATGGTCAGCGACCCAAAGATCGAGCCGATTCCCATCAGGGAAAGCAAGTTACCGTAAGTTTCCGGACCGCGATGGAAAACGTCTTTCACAAACACCGGAATGTAGGTGCGCATGGGCATGCTCAAAGCGGTCATGCAGAACGCCAGGACAATAAGCGCTTCCATCGACCCCTGTTTACGAACGAACTTGATGCCTTGCTTAAGGCTGCCCAGGAGCGACTCGTTGGTTTTCTCCGGCAGGTATCGGGCGTGAATCATGGAGAGGGAAATGACCGGCGCGAGGAAGGAAAGCGCATTCAGTCCAAAGCACCAGGGCTCGCCCAACTTCGCCAGCGCTTGCCCAGCCAGCGCGGGACCAATCGTTATCGCCATATTGAACTGGATCGAATTCAGCGCGATGGCATTCGGCATGTCCTCCCTGTCGACTAGGGAAGGAATCAGAGCTGAATACGCAGGTCCGCCAAAGGCCTGCGCCAATCCGGAAACGAACGAGAGGCAGAGCATATGCCATACGTGGATGCGGCCGGTCGTCACTAGCACGGTAAGTATCGTGGCGCAGGCCATTTGCACGTACTGTGAGCCGAGAAGGATTTTCCGTCGCTCAGCCCTGTCCGCCACCACGCCACCGATCAGCGAGAAGAGAAAGATAGGAATGCCGGCGAGAAACTGATCCAACGCGAGGTAGAAGGCGGAATGGCTTAGCCGATAGATCAGCCAGCCCTGCGCCACGATCTGCATCCAGGTGCCAATACTGGACGTGCAGGCACCGAACCACATCAAACGGAAATCCCGATATTGAAATGCTTTAAATACCCTCTGTAGAGATGACATTTCCATGTGCGTCGCGTTTATCCGGCATTCTATCTTTGCACGAGCATACGATTCGCTGCTTTCGTCAAGCGAGTCAGTTCGCTCAGTGATAGATTACTGGATGTGCGCACTTGGGTCCGTTGTGGGTCTCGTTGGACCAAATTCACCGAGGTGCAACACTTCGGCGATGTGGCCATCGTGTGGAGCAGTTATGTCGTGGAAACCGAAGTTGACGGCAAACGCTCCCTGGGCTCCAGCCGGGTGACAGAGATCTTTGTGTGGCAGCACGGACGTTGGACCAATCCGGGTTGGCACACCGACGAAGAAAGATGAGACACCCCAACGACTTTGCTAACCTATCTGCGAGGGGAAAAACTTAAGATGGAGCTGATACATCAATCGCAATTGCCGTTCGTTGGCATGTCGCATGAGTTCGTGGGCGCCGAACACGGTGGCATTGGACTCTCATTCTTTCTGGTGATCGGCGAACCCGGTCGTGGGCCGCGTCTTCACAAGCACAACTATGATGAAATCGTCTATGTAATCGCGGGTCGTGCGAAGTGGATTGTTGGTAATGACGAACGATACGCGGCGGCAGGCGACGTCCTTACTGTAAGAGCTGGTGAACCTCACAAATTTGTTTGCGCAGAAGACGATCCGGCCCGCCAGATCGACATCCACATGAACCCGGCATTCGAGACAACCTGGCTCGAGTAGATTGATGGAGAACCCGCCTGCACACGCTGTGCAGGCTATAATTACGCCGACGCATGGCTCTCATCGTGGGCACCAATCTCGGCCCCTACGAAATGCAATCTCTCCCCCTCAAAAAGGCACTTTTGTCGGGATCGGCAACTGGAAGTGATTCTCGAGGTGGGAATAGAATAGGAAAAAAATTGTGCTCGTGAAAAGTGAGAACATCCCCGCGACGACTTTAGCAGTAGTATTCGAACAGAACAACGAAGCCGGCCATGCGGATTTCCGACACTCTGGTGAGAAATCATAGGAGGGTTTGTGGCAACGAGCAGAGTAGTCCCAATGAAGATGACGCAGATGAAAGTGGTACAAGTTTCCAAACCGGGAGGAGATTTCGAAATCGTCGAGCGCGAGATTCCTACGCCGGACCCAGGACAGGTGCGAATTAAGGTGCAGGCTTGTGGGGTTTGCCACAGCGACGTTCTTACGAAAGAGGGCTTGTGGCCCGGCATTGAGTATCCCCGGGTTCCCGGACACGAAGTCGCGGGCATCGTCGATGAAGTGGGAGCCGGTGTTTCTGGGTGGAAGAAAGGGCAGCGCGCCGGCGTCGGCTGGCACGGCGGCCAGGACAATACTTGTCGCGAGTGCCGGCGCGGAGATTTTCGGAATTGCCGAAACGCGAAAGTTTGCGGCATCAGCTACGACGGCGGATACCAGCAATACATGGTGGCTCCCGTGGAGGCACTGGTGTCGATTCCGGATAGCCTAAACGACGCCGAAGCAGCACCCTTGCTTTGCGCTGGAATCACCACGTACAACGCACTGCGCCACAGTGGTGCGCTTCCCGGCGATCTGGTTGCGGTGGTAGGCATCGGCGGCCTGGGTCACCTCGGAATTCAATTCGCAAACAAGTTTGGCTATAAGGTCGCGGCTATCGGGCGCGGGTCCGAAAACGCGGTGCTCGCCAGGAAACTCGGAGCGAACGTGTACATCGACAGCACGGCGACGAACGCGGCCGAGGAATTGCAAAAACTGGGAGGGGCGCAGGTGATTCTGGCGACGGCCCCAAGTTCGAAACTCATGTCTCAACTGATCGACGGCCTCGGGCCGAACGGCGAGCTTATGGTGATCGGCGCGACGTTCGATCCTATTGAGGTCACGCCGATACAGCTCATCAGTGGTAGCAAAACCATCCAAGGCTGGGCTGCGGGAACGCCAGCCGATTCTGAGGACACACTGCGCTTTGCCGAGCTAAGCGGCGTGCGTGCAATGATTGAGACCTATCCGTTCGAAAGAGCGGCCGAGGCCTACGCGCGCATGATGAGCGGCAATGCGCAATTCCGCGTCGTTCTGACGATGTGAGTTGGTGAATGCCGCCGTTGGTGGAGGGCATTTCGCGCCTCCACGACAAAAACTGGCCTGATTGGTCACCGCGCCGCCGCGAGGCCTGCGCTCTTGTGTTGGCCGTTGTGCACATATTATGGTGCAGAAAAACCATCAAAAACAAACTCTTAATTTCCCCAGGCACAATTGAGCGAGGAAACCCTAAGAATGGACAGGACAGCAACTCGCGCAAAGTTCGGCCTGGACTATCTTGCGACGGAACGCACTTTCACAATGGGCATCGATCGGCGCTTTACGGCGGAAATGGCAAGGCGGTTTTGCCGGCGCCGCGTTTTGGAAACATGCACCGGAGGGGGATTCACGACAATTGCACTGGCGCGGGTCGCCGCACATGTAGTGACGGTGGAAATTGAACCAGCCCACCAAGTACAGGCCAAACATAACTTGGCAATGGCCGGCCTGGCAGATAGGGTCGTGTTCGTGTTAGCGGACATCATGGACGAGAAGACGTGGAACCGGCTGCCGCCAGTGGACGCGGCCTTCCTCGATCCGGACTGGGCGGTAACCGGTCCTGCCCATGTTCACCGTTTCGTGAACTCCTCAACCCAGCCGCCCGCGGATGCGCTGTTAAAAAGGAGTTTCTCTGCTACTCCAAACGTGGCCCTGGTCCTGCCTCCCACCCTGAATGTTTGCGAGTTCGACAGTCTTCCGCCTCACGAACGCCAGAAGCTCTATATGGATCAGAGCCACGAGCTCTACTGCCTGTACTTTGGTGAACTCGCCATCTCACTGGGCGATACCGAATTCCGTGTGTGATATGGCGTGCAGCAGCGTGAGCTGTGAACTTTGATAGCCTCGTTCGTCGTCGGTTGTCTTCCGCGACGTTAGGATGGGGCACCTGGCTACTTGCAATCGACCTTGTTGTCTTGTGCAGCGGCGATCTGCCACTTACCATTGCGCTTCAACCAGGTATCGGTGAAGACCTGGCACTGCTTCGCGCCGGGATGCGTTTTGTCTTTGCCGATGGCGTGCTCGCTGCCGTAGATGATTGCTACGTCTTCGCCGAAGAAACGCACCTTGGCATCGTCGAGTGCGCAGCCGTGCGCCGAGTGTGGGCCTTTTTCATCGCGCAGCTCATCCGCCTTGCTGTAGCGCTCGCCGGCAGTGCTGGTGCCCTGGAAATCATCGGCCAACAACTCAGAGACAACCCCATTATTCGTGCAAGCGCCTTCGGCCCACTTTCGCTCCATGTCGATCATGAACTGCGCGGTTTTGTCGTCGGCCGTGGCCCAATGGCTTTGCTGCGCATAATTGCTCGGCGCGAGCTTGTCCGCATCGTGTAGGGCCATCACGGCAAACTTCCAGCCGCTATCGCTTTTATGCAACAGGTAGGTAAGGCCCACCCGTTCCATCTCGTGAGCATCCGTCTTGTACCGCATGGCCACGCCTGTCGCCAATGCCGATGTGGCGCTGAGAAGCCGGAGCTGTTGCAGGCTGAATTCACTCCGGAGATACTCCCGTTGCCGAAGGCTTTCCATGACCGGGCCGAAAATGGGAACCACCGCCTCGGCGGTCGGAAGGGCGATCACTCCAGACGGTCCGATGAGCAGAGCCGGCTGGTGAAAGTAGCGCAGAATTGACTGGACAGTCAGTGTACTGAACGCCCTGTAGTAGTCAGTAAGAACCTGGTTCACAGCGTCTTCATTATTAATCATGTTTCTTGTTCATCGCTTTCGCCGTGATCTGCTTCGGCCAGGATGACAGAACTGAGGCGATCTGAACATCCTCAGTCCAGCCAAAACCGGGCTTGAGTGGGCCCCAAGGACCAGCCCCAGATTACTGGACTGTCAGTGCGCCCATCGGTTGGGTGCCGGCGTCGACCCATTTGTCATTTTCTCCAAAGTAACCAAGGCCCATTGCCGCGTCGGAAGTGTTCCACGCCAGCCAGGAGTTCGCGGGCGACTGCATCAGGACCCAGTAGTTCCTGCCCTTGGTAAGCCTCGCGACGCACTTGAACGAGACCACGGTCGTCCCTGTGGTCCCGAAAGTAGGCATGTTTTTCACAGTTCCATGGCACAGTTGCTTGCTCTGCGGCAGGCCGTCGGGATTGGTGCATGGCTTATTGTTGCAATCTTTGACGAGATCAATGAGGGTGGTATTCGTGCCCTGAATAAAGCCGAGGCCCACGGTAATCTTTCTTGTGGTGCCTGACTTCGCAGATTTGAATTGGTTGGCCGGTGACCATTCGAAGTTGACTGGGCTGCCGTCGGAAACGGTCCAGCCAATTTTTGCCACATAGCCGTGGCCGCAGATGTTGTCATGGAAGCCGACGCAATGCTCCGGAGTCACGACGTGGGGCGGCTCTGTTGCCCCCATATACACCGAAGTTTTTCCGCCGTTGATGGTGATGGTTCTGGAGCCGCTGTCTTCGGCCGTCGCTCTCAAGCTGGCGACTACCAGCAGGGCCAGGCAAATTAGTAGAATTCTTTTCATATCTGTGTCCTCCGTTTTGGAATAAGTGAGGTCGTGTTCTGGTGTTAACGAGGATTTGACGCGGTAGTCACGTGATCTGTCGGCCAAGGGTAGAAAAGGGCAAATTCATTGTTCCTACTCCGCGTTGCCAATGGGCTAGTATATGCGCCGGGAACGCTTTGGCAAAACGCTCCGCCGAGGCCCATTTATTCTGGCAATCCGGTCCGCGATGTTATCAGCGGAGCGAAGGAATCCATCCAGCGGTTACTGGCAAGCGGCAAAACCCAAGCGGGAGGTGAAAAATGACGAAGAGCATCGTGGTTTATTCCCAGCATGGGTGAATGTTCTGCGACCAAGCGAAAGAGTATCTTTCGCAAAAGGGCATGAAGTTTCAAGAGAGGGAGATAGCGCAAGATCCTGGCGCCCTCGCCGATCTCAAGAAACTTGGTTACATGACCACTCCGGTGATTGTCGTCGGCGGTTCGGTCATCGTGGGATTCGACGCAGAGAAGTGATCAGGCGCTTCGGAGTTAGCTAGGTACTACTTTACCGCACGGACTTCCACAGCATGCACGTGTGGCTGCCGCTGATTAAGCAACTCGAACTTTGTCACGCAGGTCGGGGTGCTGGCCTACCTTTACGGGAAAATCGGGACGCAGGCTGCATTGGTCACCACCTTTGCAAAACCCGCAAAGGTGGGCTAGCCACCTATAGTAATGTCACTGTTGACTGCCGAAGCGGCGTGATCTATAACCCTTTTCTGAAAAAAGTTCTTTTAGTCAACAGAGACCCCTATTGAAGAATCCGCTTGTCCAACTCACCTCCGTCCAGGCCCGCCGAATCTGGCTGCATGCCCAGCGCCTGGACATCACCGAGCCTTTCGGCTCCGGCCCGAAGGCGACGCCGGCAGCGGTAGCGCACCTGGGCTACTTGCAGATTGACACCATCTACGTCATCGAGCGCAGCCATCACCACATTCTCTACACGCGCATCCTACGTATCGGCGCGAGCATCTGCATCAGGCACAGAGCATCGACAAGACGGTTTTCGAGTATTGGACGCACGCCCTGTCGTACGTGCCGACGGAGAGCCTGCGGTTTTATGTGCGTGATATGCGCCAGGCGCACCGGGCTTGGCAGCGTCGCAAAGGCTGGTTCGGCAAGGTTTCAAATGATGACTTGCGCCGAGTGGTGTCGCGCATCCGCAGACATGGCGCACTCACCATCCGCGACATTGAGGATGAGCCGGTGGAAAAAGACTACGCCTGGGCCAGCCGCAAGCCTTCCAAGCGCGTTCTGGAGCTGGCCTTCTACAAGGGTCTGGTAACGATTAGTCAGCGGGTTGGAATGCTGAAGACTTATGAACTCATGACTCGCCATTTCGGTTGGGTCCGCCTGCCACGCGCAGCCACCGAAAGGGAAACTTTGAACTACCTGCTTGATCGTGCTCTGCAATCGCAGGGGATCGTGAGCGTGGAATCGATCTGTCATCTGGACGGTCCACGCAAACCAGCGATGAGGCGGCTGCTGGAGTCACGAGTCCGTCGAGAGGAGCTGATACCTGTGCAACTGGAAGGAGCGGGGCAATGGCTGCACTGGGTCCGTCCAGAGACCCTCGATGCCATTCCCCATCCGGCGCAGGAACAGGTTCATATACTGTCCCCCTTCGACCCGCTGATCATCCAGCGCAAGCGACTCCGGCTCTTCTTCGATTACGAGTATCGCTTCGAAGCGTACGTCCCCAAGCACAAACGGGTATTTGGCTATTTCGTTTGCCCAGTTCTGATTGGGGATCGGATCGTTGCCGCCCTCGACCTCAAAACCGACCGGTCACTAAAAAAAATTCTGGTGCAGCGCTGGAACTGGATCGGTCGGGCGTCCCGCGCGCATCAGCAGCAGGTGGAAGCCGGGTTGCACAAGTTCGAGCAATTTCAGTTGGGTCGGAGTTAGATCGAGCGCTAGTTGTTCGGCGATTGGCGCGCGTCAGTTGCCCCAAGATCTACAACGGCTACTGGTTCCTGGGCTGGCCCACGCTGGAAGATTTCCGCCAAGACCTGCGCGCGGTCACGAAGAAATTTCAGCCGGACTGGGGCATCACGACGCCGGAAATGAAAGCGGCGTGGCAGCAAGGCCGCAAAGAACTCTTCTACCCTTACGGCAAGACGTACGCCCAAACTCTTGGTGAACAGGATTAGGAGCGGGATTGGATCGGTCTGCACGCTGCTTCGTTATCGTCGTTTGACGCGTGGCGCGAAGCTTGTTGTCGTCCAAAACTGGCGGCCTTCCGTTAGCTCAGTTACGCACGCGCCTTGTCGATCATCGCTTTCCAGGTGCCTTTTGACTTGAGAATGAGTTCGACGGCTTCACGGATCGCGCCGTGGCCTGCATGCGCTCTTGTCGTGTAGTGTGCGGCGGCTTTCGCCTCAGGGACAGCATTGCCCACCGCGACCGCAAGGCCGACGCGGCGCATCAAGGGAATATCCGGAAGATCATCGCCGACGTAGGCGACGGCAGCATCGGAGACACCGGCTTTTCGAAGAATTTCTTCATAGGCCGGCATTTTCAACGGCTGTTTCATGTAGATAAATTCCATGTTCATTTCGTGGGCTCGACGGAGAAGTGCAGCGCTTTCTCGACCCGTAATACAGCCGGTACGCAGGCCGGCGGTGTGTGCGAGGGTCAAGCCCTGGCCGTCGTGTGCGTCAAAGGTTTTGATCTCGCTCGCGGTTCCGTCGGTCTGGGAGAGCAGAGTGACGCTGCCGTCCGTCATCGTGCCATCCACGTCCATGAGAAGAAGTTTGATGTGAGCGGCGCGTTTCTTGAGTGCAGGAGAGATTTTGGGAAGATGAACCAATGACAAACCTCCAAGAAAACAACTTACGCTGGCAATGCGATCCAGCCGTCGCCTCGCGCATCGCTAAAGATAGAAGATAGCATTCCTCGCTTGGGCAGTGATCGCTGTGTAACGGTGAGTTTGCTTCCGCCCAGGCCCAAGGCTGCGAATGCCAAAGCCTGGTGCAACTTTACAAGACGCGTGGCGGAAGTTGGTAGTAGGATTCCCAGATCGAAAACGTTTTGTGGAAGGTCGGCACGATGATTCAGACTGCCAAGAGTATTCTGCTGGTCGTGAGTGCGCTGTTTCCGATTGTGGATCCGATCGGAGGGAGTCCAGTCTTTCTGTTGCTCACCAAGGACTATACGGTGGAGACGCGGAGACTGCTGGCCCGGCGCATCGCGGTAAACAGTTTTGTGTTGCTGGTCGCATCCTTCACGATCGGATCGCATGTGCTGTCATTTTTCGGGATTTCCATTCCGGTGGTGCAGGTAGGGGGCGGCCTGATTGTGATTTCAACGGGATGGGCGATGCTGAATCAGAAAGACGGGACCGACCGAGACGCAGTTGGACGGACGGTCAACTCTACCGATGCTTTCCGCGATGCGTTTTATCCGCTGACCCTGCCTTTGACAGTCGGTCCGGGCTCGATCTCGATTGCGATTACCCTGGGCGCAAACGAACCGCGGCACCTGGGCGCAAACCTGCTGGCGATTCTCGCGGCGGCGATCGGCTCCGCTTTCGTGGCGGTGACCATTTATCTCTGTTACGCCTTCGCAGATCGGCTGGCGGGCGTCATGGGCCCGACCGGAATGAATGTAATCTTGCGGCTATCGTCGTTCCTGCTGGTGTGCATCGGGGTGCAGATCTTGTGGAACGGCGCCAGCCAGTTGCTCGGTTCGGTGCTGAAGGGTGCAGGATTGTAGCGCCTCGAACGCAAAGTGGAGCGGGATCGCAGGTTATTTCTCCCGATCCCGGCATGGTTAGACAGTGGGCACAATCAATTGACAACCGCCGCTGAAAAGCACTTAAAGACGCCAAGATCGGAGAGTTTGTGGCGACCCTTGCGGGTGTCGACTTTCCGCAATCTGTTGCTCGCGGATGTTGTTTCCGATGTCGGCGCGTTCATGCAGAACGTCGGAGCTGCATGGTTGATGGTGTCACTCGGCGCCGGGCCGATTTACGTTGCGCTTACGCAAACAGCTTCTTCGCTGCCGTATTTTCTGCTGGCCCTTCCCGCGGGTTCAGCCGGCGATATTCTCGACCGCCGCAAGCTGATCCTGGCCACCGAGTCGTGGATGATGGGCGTAGCGCTGCTTCTGGCGGTTTTGACCATCGCTGGCTTGATGTCGCCTTGGCTTCTGCTGGCATTGACGTTTGCGCTTTCGGCGGGAGACGCATTTGAAACGCCCACGTGGCGTGCAGTCCTGCCTGAATTGGTATCCAAGGAGGACCTTCCGGCAGCATCAGCGCTTAACGGAATCGAATTCAATCTTGCCCGGGCGGTGGGGCCGGCGCTTGCAGGTTTCGTCATCGCCGCCGGAGGGGTCGCCGCGGCGTTTGCGACGAACTTTGTGTCTTTCTTCGGAGTCATTCTGGTCGTTGCGCGGTGGAAAAGGCCGATTCACAAACGGACCGCGCCCCCCGAAACCCTGGCTGGCGCCACAGTCGCTGCTGTTCGTTACGTCCGCCACTCACCCGCTATTCTCTCTGTCGTGGTTCGGACCGGCATCGTGATGTTCTTCTCAAGCGCACTCTTCGCGCTGCTTCCGGCAATTGCCCGGAGCGTGAACAAGACTGCAATCGGCTATGGGCTACTGCTGGGATGCTTTGGGGCCGGCGCAATTCTCGGCGCCCTGATCATGCAGCGGGCTCGCGCTATCTGGTCGACGGAAGTCATTGTGTCAACCGGCATAGGCACGTTGGGTTTGGTGATTGTGGCGATGAGTAGTTTGCACCGCTTGAGAACGCTCGCCCCCATCATGTTGATTGGTGGTGCGGTGTGGGTCGTGTTCATTTCTTTAATCAATGCTCTGGTTCAGAATCTTGCGCCGGATTGGGTACGAGCGCGAGTCCTCGCCATTTTCATTCTGGTTTATCAGGGAAGTTTCGCTTTTGGCAGCGCTGCTTGGGGCGCTCTTGCCCAACGAGTTGGCATCCACACTGCTCTCGTCTGTGCCGGCATCGGAACAATTGGCAGCACAGTGCTCGCGCTTTTCTCCAAACTTCCTGATTCCACTGCCGACCTGAGTCCGTGGAACCACTGGCGCATGCCAGTCCTCGTCAAGGAGGTTGCATCCGAGCTTCAGCAGGGACCGGTGCTGGTGACGATCGCATACGCTGTGTGGCCGGAGCAGCGTGCGGAGTTTGTCCAGGCGATCCATCAGTATGCTCGCATTCGACGGCGCGATGGTGCGTACCGGTGGGGCATCTTTCGCGATACAGAGGTCGCGGACCGCTATCTGGAGATATTCCTGGTGCATTCGTGGGCAGAACATCTGCGCCAGCACGAGCGGCAGACGCAAGCGGATAGAGATCTGGAGCAACGCTTGCGCAATTACCTTGTCAGGGACCCGGAGGTGCGTCACCTGATCTATACCTACTCGAAAGATACATAGCGTCGCTGATTGAGTTGAATGCGGCTGAATCCGCTTCACTTTTCGACGATCCGCTCCGAATACTCGAATCAGCCGAATGAATCTGGGAGCAGAGCCTCAAGTGCTATGCCGTTCGTGATCTCGACCCGAGAATTAAAGCAATCTTAGAATTAAGGTTAGCTGGAAACTTTCCCCGACCTCCTCTGGCAGTTGATTGGCCGAGAAGTTTGTCAGATGGGAACGACAAGACCCGAAAGTTAACTTCTAACTAAAAGGAGGCCATGCTCATGGCTACTGGTGCTGTTACGGCCCGCGAACCAAACGTGGATGCGAAAACCGAGGCAACGGAACCCTCCGAGGCACAACCCCTGACGCTGAAGCAGCGCTTCACTCGTCTGCTGTGTGAGATTTTCAAAGGACGCGAAGAACATCTAGGGTGGCGTCAGTAGGTAGTGTCCGTTTCCGCAGCGCTCGGTTTGAATCTACTCTGACAAATAGTCCCCAAGCAGTTTCTCCCACGCGTCATCGTTTAACGCAGCCGGGGTTAAAGTTCGCCAAGCCCGCGGTTGTCTCTCGTCTTCTTTTGCGCCAATCTGCGATGCCTCTCAATACAAGCGACCGAGATTCTTGATCATTGTCCACGCGCTCGGAGATCTGACTGCCTGCGAAAAGCCCGTAATTCGACAATTCCCGTTCCTGGCGATACAGCTGGGAAATGGTTCGCGACTGCTCCCATAGGCGGATAATCGGGTAAACTGGTTAGTCTCCTTAATATCCTTCCCATGAGGCTTCCCGTCTCCTGGCGTTTCGGAACACGTGTTGAAAGAGATGGCTTCATTTAGCAGGGAGATCGAATTTATAACGTGGCTATTAAGAAAAGGACAAATCCATGAGCACTTCCGTACTTCCAGAAACGCACGAGGAGCAAGTCAGCGGCAACCCTGTCAAATACGTTTATTTTTTTGGCGGCGGCAAAGCCGATGGCAACGGCAAGATGAAAGATGAGCTTGGCGGCAAGGGCGCTGGCCTGGCGGAGATGACAAATGCCGGTCTGCCCGTTCCCCCCGGTTTCACTATCCAGACCGAGGCCTGCCGCGAATATATGCGGCATGGGGGAGTCTCGAAGCAAGTTGACCGCGAGATGGAAGAGGCGCTGGCCGATCTCGAGCGATTGCAGGGTCAGAAGCTCGGCCTGGGTGAAAACCCACTGCTGGTAAGCGTTCGTTCAGGCGCCAAGTTTTCCATGCCCGGCATGATGGATACGATTCTCAATCTCGGTCTCAATGATCAAAGCGTCGAAGCGCTGGCCAAGCGCAGCAACAACCCGCGCTTTGCGTACGATTCCTATCGCCGGCTGATTCAGATGTTCGGCAACGTGGTGCTCGAGATTCCGAAGTCAGCGTTCGACGAAGTGTTCGATGCCAAGAAGAAACAGAGGAAGGCCAAGCTCGATACCGATCTGGACGCCAAAGCGTTGCGGGAAGTGATCGTGGAATATAAGAAAGTTGTGAAGAAGCACACCAAACACGATTTCCCGCAGGATGCACATGAGCAACTGGTCATGGCGCGCGACGCCGTGTTCCGTTCATGGCTGAACGACCGCGCTAAACACTATCGCCGCATCAATAACATCTCCGACGATCTGGGCACGGCGGTAAATGTGCAGGCGATGGTCTTTGGCAACCTGGGCGACACCAGTGGCACGGGCGTGGGTTTTACCCGTAATCCCGCGATTGGCAACAAGGAGTTCTACGGCGAGTTTCTGATGAATGCGCAGGGCGAAGATGTTGTCGCCGGCATTCGTACGCCAGTTCCCATCCTCGAACTGGAAAAGATCATGCCGGACGTTTACCGGCAGCTGCGCGAAATCACCACTCGGCTGGAAAAGCACTACCGCGACATGCAGGATTTCGAGTTCACTATCCAGGAAGGGAAGCTCTACATGCTACAGACGCGCAACGGCAAGCGCACCGGACTTGCCGCTGTGCGCGTGGCCATCCAGATGGTGGAGGAAGGTTTGATCACGAAGGAAGAAGCGATCTTCCGCGTCGAACCCAACCAGCTCTATGATTTTCTGGTTCCGCGCCTTGACGAGAAGAAGACAAAGATTGAGGTTCTGGCCACCGGTCTACCTGCCTCCCCGGGCGCGGCGGTGGGGCAGATTGTGTTCACGGCGGATGAAGCCGTGGAAAAAGCGGGGCACGGCAGCAAGAAAAACCCCGTGATCCTGGTGCGGGCGGAAACGACTCCGGAAGACATTCACGGCATGGAAGTGGCTGCGGGAATTCTGACCTCACGCGGAGGCATGACCAGTCACGCGGCGGTCGTCACACGCGGCATGGGAAAGTGCTGTGTCGCGGGGGCAGGCGACATCGGCGTGGACGAACACGCGGGGGAGATGAGAGTGAAAGGCCAGGTATTCAAACAGGGCGACTGGATCTCGCTCGACGGAACCACTGGCCGAGTGATTAAAGGGAAGCTCAATACTCTCGACGCAGCGCCCGACGATCCCGAACTGATGAAGTTCCTAGGCTGGGCGGAGCCGTTCCGCAAGATAGGGGTGCGAGCGAATGCCGACATTCCACGTGACGCGAAACAGGCGCGCGCGTTCGGGGCCGAGGGCATCGGATTATGCCGCACCGAGCACATGTTCTTCGCGCAAGATCGGATTCCGCACATGCGCGCCATGATTCTGGCGGACAACGAGAAAGATCGCCGGGCCGCGCTAAAGAAACTGCTGCCCATGCAGCGCGCCGATTTCATCGGCTTGCTTCGAGTGATGGATGGCCTGCCGGTAACCATTCGCCTGCTGGATCCGCC
>JGI12269J14319_10001341_pt1 | contig 24663 bp, 24 predicted proteins | sample PeaSoiSIISIP2007_FD_14319 | JGI IMG/M metagenome (IMG submission 14319)
GCTCGAGCGGTCCGTACTCGAACGAAAAGAGCGGGAAGAGCTTCGGGCGATCGCCCAGGCCATGTCGCTCGACACGAACTCCCGCAGCAAGAAGGCCGACATCATCGACCAGATCCTGCGCGCCGCGGGGGTCGAGGTATCGGCGGGAAGTGCCAACGGTGGTCCCGCCGCGCCCGCCCGGGCGCGCGCGGCAGGCCGAGGTGCCGCCTCGAACGGAGACTCCGAGGGCCACGAGCTCGACACCGATGCGAGCAACGGCACCGGGCCGGGACACGAGAGCGCCAACGGCAACTCGAGGTCCCACTCCTCGGGCTCGGTGTCGGCCTCCTCCTCATCTTCCTCGGTCGGGTCCGAGGTCGACGTGTCGCCCTCGGCCGCCTCTTCGGTCTCCCCGGACGTCGACGAGTCCTCGGACCACTCCTCGGGCGATCAACCCTCGGCGGCAACCGATGCCGGGTCACCGTCGGCGGAGAGAACGGCGTCGGGACCTCGCCAGGGTGGAGGGCAGAACCAGAACCGCCAGCACGTCCAGCAAGGTGGCGGCGCCAACGAGCCGGGGAATCGCCGGGGACGGCGCCGGCGGGGCCGTGAGCGCGGCACGACCGGTGGCAGCGGCGAGCGCGAGCTCCAGGGTGGCGGTCAAGAGGCCCAGTACTCCGGCGAGCTGATCCCGGTCCGCGGCCTGCTCGACCTGCGCGACGAGGGATACGGATTCCTCCGCGCCGAGGGGTACCTGCCGAGCTCGAAGGACGTCTACATCTCGATCAGCCAGGCGCGTCGCTTCGCGTTGCGCCGGGGTGACTTCGTCGAGGGTGCCTGTCGGCCGGCGGCGTCGAACGAGAAGTTCCCGGCGCTGATCCGCATCGATTCGGTGTGCGGTCTGGCGCCCGACGAAGCGCGCGGGCGGCCGCGCTTCGAGGACCTGACCCCGCTGTTCCCCGACGAGAAGCTCCGGCTCGAGACAACCGGTGCGGCCGAGGTGACCACCCGGATCATCGACCTGCTCTCGCCCATCGGCAAGGGCCAGCGGGGGATGATCGTCTCGCCGCCCAAGGCCGGCAAGACCACGATCCTGAAGCAGATCGCCCATTCGATCGAGGCGAACAACCCCGAAGTGCACCTCATCGTGCTTCTCGTCGACGAGCGGCCCGAGGAAGTCACCGACATGCGTCGTTCGGTCAAGGGCGAGGTGGTCGCATCCACCTTCGACCGGCCGTCCGACGAGCACACCGCCATCGCCGAGCTCACCATCGACCGTGCCAAGCGGCTCGTCGAGCTGGGCCGGGACGTGGTGATCGTGCTGGACGGGATCACCCGCCTCGCCCGGGCGTACAACCTGGCCCAGCCGGCGAGCGGCCGCATCATGTCCGGTGGGGTCGACTCCGGTGCGCTGTACCCCCCGAAGCGGTTCTTCGGGGCGGCCCGCAACATCGAGGAGGGCGGTTCCCTCACCATCCTGGCGACCGCACTGGTCGAGACGGGCTCGAAGATGGACGAGGTGATCTTCGAGGAGTTCAAGGGGACCGGCAACATGGAGCTCCGACTCGACCGGCGCCTGGCGGAACGGCGCCTCTACCCGTCGATCGACGTCAACGCCAGCTCCACCCGCCACGAGGAGCTCCTGTTCGAGCGGGGCCAGCTCCAGCAGGTGTGGAAGCTGCGTCGGGTGCTCAATGCGCTCGCCTCCGACGGGAGCGCGGCGGCCGGGCTCGAGCTGCTCATGGACAAGATCCGCAGCACCAAGAGCAACGACGAATTCCTGGCGGAGATCGCCAAGGGGCCCGCGCCGTCCATGTGAGTGCCGTCGGGCCCCCGGACCCCTCGGAGAGGCCGGGCCTGCGGTGGCGGCGACACCCCTAGACTGGAGAATCATGAAGGCTGACATCCACCCCTCGTACGTGGACGCCAACGTGCGCTGCTCCTGTGGCAACACGTTCGCGACCCGCTCCACCAAGGCAGAGCTCCATGTCGAGCTGTGCAACGAGTGCCACCCGTTCTTCACCGGAAAGCAGAAGCTGGTCGACTCCGGTGGCCGGGTCGAGCGCTTCCAGCGCCGCTACGGGCAGAAGGCGTCGCGACCGCGCGCCAAGCGCAGCTGACCCCGGCTCTGGCCGGCTCCTGATCGACTGAGCCCGTTCCCATCGCCGGAGACGGCAGAGGGGTTCGGGCACGTCGGTACCCTGGTGCCATGGACCGGGAACGCCTCGACGCATGGGAGCGGGAGTACCAAGCGGTGCTCGACGACCTCGGCGACCCGGCGGTCGTAGGCGATCAGTCGCGCCTGCGCGACGCGTCCCGACGCCACAAGGATCTCGAAGGGCTCCTCACCGTGGCGCGGCGCCTCAGCCAGGCGGAGGAGAACATGGCGACCGCCCGCCAGATGCTGACCGAGGCGTCGGGCGAAGACCGCGACGTGGTGAACGCCGAGATCGAACAGGCGGCGGGCGAGATCGCCGAGCTCGAGGACGAGCTCAGCCTCCTGCTGCTGCCCAAGGACCCCAACGTCGGCCGCAACGTCATCGTGGAGATCCGCGGCGCCGAGGGAGGTGAGGAGGCGAACCTGTTCGCCAGGGACCTGTTCGAGATGTACCGGCGGTACGCGGAGCGGCACGGGTGGCGCGTCGAGGTCCTGTCCCTGGACCCCTCCGAGCGCGACGGCCTCAACGAGGTCACCTTCGTGGTCAAGGGCGCCGACGCCTGGACGCGCATGAAGAACGAGGGCGGGACCCACCGCGTGCAACGCGTACCGGTCACCGAGTCCCAAGGTCGCATCCACACCTCGGCCGCGACCGTCATGGCGCTGCCCGAGGCTGACGAGGTGGAGGTGTCCATCGACCCTGCCGACCTGCGGGTCGACGTGTTCCGCTCGACGGGCCCGGGGGGACAGTCGGTCAACACCACGGACTCGGCGGTGCGCATCACGCACCTCCCCACCGGCATCGTCGTCTCCATGCAGGACGAGAAGAGCCAGATCCAGAACCGGGCCCGTGCCCTGCAGGTGCTGCGGGCCCGGTTGCTCAAGTTGGAGCAGGACCGTGTCGCCGCGGAGCAGTCCGAGCAGCGCCGGAGCCAGGTGGGAGGCGGAGGTCGGTCCGAGAAGATCCGGACGTACAACTTCAAGGAGAACCGCGTCACCGACCATCGCGTCAAGCTCACGTTGCACAAGCTGGACCGTGTGCTCGAAGGCGACCTGGACGAGATCGTGGACGTCCTGCTCGCCGACGAGCGCGACAGACAGATCGCCACGGCCGCCGCCCGCGCATGACACAGATGCGCGCATCCTCTTCCGGCCCCAGTGCGCCCGTCCAGAGCGTGCGTGGTCTTCTGACTGCCACCACTGCAGCTCTCGGCTCAGGGCCCGAAGCACGGTGGATCGTGGCGCATGCCACGGGCGTCAGAGCCGGCGACCTGGTGACGAGACTCGACGTCGCCGTGGCGCCCGAGGTGTCCGACACCGTGCAGGACATGGTCGACAGGCGCCTGTCGGGCGAGCCCTTGCAGTACGTGCTGGGTACGTGGGCGTTTCGCACCTTGGAGATCCGCGTCGACCGCCGTGTCCTGATCCCGCGGCCCGAGACCGAACTGGTCGTGGCCGCCGCGCTCGACGAGCTCCGCATGCAGGAAGGTGGAGTTCCCGAGGGCTCGAAACTCGTCGCCGTGGACCTTGGCACGGGTGCTGGTGCGATTGCGCTGTCGCTGGCGTCCGAATTCGAGTCGGCGACACCCCTGGAGGTGTGGGCGACCGACGTCTCGACCGACGTCCTGGACGTCGTCGAGCTGAACCTGGCCGCGCTGGGCGCACGCCGCCCGCACGCCGCCCGCCGCGTGCGGGTGGCCTCGGGCTGGTGGTTCGACGCCCTGCCGGCCGACCTCGCCGGGGAGGTGCGTCTGGTCGTGTCGAACCCCCCCTACGTCACGGCGGCGGAATGGGAGGCGCTGGACCCCGTGGTCCGCGAGCACGAGCCGGTCGGCGCGCTGGTCCCGGGCCCGACCGGCCTCGAGGCCATCGACGTGATCCTCGACGGAGCGCGGCAGTGGCTCCCCCCCGGTGGCAGCCTGGTGGTGGAGTTGGCCCCGGGACAGGCTGCCTCGGTGGCGGGGAGGGCCGCGGAGCTGGGATACGTGGAGCCTGCGGTCCGCGACGATCTGGCCGGCCGCCGCCGCATGCTCGTGACCCGTACGCCGGGACGATGACCAAGCGGACGCAGGATCGGCCCCCGGCTCACCCCGAGGGCCCCGGCGTCGGCGTCGGCGACCAGCTGCGGACCGAAGCACTGGGACTCGGTGCGGTGGTCGCCGCGCTGGAGGCCGGGGCGGTGGTGGCGATCCCGACGGACACGGTCTACGGGCTCGCCGTCGACCCGACCCGCCCCGGTGCCACCAGCGCGCTATTCGCGCTCAAGTCGCGACCCGAGGAGCTCGACCTCCCTGTCCTGGTCGGGTCGATCGAGCAGGCCGAGGCGCTGGCCGGGCCCGACGGCTTCCCGGCGCCGGCCCGGCGCCTCGCACACCGGTTCTGGCCGGGCCCGCTCACCATCGTGGTGCCCCGCCGACGCGGTCTCGACTGGGACCTCGGCGCCCACGCGCAGACGATCGGACTGCGCCTTCCCGACCACGCCGTGGTGCGCACCCTGTGCGACGAGGTCGGTGCGCTGGCCACCACCAGCGCCAACCTGCACGGTGAACCGCCGTGCACCGACGCCGATGCGGTCGAGCGTGCGTTCGACTCCAGGGTCGTCGTGTTCGACGGCGGTCGTTGTGCCGGCGCCCCGTCGACGGTCGTGTCCGTGCTCGGTGAGGACCCGAAATGTCTCAGGGAGGGTGCAGTGGCATGGGCCGACGTCCTGGCCATCGTCGGGCGCGACTGAATGTCGCAGCCTGACGCAGCCGGACGACGCATCCGGCTTCGATCCGGAGAGGCGAGGACGTCGATGTGGTGTCGGCTGTGGCAGGCTCTCGCCCCATGAACCGGCCCGCGTCGGCGGCCGGTGCGAAAGGGGGCGTCAGATGCCAGCGGACCACGAGGCGACGGTGCGCGCGTTCTTCGGCGCATGGGTGGAGCGCGACCCGGATCGGCTGACAAGGTTCTTCGCCCCCGACGGCACCTGGACCGAAGCCAACCGGGACCCCGCCAAGGGCCCCGACGAGATCCGGCCCGTCTTCGAGCTCCAGACGAGCTTCGCCTCGGACTTCTCCTTCGAGTTCAAGAGGCTCGAGGTGGTGGGCGACACGGTGTTCACCGAGCGCGTCGACAGGTTCGTCATCAACGACACACCCATGGCGGTGCCTGTGGCCGGGATCTTCGAGTTCGACGCCGACGGGCGCATCAGCGCCTGGCGCGACTACTACGACTGGGCTCTGCTCGAGGCGCAGCTGCTCGCAGCGGGCGTCGACCTGACCGGAGTGGAAGGGATCTAGGGGTCGTCCCGGTCGCGCCCGGGCAGGGGTAGGGGCGATCGCGTCGCGGGCTCATCGGAGCTGGGCGCGCCCGTCGGCGGAGAGGTGCACCTTCCGTCCGCACCCTTCGTGCTCCATCAGACCCACCATGTCGTCGCGGTCGGAGGTGTTGCCCCACGCACGACGCCCGTCTTCGGTCAGAAGGGCGACGATGGCGAGCTCGGGGGTCCCGTCCCGGTCATGCACCACGGTGTAGGTCTCGATGGTGGCGTCCCCCTCGTAGTCCGGAGCCGGGGTGCGTCGGGGCAGGGTGTCCACGGCGTCCTGCGGACAGGCGTGGCGGAAGCCCCCCTCAGGCGGCGTGGTCGACCACAACCCGACGGCGTGCTTCGTGCTGTACCACCCCAGGCCGGTGACGAGGCCCAGCGTCCCGGGGTCGGTACGCAGGCGCTGAGCCATGGTGGCGATGGAGTGACTGACGTAGTTGTTGCCCGGGCCCCCGGCGAACCCGAGCCCACCGGTGACGGTCAGCGACCGGCCGGGGTCGTCGAGGGGAAGGCCCAGCTCGTGCGCGGCGATCTGCACGGCGCAGGGGAAGCACGAGTACAGATCCACATGCGCGATGTCGTCGATCCCTGCTCCGGCCAGTGCCAGGGCGCGGTTCCCCGCGACCTGGATGGCGGGCGACGATCGCAGGTCCTGTCGGTGCGAGAGGAACCAGTGGTCGTGGGCATCGGCTCCGGCGACGGGATACACCCGCCGGTCCTCGGGCACCCCCGCGGCGCGTGCAGCGCCCACCGAGCATAAGATGAGTGCGGCGCCCTGGTCGACGCGGTCGTTGGCGTTCATCAGCTTGGGGTACGGGAACGACACCATCCGGTTGGACGGTCCCGTCGAGCGCACGTCCTGCGCGCTCCGTGTTTGACGAGACCACGCGTACGGGTTCGTCGTCGCCACCGACGAGAAGCGGGCCCACAGATCCGAGATCCTGCGCTGGTGCTCCTCGATGGACTCTCCGGCGCCGAAGCGCAGTGCGTTCTCGAACATCGGGAACACGCGCAGGGGTCGGTCGAGCCCCCGGGCCGACTCGGTGTCGGTCACCGGCACCCGGTCGGTGCCGAGCATCACCGGGCGCGGGGTGCGGTCGTCCTGTGTGGTCCACCTCAGGACGGGGCGCTCGGGGTCGCGCCGGGCGGCCAGGCGCGTGTACATGCACTCGGCTCCGGTGACGAGGGCCACGTCGAGCTCCCCGGCCGCGATCTGCAGCGCCGTGTGGTTCACCACGGTCTGCGGGTTGTTCCCGCCGATGACCGTGAGCGCCAGTTCCCGGGGGGCGATCCCGAGCCGCTCCGACACGAGCACGCCCGGATTCACGTACCGCCAGCTCAAGGGCACGACCACCCGCAGCGACTGGGCCCGTTCCAGGAGGAGGTGGCCCCCGCCGCCGGCCCCGCTGTCGCGCCCGGCGGCTCGCAGGGCCCTGGCCATGAGCTCGACGGGCTCGGGCCGTTCGGTCACCGGCACCCCGGGGTCGGGCCGTTCGGTGACCTGTCCCACCCCCACCAGTACCGGGGTGCGGGGGTCGAGTGCCACGGCGCCGAGCGTACCGTTGGTCCCCCCCATGCCCCGGGGCCGGCGCGAGGGCCTCGGTATGCTTCGTTCATGCGCATCGCGGTCGGCTCCGACCACGCCGGCTACCGCCTCGAGGAGTTCCTCGCCTCCCACCTGTCCACGTCGGGACACGACGTCGACGACCTGGGCACGCACTCGGAGACCCCGGTCGACTACCCGGAATTCGGGGCCGACGTCGGCCGCGCCGTCTCCGAAGGGCGCGCCGAGCTGGGCCTGTGTGCCTGTGGCACGGGTATCGGCATCTCCGTCGCCGCCAACAAGGTTCCCGGGGTGCGAGCGGCATTGGTCCACGACGCCACCACGGCGCGTCTCGCCCGTCGCCACAATCACGCCAACGTGGTGTGCATGGGCGGCCGGATGGTGGGGTGCGAGTTCGCCAAGGACGCCATCGACACGATCCTGTCGACCGCGCCGGCCGGGGGCCGCCACGACGGGCGCATCCGGGAGATCACGGCGCTCGAGGCACGCTGAGCACCGCGCCACACGGCGTGATCGCCGTCACCGCGGCGTTTGCGCAACGCAGCGAGAGACCAACACGGTGACCACCCCCATGCAGAGCCAGAGAGGACAGAGATGACCGATGGAAGCGCCGGCGCCGGCCGAGCCTGGTCCCCCTTCGACGAGTGGTTGGCGGACGATGCCGAGCTCGTGGAGCTGCTCGACGCCGAGATCGACCGCCAGTCGACGACGCTGCAGCTCATCGCGTCCGAGAACTTCACCTCCCCCGCGGTGCTGGCCGCCTCGGGGTCGGTGCTCACCAACAAATATTCCGAGGGTTACCCGGGCCGTCGCTACTACGGCGGGAACCAGGTCATCGACGAGGTGGAGAACCTGGCCCGGGAACGGGCGAAGTCCCTGTTCGGGGCGGAGCACGCCAACGTGCAGCCTCATGCCGGGGCGACTGCCAACCTGGCCGTGTACCAGGCCCTGCTCGAGCCGGGGGACACCGTCCTGGCCATGAGCCTCGACCACGGCGGACATCTCACCCACGGCTCGCCCGCCAGCATCACGAGCAAGATCTGGAACTTCGTCGCCTACGGGGTCACGCCGGCGTCATCGGACCCCGACGCGCCCGGTGAGACCATCGACTTCGACGAGGTGGCCGATGTCGCCAAGCGGGAACGCCCCAAGCTGATCGTGGCGGGCGCGACCGCCTATCCCCGACTCATCGACGCCCGTCCCTTCCGGGAGATCGCCGATGCGGTCGGTGCGCAGCTGATGTTCGACATCGCCCATCCCGCCGGGCTGGTGGCCGGCGGAGTCCACCCGAATCCCGTCGGCGTCGCGGACGTGGTGACGCTCACCACGCACAAGACGCTGCGCGGCCCTCGAGGCGGGGCCATCCTGTGTGACCAGCGGCTCGCCAAGGCGATCGACTCGGCTGTGTTCCCGGGCCTGCAGGGCGGTCCGCTGGAACACGTCGTGGCGGCCAAGGCGGTGGCCTTCCGAGAGGCGTCGCTGCCGTCGTTCCGTGACTATGCGACCAGGGTGGTCGCCAACGCGCGGTCCCTGGCTCACGCCCTTGCCGCCGAAGGGTTCCGGCTGGTGTCGGGGGGGACGGACAACCATCTCATCCTGATCGACCTTCGGCCCTTCGATGCCGAGCTGACCGGCAAGCAGGCACAAGAGGTCCTCGACCGCGCCGGGATCACCCTCAACCGCAACACCATTCCCGACGACCCTCGTTCGCCCTTCGTCACATCGGGACTGCGTCTCGGGAGCGCAGCGCAGACGACGACCGGCATGGGACCCGAGGAAATGGCGAGCATCGCCGGCCTGATCGGCCGCGCCCTGCGCCACCGCGGCAACGACGCCGTGTTGGCCGAGGTGAGGGGCGACGTCCTCGAGCTGTGCGGCGCGTTCCCCCCGTACCCGCAGCTCGTCAAGGGCGCCCACGGGCCCGCCCTCGCCGGAGGCGGCTGAGGTCGTGCCTCCCCTCGGGGCCTATGCGGTGGTGGCGGCGGTCGCCGCGGTGGGGACCTTCGCGCTGATGTTCCCGATCCGCCGTCTCGCCGTGCGTGCCCACTTCGTGGTCGAGCCCGACGAGCTGCGTATCCACGACCGGGTGACCCCCTACGGCGGTGGCGTCGCCATGTTCCTGGCCTTCCTGGTCGCCGTCCTGGTGGCATCGCAGCTCGGCCAGCTCAAGGGGCTGTTCGCGGGGTCCTCGGAACCTCTCGGCCTGGTGCTCGGGGCTGCGGTGATCTTCGTGGTCGGGTTCATCGACGACGTCCGGGAGATGTCGGCGCCGGCCAAGGTGGCCGGGCAGGTGCTCGCCGCCATGGTGCTCGTGTTCCTCGGCGTGACGATGTTCCAGTTCAAGGTCCCGTTCGTGGGTTTCTTCGTGCTCTCGCCCGACGTGACGCCGCTCCTCACCGCGTTGTGGGTGATCGTCATCACGAACGCGGTGAACCTCATCGACGGCCTCGACGGGCTCGCCACCGGCATCGTGGCCATCGCCTCGGGTGCCCTCGCCATCTACGGCCTGCGCCTCGTCTTCCTGGGGTACCTCCCGTCCGACAACCTGGGACCGCTGATCGCGGTGGTGGCCTTCGGGGTGTGCATCGGGTTCCTGCCCCACAACCTGCACCCGGCCCGCGCCTTCATGGGCGACGCCGGAGCGTTGTTCCTGGGCCTGCTCCTGGCGGCATCCACGATGCTGATCGGGGGACGTACCCCCGACGTGAGCGGTCAGACCTACTTCTTCTTCGCACCGCTCTTCATCCCGGTCTTCATCCTGGGTGTGCCCATCGCCGACATGGCGTTCGCGTTCATCCGCCGCACGGCCAAGGGCACCGGTTTCCACAATCGGGACATGAGCCATGTGCACCACCGGCTCCTGCGCCTCGGCCACGGGCCGCGCCGCACGGTCGCCATCCTGTGGGCGTGGACGGCGGTGCTGTCCGCCTTCTTGCTGGTCCCGCTGTTCTACAAGCGTGCCAACGCGGTCATCCTCTTCGGGGTCATCGTCCTCGGCCTCGCGCTCTACACCCTGTTCCATCCCGGGCTGCGCAAGGACACGGTCAACGGCAACGGCGCGCCGCTGCAGACGCCCGAGGCGATGGCCGGGCGGGAGTCGGGTCGGGCCGGAGCGGCGATGAAGTCCGGCGACGGCACCGCCGGCGACGGCGCGGGCGCGGGCGGCACCGACCCGTCTCGTGTCGCCGGATCTGTGGCCGGGCCCGCGCCGGGGCCGCTCGGGCATGCCGCCCTCCTCGGTGAGGCGCCGCCCGTCGTCCCGGGATCTCTTGCAGAGCGCAAATAATCGGCCGCCGGGCCCCCGTTTTGCCGGGCGCGAGGGGCGGATGCGAAGATTGTGGTGTGCGCTTCCCGCTCCCAGTCGGTGTCGATCAACGGACTCCGGTCGTGGTTGCAGTCGGTGCGAGCGCCGGGCACGCCGAGTGAACTCAGGCCAGCCCAGGCGATGCACGGCACCTGCCCTCTGAGCGACGCGCGCCAGGCGAGAGGACGTGGAGGAGAAGCCCCCCCCGAGGGTCTTCGATCTCATGGCCATCGGCGTGGCGTCGGCGCTGATGATCGGGGGCGGTTTGGGAATCGGTTTGGCCCTCGACGCGTGGTGGCACAGCAGCCCGATCGCCACCCTGGTGGGCCTCGCCTTCGGCATCGCTGCCGCCGTGGGCAGCACGGTTCGACAGATCCGCAGGCTCATGTAGCCCTCGCGCTGCTATCCCCGACGTCGCCTCGACCGGGTCGCACCGACGGGCGGTTCTGATGGTCAACCTCTTCTCCCAGTTCTCGCTGCCCCAGATCTCGGTCGTCGCCAGGAGGACGGTGCTGGTCGCCGCCTCGGTGGGCGTGGTCTCCCTCGGGCTCGGAGTGGTGACCGGATACCCGTTGGTGGGTCTGGGCGTGTGCCTGGGGCTGGCGTTGGCGCTCGTCAACTTCCGGTTGATCTCGCGTGCCACGGTGAAAGCAGCGGCGTCCCCCGACGAGAACAAGCGACGGCCCCTGGCTTTCAACACGCTGGGCCGGCTGGGTGCCATCAGCGTCGTCGCCCTGGCCATCACGTTCTTCGTGCGCCCGCTGGGCTTCGGCACGCTGGTCGGATTGGCCGTCTTCCAGTTCGCCCTGCTCGCCAACGTGGTCGTGACCATGCTGCGGCACCCCCTCATGGGTGACACGTCGATGGGCACACCCTTTGTCGACGAGGAGGACGACGCGTGACCGGAGTCGTCCACCTCCTCGCCGCCAACATCAATGTCGGCACCCACGTCCAGCGCGACGGCCTGGACCTCGACACCATCTGGTCCACCGTGGCCGCCATGGTGATCGTCATCGGCCTGGGGCTCTATCTGCGGGCCAGAGCCACCAGCGGGGTGCCCGGAAAGCTGCAACTGGCCTGGGAGATGGGCGTCCAGGCGGTCCAGAAGCAGGTCGAGGGGACCATCGGCCCCCGCGGTGCCGCCATCGTCCCCCTGGCGGTGGCGCTGTTCGTGTTCATCCTCGTCGCCAACTGGTTCTCGGTTCTGGGCATCGGATCCGAGATCGAGTGGATCGGCCCGCCCACGAGCGACATCAACGTCACCCTGGCGCTCGCGCTCATCGTGATCATCCCCGTGCACGTCGCCTCCATCCGCGTCCGCGGTCTCGGGGGCTATGTCAAGCACTACGTGAGCCAGCCGTTCCCGAAGGCGCTGTTCCCCTTGAACATCTTCATGAACGGTGTGGAAGAAGTCGCCAAGCCCCTCACTCTGGCGCTCCGACTCTTCGGCAACCTGCTCTCGGGGGGCCTGATGCTGGCGCTGATCGCCGCGCTCGGGGTGTGGAGCATCTCGCACGTGCCGATCGGAGACGTCGCCACCATCATCCTCAACCCGGTGTGGAAGGTCTTCGACCTCTTCATCGGCGCCATCCAGGCCTTCATCTTCGCCTTGCTCACGATCCTCTACTTCGACACCGCCATGAGCGACGCGCACTAGCGGCGGTCTCCCGACAACAGATCTCGCGAAAACACACCAAAAGGAGCATCACCAATGTCAGACACAGGGCTCGACCACGCGATCAGCCTCGCCGGCGCCATGGTCGGCGGGGGCCTGCTGATGGGCGGCGGAGCCGTCGGCGCGGCCATCGGCGACGGTCTCGCTGGCAGCCAGACGATCGCCGGCGTGGCGCGGCAACCAGAGGCACAGGGTCGGCTGTTCACGATCATGTTCTTGACGGTCGGCCTCGTCGAGGCCATGTACTTCATCAACCTCGCCTTCACGGCGCTCTTCGTGTTCTCCCTCTACAAGAAGGGTGGGCCCTGAGCCCCGAGGCGAGCGCATTCCTCCCGTGAGGACGGCTCGCTCCGAGCAGAGGCAGTCCACCGGCTCGTCCCCGACTCTCCGGCGCGCGCCGACACCGGGCCTGGTGCCCGGCGGTGGCGGGAGCCTGACAACCACAACCGAACAGAGGCTGAACCGACATGATTGCGAGTAGCAATTTCCTGGTGCCCAACGCGACCCTCATCGTCGAGGTCGTGGCGTTCCTCATCGTGCTGGGCTTTCTCGGGAAGTACGTCCTGCCCGTGCTCAACAAGGCGCTCTCGGAGCGCCAGGAGCAGATCCGTACCGCCCTCGAAGCGGCCGAGACGGCGCGTGCCGAGGCCGCCGAGGCCGAGGCAGAGCGCCAGCAGACGCTCGACGAGGCACGCAGACAGGCTCGCGAGATTGTCACCCAGGCCAACAGGGCGGCGGAACGCATCAACGCCCAGGCCGAGGAGCGGGGACGCCTCGAGTACGACCGCCTGGTGGCCAGGGCGGATGCGGAGATCGCCGGTGCACGACAGCGTGCGGTGGACGAGGTGAGCTCCAAGGTCGGGGCCCTGGTGATCGCGGTCGCCCGCCAGGTGATCGGCCGCGAAATCGACGAGTCCAGCCATCGTGCCCTGATCGACGAGGCCGTCGCCGCGCTGCGCGGGTCGGTGGACACGACCGCCAGCGGTCCGCAGCGCTGACCGGGCCGGTCGACAGGACGCGAGGAAGGCACGGCGATGCATCAGTCGTTGAGGGGCTACACCACGGCGGTGCTGGCCGACGTGGCCCGTGAGCCGCTCGGCGAGCAGGTAGCCGAGGACCTGAACGCCGTGGCGCACCTCGTGTCCCGCACCAACGAGCTGGCCGTCACCCTGACGGACTTCGGGGTACCCACCGCGGCGCGCAAGGCGGTTCTCCAGGACCTCCTCGCGTCGCGGGTAGAGCCCCTCGCCCTCCGCATCGTCCTCCGGGCCGTGGAGACGGAGCGGGTGGAGGAATTCCCTACCGTGCTGCACGAGCTCTACGAGCTCGCTCGTCACATGCACGACCTGCACCCCGAAGAGCTCCGTGCCGAGGAGCCGATCGTGAGCCGGACGGCCTGGCGCGAGTTCATGGCCGGCTATTCGGACGCTGTCTTCGAAGGGGTCCACGAGACGTCCGAGCTCGAGGAGATCGAGGACGAGCTGTTCCGATTCGCCCGTGTCGTCGAGGCGAGCACCCCGCTTCGCAGCGTTCTCTCGGACACGTCGTTGCCCCTTCCGAGCAGGGAGCAGATCCTGGGCGAGCTGCTCGAGGCCAAGGTGCGACCGGCGACAATCGAGCTCATTCGCATGACGATCCAAGGACGGGTGCGCGACCTGGCCGCGTCCTTGGACTGGCTCGTCGAGCAGGCGGCGCGGGCCCGAGGATGGCGGATCGCCCGGGTCTACACCGGTCTCCCGATCGACGACGAGGAACGCGGACTTCTGACCGACGCGCTGGAGCGCCTGACGAACCGGCCGGTGGAGCTGCAGATCCTGGCCGATCCCGACATTCTCGGCGGTGCTGTGATCCAGATCGGCGATCTGCTCGTGGACGCCAGTGCGCAGCGCCGACTTGACCAAGTGGAAGAACACCTCCTCAGCCATGAGGGGGCAACGCGAGGAGCGCAGACCTGATGGCAGAGCTGACCATCAACGCCGACGAGATCGCCGCCGCACTGCAGCGACACGTCACCGAGTACACACCCGAGGTCTCCGCCGAACAGGTGGGACGCATCACCGAGGTGGGAGACGGCATCGCCCGCATCAGCGGTCTTCCCATGGTGGCGGTGAACGAGCTGCTCGAATTCGAGGACGGTACGCTCGGGATCGCCCTCAACCTCGACGAGGACACGGTGGGCGCCGTCGTGCTGGGCAGTGACGCGCACATCGAGGAGGAGCAGCTGGTCCGGGCGACGGGCCGGATCCTGTCGGTGCCGGTGGGCGACGGCCTGCTGGGCCGTGTCGTGAACCCTCTGGGCGAGCCCATCGACGGCAAGGGGGCGATCGGCACCACCGAGACCCGGCGGCTCGAGGTCCAGGCCCCGGGCATCGTGGCCCGGCAACCCGTGAAGGAACCTCTCCAGACGGGGATCAAGGCCATCGACTCGATGACCCCCATCGGCCGCGGCCAGCGCGAGCTCATCATCGGCGACCGCAAGACCGGGAAGACCACGGTGGCGATCGACACGATCCTCAACCAGAAGGGCCAGGGGGTGAAGTGCATCTACGTCGCCATCGGCCAGAAGGGGTCGTCGGTGGCACAGACCGTGGCCACCCTCGAAGCCCACGGGGCCATGGACTACACCGTCGTGGTCAGCGCTCCCGCCTCGGAGCCCGCCCCCTTCAAGTACATCGCCCCCTACGCCGGCTGTGCCATCGGCCAGCACTGGATGGAGAACGGCGAGCATGCCCTCATCGTCTACGACGACCTGTCGAAGCAGGCCGAGGCCTACCGCCAGATGTCGCTCCTCCTGCGGAGGCCGCCGGGCCGGGAGGCCTACCCGGGTGACGTCTTCTACCTCCACAGCCGCCTGCTCGAACGCGCCGCCAAGCTCTCCGACGCCCGCGGGGGCGGCTCGCTGACGGCGCTGCCCATCATCGAGACCAAGGGCGGCGACGTCTCCGCCTACATCCCCACCAACGTCATCTCCATTACCGACGGTCAGATCTACCTCGAGTCCGAGCTCTTCTACGCCGGGGTGCGGCCGGCCATGAACGTGGGCATCTCGGTCTCCCGTGTGGGTGGCGCCGCCCAGGTCAAGGCGATGCGGGCGGTGGCGGGAACGCTCAAGATCGACCTCGCCCAGTTCCGTGAGCTCGAGGCGTTCGCCACGTTCGGGTCCGAGCTCGACAAGGTGTCCCAGGCCCAGCTCGACCGGGGATATCGGCTGACCGAGCTGCTCAAGCAGTCGCAGAACGCGCCCTTGCCGGTCGAGGAGCAGGTGGTGGTGATCTACGCCGGCTCCAACGGCTGGGTGGACCAGGTGGCGGTGGCGGAGGTGCGCCGCTTCGAGGCCGAGCTCCTCGAGTTCATGCGGAGCACCCACCCCGAGATCCTCGACCACATCCGCAAGGAAGGCACCCTGCCCGACGAGTCCGACCTCAAGACCGCGTTGCAGGCGTTCAAGGACTCCTTCGTCGCCATCGAGGGTGACTGAGCGATGGCCGGCGGCCAGGAGAAGGTCCTGCGACGGCGCATCCGCACCGTCAATGCGACCAAGAAGATCACCAGGGCCTTCGAGCTGATCGCGGCGTCCCAGATCGTCCGGGCCCAGAACCGCCTGTCGGGGTTCCGCCCCTATCTGAAGGGCATCGCCGACATCCTGGCCGAGGCGGCTGCCGACGCCGGGCACACCGCCGGGCGCGTGCTCGGGGTCCCCGAGTCGCCTCAGCGTGTACTCATCCTCGCCGTCGTCGCCGATCGAGGCCTGTGCGGGGCGTACAACGCCAACGTCCTGCGCCTCGCCGAGCGCACGGCCCGCGCCCTTCAGGCCGACGGTGTCGAGTACCGCCTGGTCAGCGTGGGGCGCAAGGCCCAGTCGTTCTTCCGGTTCCGGCGGCTCCCCGTCGAGCAGTCGTTCTCCGGCTTCTCGGACCGGCCCGTCTTCGAGGACGCCCGCAAGGTGGCCGAGGCCGTCACGCCGCCGTTTCTCACCGAGGACGTCGACCAGGTCTTGATCGTCTCAACCAGGTTCCTGTCCGCCGGTACGCAGGTGGTGGAGACGCGACAGGTGCTCCCCCTGCCCGAGCCGACCGGCGAGGGGGACGGCGAAGCCGAGCGGCCGCGACGCGAGGGCTACACGGAATTCGAGCCCGAGGCCCCCGATCTGCTCGTGGAGCTGGTGCCTCGCTATGTCGAGGCTGCCGTGTTCGGTGCCCTGCTCGAAGCCGCCGCCAGCGAGCACACGGCGCGCCAGCGTGCCATGGCGGCGGCCACGGACAATGCCGACGAGCTGGCCAAGAAGCTCACCCGTGACATGAACCGCGCCCGTCAGGACGCCATCACCACCGAGATCATGGAGATCGTCGGCGGGGCCGAGGCCCTGCGCCAAGCGGCCAAGGCCGAAACCGAATAGGAAGCAAAGGACATCATGACAACCACAGTCACCGAGCCGGCCACCAGCGACAACGGGAACCACCCCGACGGTCGGGTGGTCGCCATCGCCGGACCGGTCGTCGACGTCGAATTCCCGCCGCACGCGTTGCCCGAGATCAACATGGCGGTCGAGATGGACCTCGAGCTCGAGGGCGCCAAGATCACCGTGACCGCCGAGGTCGCCCAGCAGATCGGGGAAGGCCGTGTCCGCTGCGTGTGTCTGAAGGCGACCGACGGCCTGCACCGGGGGACACCGGTGCGCAACCTCGGTCGCGGACTGGCCGTGCCCGTCGGCGACGCCACGCTCGGCCACGTCTTCAACGTCCTCGGTGAGTCGCTCGACACCGACGACATCGGGCCCGTCGAGGATCGGTGGGAGATCCACCGCGACTCCCCGGCCTTCGACCAGCTNGAGCCCCGCGCCCAGATGTTCGAGACGGGCATCAAGGTGATCGACCTGCTCGAACCGTATGTCCAGGGCGGGAAGATCGGCCTGTTCGGTGGCGCCGGGGTGGGCAAGACCGTGCTCATCCAGGAGATGATCAACCGGGTGGCGCTCAACCACGGTGGTGTGTCGGTGTTCGCCGGGGTGGGGGAGCGCACCCGCGAGGGCACCGACCTGTGGCTCGAGATGCAGGAGTCGGGCGTCATCGACAAGGCGGCTCTCGTGTACGGGCAGATGGACGAGCCGCCCGGGGTGCGCCTTCGGGTGGGGCTGGCCGCGCTCACCATGGCCGAGTACTTCCGGGACGTGAAGAACCAGGACGTGCTGCTGTTCATCGACAACATCTTCCGGTTCGTCCAGGCGGGCTCAGAGGTGTCGACGTTGCTGGGCCGCATGCCTTCCGCGGTGGGGTACCAACCCACCCTGGCCGACGAGATGGGTGAGCTCCAGGAGCGGATCACTTCCACCCGCGGGCACTCCATCACGTCGCTGCAGGCCGTGTACGTGCCTGCCGACGACTACACCGACCCGGCGCCGTTCACGACCTTCACCCACCTCGACGCCACCACGGAGCTGTCCCGGCAGATCGCATCGCTGGGGATCTACCCGGCTGTCGACCCTCTGGCCTCGACGTCCAACGTGCTCACCCCCGAGATCGTCGGCGACCGGCACTACGACGTGGCCCGCAGGGTCCAAGGGGTCCTCCAGAGGTACCGGGAGCTCCAGGACATCATCGCCATCCTCGGCCTCGACGAGCTGTCCGAAGAGGACCGGCTCATCGTGAACCGGGCCCGCAAGATCCAGCGCTTCCTCTCGCAGCCCTTCAACGTCGGAGAGGTGTTCACCGGTCTGAAGGGTGTGACGGTGCCCATCGCCGAGACGGTGGAGTCCTTCGAGGTCCTTCTCAACGGTGATCTCGACGACGTTCCCGAGCAGGCGTTCCTCAACGTCGGTGGTGTCGAGTCCGTCCTCGAGAAGGCCCGCTCGCTCGAAAAGGAAGGCGCGTAGGACCTCCGATGGCCACTTTCTCCGCCACACTCGTGACCCCCGAGCGCATCCTGCTCGAGGAAGATGTCCAGGCCGTCTTCTTGCGCACCGACGGCGGCGACGCCGCCTTCATGCCGGGGCACACCCCACTGATCGGCGCGCTCGTCCCGGGCGCGGTCCGGTTCCAGCACGAGGACGGAACCGAGGAGCGCGCTGCGGTCCACGGTGGATTCGTCCAGGTGGCCGGGGACCACGTCAGTGTCATCGCGCCGGTGGCCGAACGAGCCGAGGAGATCGACGTGGAGCGCGCCCGCCACGCTCTGGACGTCGCCACCGAGCACATCGCCGAGCTCGGCGGGGCGAGGTCGGGCGCGGGCGAGGGGAGCGAAGAGGCGCCTGCGGATCGGGCCCTGGCGGACGCGGAGGCGGCCCGCCGCCGTGCCGAGGTCCGCCTCGAGGTGGCCGGTGTGACCGAGACCCGAGGGCCCTGACCGACCCGAGGAGTCTGATCGACCCGAGGAACCTGATCGACCCGAGGAACCTGATCGACCCGAGGAGTCGGTACCGGCGGCTACGGCCGGCGCGCCGAGACGCGGTGGCGGGCTGCGAAGGGCACTGCAAAGTCCGGGTCGTCGAGCAGGGCGATCATGGCGTCGTAGCTCCCGACGTCGACGGCGCGCCGGCCCAGCGGCTCCATGTGGGCGGGGTCGGTGACGATGGGCCGGATGGTCTCGAGGGTCTCGCGCCAGAACGCCGCGGCCGGAGACGCCCCGGTGAGCAGGTCGTCGCGCACGTCGTCACGGACGTCGACCAAGCCCAGCGCGGCGAGCCGCGCCGCCAGGCCGCGGGCCCAGGTCCAGCGGGCTGCCAGCGGCACCATCACCTCGAGGAAAGGGGCGGGGATCCCCGCCATCGACGATGCCCGCTCGGCGGGCGCGCCGTCGGCCTCCTCGAAGAGGACCACGCCTCCGGGCGCCAACGCGGGCACGAGGCGTTCCACCACGGCGTCGGGGTCTTCGAGGTGCATGAGCACCGACCGCGAGTGGACGAGATCGAAGCACGACGATCCGAAGCTCATCGTCATGAGGTCACCCTCGACGACGCTGGTGTTGGGGCGCGCCGCCGATTCCCCGAGCAGGCTCGTGTCGCGGTCGATCGCCGTCACCGAGCCAGCAGCACCCACCCGGTCCGACAACCACAGCGCCACCGATCCCGCCCCCGCTCCCAGCTCCGCGCATCGCCATCCCGATGCCACGCCGAGGCGTTCGAATTGCCTGATGGTGGAGGCGTCGTGCAGGGACTGCAGGGTCTCGAGCCGCGCCGCCTCCTCGGGGGCGGCGTTGCGCAGCGGGTAGCGGCTCGGGCTGGTGGGCACCGTCTGTCGGAACCGTCAGCCGAACTCGATCTGGCTGTACTCCCGCAGCTTGTGGAGGGCGTGGCGGGCGCTGATGAAGCGCACCGTCCCCGATCGCGAGCGCATCACCAGGGACTGGGTGTTGACTCCGTAGTCGGCGTAGCGCACGCCCTGCAGGAGCTCACCGTCGGTCACGGCGGTGGCGGCGAAGAAGCAATTGTCGCCCTTGACCAGGTCGTCGGTCAGGAGCACGGTGTCGAGGTCGTAGCCGGCCGCCACCGCGGCACGGCGCTCGTCCTCGTCGCGGGCGAAGAGCCGCCCCTGGATCTCACCCCCCATGCACTTGAGGGCCGCCGCCGCGATCACGCCCTCGGGGGTCCCCCCGATGCCGTAGAGGACGTCCACCCCCGAGTCGGGCCATGCTACGGAGATGGCCCCGGCCACGTCCCCGTCGGAGATCAGCTTGATGCGGGCGCCACTGGCGCGCACCTCCTCGATGAGCTGGGTGTGCCGGGGCCGGTCGAGGATGACGATGGTGACGTCCCGGATGGACTTGCCCAGTGCCTTGGCCACGGCTTCGAGGTTCTCGGTGGGTGAGCGGCGCACGTCCACCGACCCGGCCGCCTTGGGCCCCACCGCCAGCTTCTCCATGTAGACGCACGGGCCCGGGTTGAACATGGTGCCACGGTCGGAGACCGCGATCACCGCCAGGGCGCCGCCCCGGCCCAGCGACGTCAGGTTCGTCCCGTCGATGGGGTCGACGGCGATGTCGGTGGGGGGCGGCGACCCGTCACCGATGTGCTCTCCGTTGTAGAGCATGGGAGCGTGGTCCTTCTCGCCCTCGCCGATCACCACCACGCCGTCCATGGAGACGGTCTGCAGCACCACGCGCATGGCCTGCACTGCGGCTTCGTCGGCGCCTTCCTTGTCGCCCCGTCCCATCCACCTCCCCGCGGCCATCGCCGCGGCCTCGGTGACGCGGACGAGCTCCATGGCGAGGTTGCGGTCAGGTGCGCGGGGGTTGGGCGCCACGACTCGACCATAACGCGCCGGGTGTGCTCTGTGGGGGCCGTACGCGTCCGAAGTCACCACCCGGGGTTGGTCCTCCAGGCGCGCCCCACGGCCGAGAATCCCCGGTGCCAGCCTGCGCTTCGACCTGCTCCGTCCGGGGACGCCGTCACGGGCCATCCGAGAATGCCGCAACCGGCCCGTTAGGCTGGACACCCATGGAAACCACGCCCCACGAGGACCTCGACGAAGGGCGTGCGCGTTGGCGGGAGGCCTACGACTCCTCGACCCTCCGGGACGCCGATTTCGAGACGATGTCCGGGATCAGGCTCGAGCCCGTCTACGGTCCCGCCGATTGGCCCGAGGAGGGCGTGGCCGAGCGCCTGGGATGGCCCGGACGCCCCCCCTACACGCGGGGGCCCTACGCGTCGATGTACCGCTCGAAGCTCTGGACGATGCGGCTCTTCGCCGGCTTCGGGACCGCCGAGGACACGAACGTGCGCTTCCGCGAGCTCCTGCGATCGGGCAGCGACGGGCTGTCGGTGGCCTTCGACCTGCCCACGCTCATGGGCCGTGATTCCGACGATCCTCTGACCGAGGGTGAGGTGGGGCGTTGCGGTGTCGCCGTCGACACCCTGGCCGACGCCGAAGACCTCTTCGCGGGCATCGACCTGGGCTCGGTGACCACGTCCATGACGATCAACTCGCCCGCCGCGATCCTCATGGCCATGTACGTGGGCGCGGCCGAGAAGGCGGGCGCGGCGCGTGGCGCGCTGGGGGGAACCCTCCAGAACGACATCCTGAAGGAGTACCAGGCCCAGAAGGAGTACATCTACCCGCCCCGCCCGTCGATGCGCCTGGTCGTCGACGTCGTCCGCTTCTGTGCGGCGGAGATGCCCAAATTCCACCCCGTGTCGGTGTCCGGCTACCACATCCGTGAAGCGGGCTCCACGGCCGCGCAGGAGCTCGCCTTCACCCTCGCCAACGGGTTCGCCTACGTGGAAGCCGTCGTGGCGGCGGGGCTCTCCGTCGACGAATTCGCCCCCAGGTTGAGCTTCTTCTTCAATGCGCACCTCGACTTCTTCGAGGAGATCGCCAAGTACCGCGCCGCGCGCCGTATCTGGGCGCGCTGGATGGCCGACCGCTACCACGCAGTGTCCCCCCGATCGACGCAGCTGCGGTTCCACACCCAGACCGCGGGCGTGTCGCTCACGGCCCAGCAGCCCGAGGTGAACATCGTCCGCACCGCCATCGAGGCGCTGGCCGGCGTGTTGGGTGGGACCCAGAGCCTGCACACGAATTCCATGGACGAGGTGCTGGCCCTTCCCACCGAGAAGGCGGCTCGCATCGCGCTTCGCACCCAACAGGTCCTCGCTCACGAGACCGGGGTCACCAACGTGTCGGACCCCCTCGGTGGCTCGTGGTTCGTGGAATCGCTCACCGACGAGATCGAGCGCCAGGCCGAGGAGGTGTTCGCCCGCCTCGACGAGTGGGGCCAGGGCTCGATGCTCGAAGGCGTCCTGCACGGGATCGAGCAGAACTGGTTCCAGGGCGAGATCGCCGATGCCGCCTACGTGTTCCAGCGCAAGGTCGCGGCCCGGCGGCGGTTGGTGGTGGGAGTGAACGCTTTCACCGAGGGAAGCGAGGAGCCCGCGCCGCCCACGCTGCACATCGGGCCCGAGGTGGACGAGGCCCAGCGCAAGCGACTGTCGGCCGTCCGCCAGCGGCGCAACCAGGAGGACGTGGATGCCAAGCTGGCGGCGGTGGCCGCCGACGCGGCGGTGTCGGAGGTGAACCTCATGCCGGCCATCCTCGACGCGGCGCGCTGCTATGCCACCGTCGGCGAGATCGTGGGGGCCATGGCGTCGGTCTTCGGCCGGTGGGCCGAGAAGCCGGTCCTCTGACCAGGCCGGGGCCGATGGAGCGCTTCGTCGTGCGTCCCGGGGGGCCGCTGCATGGGTCGGTGCGCGCCGGCGGAGCCAAGAACTCCGCGCTCAAATTGATGGCGGCGTGCCTTCTGGCGCCGGGGCGCCACGTCTTGGCGGGGGTGCCGCGCATCGTGGACGTCGAGATCATGGCGGAGGTCCTCGGCGCCATCGGCGCGCAGGTGGTGCGCGACCCCGACGACCCCGACGGCGGGCCCGGCGACCTCGTGATCGACACGCCCGCCACGCTCGTCCCGGCCGCGCCCTACGAGCTCGTCGAGAAGATGCGCGCCTCGGTCGTCGTGCTCGGGCCGCTGTTGGCGCGTTCGGGACGGGCCAGCGTGTCGCTTCCCGGTGGCGACGACTTCGGGAACCGCCCCATCGACATCCACCTCCACGGCCTGTCGACGCTGGGGGCGGTGTTCCAGACGGTGCACGGCAACATCGAGGGCGAGGTTCCGGGAGGTTCCGACGGCCGTCTCGTTGGACACCGGGTCGTGTTCGAGTACCCCAGTCACACCGCCACCGACAACGTGCTCATGGCCGCGGCCCTCGCCAAGGGGACCACGGTCATCGAGAACGCGGCACGCGAGCCCGAGGTGTCGGACCTCGCCGACTTCCTGACGCACATGGGGGCACGGGTGCGCGGTGCGGGGACCTCCCACATCGAGGTCGACGGGGTCGAGGAGCTCCACCCCGCACCCGGTGCCCACCGGGTCATCCCCGACCGGGTGGTGGCGGCCACCTTGCTGGCGGCGGTGGGCATGGCCGGGGGCGAGATCGTGATCGAGGACGGGCGCCCCGACCACATGGACATGCTCCTGCGCAAGATGGGCGAGATCGGCGTGGAGGTGTCCCAGGGCCCCGAGGGGATGCGCGCCACGTCGAGCGGCCGGCTCCATTCCACCGACGTCGCCACCCTCCCGTATCCCGGCGTGGCCACCGACTACAAGCCGTTCCTGGTGACCATGTTGAGCGTCGCCGACGGGGTCGGGATCGTCACCGAGAACCTCTTCTCGGGGCGCTTCCGCTACGTGGACGAGCTGCGCCGCATGGGCGCCGACATCCGGACCGAGGGCCACCACGCCGTCGTGCGCGGCGTCCGGCGCCTCTCGGGCGCCCCGGTGCGGGCCCCCGACCTCCGCGCCGGCGCCGCCCTCGTCCTCGCCGGGATGACGGCCGAGGGCGAGACGGTGGTGTCAGACGCCCAGCACATCGACCGTGGATACGAGGACCTCGCCGCCACGCTCAGCTCCCTGGGCGCGGACGTGACCCGCGCCTGACCGGGGAACAGCCCGCCTACGCTCCGTGCCACCGTGATGACCCCAGCCGTCCCCTCTCCCAACGGATTTCCCGCCGACCCCGCCGTCGGCGACCCCGCCGCCGCTGGGAACGGCCCCGCCGGCCCCTCCGCCCCCCGCCGCCGGGGAGCCGATCCCGGCGCGCTCCTCGAGGCCGCAGCGCAGGGCGACCGGGTGGCCCTGGCCCGGCTGTTGACCCTGGTCGAAGGAGGGGGCGCGCCGAGCCGAGCCGTGGCCGCCCTGGCGTACCGCAGCGGCAAAGAGGCCAGGACGGTGGGCATCACCGGACCCCCCGGGGCGGGCAAGTCGACCCTGGTCGACCGCCTCATCACCACGGCGCGCGCCAGGGGGGTGGCGCAGCTCGCCGTCCTGGCCGTGGACCCCTCGTCGCCGTTCACCGGTGGTGCCATCCTGGGCGACCGGGTCAGGATGCAGGACCACGCCCTCGATGCCGGGGTCTTCATCCGGTCGATGGCCTCCCGCGGGCATCTCGGCGGCCTCGCCGTCGCCGTGCCCGAGGCGATCCGGGCGCTGGCGGCGGCCGGCTTCCCGCTCGTGCTGGTGGAGACCGTCGGTGTCGGGCAGGTCGAGGTGGAGGTGGCGGGGGCCACCGACACCACCGTCGTCGTCCTCAACCCTCGATGGGGCGACGCCGTCCAGGCCAACAAGGCCGGGCTCCTCGAGACGGCGGACCTGTTCGTGATCAACAAAGCCGACATGCCCGGGGCGGGAGAGACACGCCGCGACCTGGAGCAGATGCTGGATCTCACCGCGCTCGGTGACTGGCGTCCGCCGGTGCTCGAGACCTCGGCCTCCACCGGCGTCGGGGTGGACGCGCTGTGGGACGAGATCGCGCGCCATGAGCGGCATCTCGCCGAGGCTGGTGTCCTGGAGCGCACGCGCGCCCAGCGGCTCGAGCGCGAGTTCCGCATCGTGCTGGCGGCCCGCATCCAGAGCGACGTCGACCGCCTGAGCACCGGAAGCGAGTTCGCCGGGCTCGCCCAGGCGGTCGCCGAGCATCGCCTCGACCCCTACGACGCCGCCGACCGCCTTGTCGACGCCGTCTACGGCGGCGCCGCCGGCACCGGGGAGTGACGGCAGACTCCCCACCCACAGACTGCCGTCTCTCAGACTGGCGTCTCACAGACTGGCGTCTCACAGACTGGCGTCTCACAGACTGGCGTCTCACAGACTGGCGTCTCACAGACTGGCGTCTCACAGACTGGCGTCTCACAGACTG
>JGI12269J14319_10001342_pt1 | contig 24655 bp, 25 predicted proteins | sample PeaSoiSIISIP2007_FD_14319 | JGI IMG/M metagenome (IMG submission 14319)
ATTGCAGATGAACGGCATCATACTCGGATGTGTGTAACTGGTCATCTCCCATGACATCTTGCCTGGTATGACAATCTATACAGTCAAGGCTAACCTCACATCTTGCAAAAATTTCACTTGGTAGATAATAGTCACTCAAGCGGTCCGTCCAGGTCGTATCTCCAGCTTGCCAATCTCTTACTACCTTAGCTAGATCGGGGCGAACTGTGAATCCCATTTTAAGCGCATCATGGTTTCCTTGGTTATGACACTGGTTACACTGAGTGTATGGTATTTGGGTCGTTAAGCGATGGACCACTCCGTGGTTAAGATTATTTGCTGGCATTGTTGTATCATCACCGCTATACGTATGCGTGGGATTCGTCAAAACATGACATGTTTCACAGCCATTACCTTGTATTTTATCGTTTGATACGTTCTGCCCGTTGCTCTTTTGAGATAGGGGCAGGGGGATATTTCCTCCGCTTTGATGACATTGACTCAGGCAGTCCTGTCGAAAACTCATTTCGTTCGGTCGTCCCTGCAGCGGATTAGGATAAAAAAATGCCACCTGACCCTTTGAGAGTCCGGGAACATCCTTTGTTTTGTCTAATCCAAACATCCTACGCACAACACTTAACTCTCCGGCTTTGGTAGACATGAGCGAAGTTTTGACTAAATCGACTTCATTTTTCGCCTGTTCCTGGTTGCCAGCATGACAAGCTACTCCATTTGCCCCTGTTCCCCCGCAGCTTAAAGAGACGACATTCAAAGAGCCAGGGTGACCGCTCCCGTACATTTGAGCGTGTGCGGTCGATTCATCAAGCGACAGAGGATTTCCGCCATGACAAGCTGCACACCCCACCGTATTGCTGGGATGGGAGTTTGATATTTCTTCAATACCGATATGGCAGGTTTTACAGCGCTCGACCTTACCATTGGGAAGGATGAGGTCAATAATTTCAGGCTTGCGATTTTGATAACTTGCTATTCCTAGTCGAAGCTGTTGTTTCTTGGTTTCATCGTTAACAGTTCCGAGCTGGGCTTGCAGTTTAGAAATTTGTTCAGCAAAATACTCCTTCTGGAAGTGAGTCCAGCTAGGAGTTGTGCCCTGTTTCAGGACGAGAATCACTATCAGGATCAGAAAAAGACTGGCCAGCAAGAATGTTTTCTTCATTAATTACGTCCACCAAAATTCTTTAACCATAAACCAGATCAGAAGAATCATGATAAGACCGAAAAAAACAACAAAAATCCTCTGACCCGACTTCACACCCCAAAGATCGACCAGCCAAGGTAACCCTGCAACGCCTGCTATTAAGAGCAGGGGAAAAACAAGCGCGCCTAACCACGGCGGTAGATATAATAAAAGAATTTGAAACGGACCGAAAATCCACGGAGCAACGGCATGCGAAACAGAGGGAGCCTGATTACTCGTTCCGACCCCTGCCGGAAACTTGAGGGCTAAGGCCGTACAAAAAACCAAAAAAAATAGCGCGGCTATGCCCTCTTTTTCGATGAGATGTTTAATTGGTGAACGTGCCATTATGGTCTCCCCCTTAGAGCGGACGTACTCCCCCGTCACGGCGGATACGCCAAAAGTGATAGAGTTGTAAGAACAAAGCAACCAGCGGCAGGCCAAGACAATGCCAGACATACACCACTAAGGTACTTCCACTTAATGAAGTGGGTTCTCCGAACAAGATCTGCGCTAGGCTAGTCCCCATCCCGGGAATTAACCCCAAAATATTGACAGCCACCGTAGCGGCCGCGCCACTTTCTTGAGATCCGATCAGCAAGTAACCTGTAAAATCCAGAACCAGAACCAATATTAGTAAAGACACTCCTACCAGCCAATTCAGTTGCTTGGGAGACTTGTAGGAATGGGTCCAAACCACACGCAACATATGGAGATTAACTGTGACAACCATGACCTGACCAGCCCAATAATGCAAATTTCTAATCACGCCACCATAGGGTATTACAGAGGCGATCGTTAGAAGACTACTGAAACCAGTACTTTCTCCGGGTTGATAATGAAACATTAGCAAGAAACCAGTGATCCCAAGTACCACAAAGGCTAAGAAAGATAATCCTCCGAGGCAAAACGTGTAGAGCACTGTAAGCGCTCCGCCTGGGACAAAGCGTGGCCTAATATGGTTGATGAAATTCTTCTGACGGCCTTCAGATATTGGTTCTAGTACTGGCTCCTGTAATAGCTTCTGTTTCAGCTTCTGTTTCAGTTCCTGTTTCAGTTCCTGTTTCAGTTCCTGTTTTGGTTCCTGTTTCAGTTCCTGTTTTGGTTCAGCAACTTGTTCTTTCATATACGGAATTCCATCCCAACTTGTTTAGCGGTATTAATCATTAAAGAACCATCCTTTTGGAGTTCAACAGCCACTCTCGGCAAAGCTTTAGGGGCAGGTCCAGAAATCGGCCTGCCCTCGACGTCATATATGCTTCCGTGACAAGGGCAAAGCCATTCTTTCTTTTCCGGATGATAATTAACTTCGCAACCTAGATGAGTACAGGTTGCGACCAAAGCCATGACTCCCAAAGCATCTCGCCTTACCCACACACGAGCTTTGGCTGTGTTTTGCCAGTCACTGTTTTTGTCGAGCGGTTTGGTATAAAGCACTAGGGGAGATTGGAGGCGGTCCTCTTGACTCGTCAGATACTTAACAAGAGGCTCAATGGTCAGGGCACCAGCGACGATAATCCCGCCCCAGGCTAAGCGCAACACCGCACGTCTTGTCCATTCTGATTGTCTAGGCATCGACACCCCTGCCTCCTCAATTGAACTAAAACGAACTCAAAACCAACCACTCATCTGACCAGCATAGGTTATGATATAACGCACGAAAAATCCTCCCACTAAGACGAGAAAGCTACTACTGATGGTAACCGTTAAAGCCCAGCGGACAGGGATTTTATCCTTTAGTTCCAGCAATTCTAACGAAAAAGGCAGAAGTAAACCGAGGCCAACAATCAACAACCAAAAAATTCCTGCATAGTGACCGTATAACAAATTACCAAAAGCCATCGCTTCGCTGGCAGAGTGTAATCTTCCCATAATGATGATTATTAGTATAAGCAAACCCTCGAGAATTATCAAGGCGGCATCTGCCTTGGTCAAGACGTGTAACTCTCGGTGTCTGGCACGCTGCCAGGGACTCAACGTAGCTATCAAAATCACGGATGCAATCCCAGTCGACAGTGCTGAAACTAGAAATAACACCGGCAACAAAGGAGCGTTCCACAACGGGCGCACTGCCGCGTTCAGAAGGAGCCCTGTATACGAGGCAACACCCACGGACAAAAAGGGCATAAATTTTGCCAACCCTCTTTTCCACTTTTCCGAGCTTTTAGAGTGCCCAAGAATTTGAAATTTTTCTGGGAGCCAAAGATACAGGTAAATGACACTTAAAGTGGTAAAAAGGAGAATCGCCCAACTTCCGTACGACATTGGGGACCTTACTTGCAAGGTTAAGAATAGGCGATAAAAGTTAAATGGACTACCCAGATCGAGTAAGAGTACGCCTAATCCCAAGGAAATAGGGAAAGGTGATATATAAGCACCTATGCGGCTGACACGCTCAAATTCTTGGCCGCCGTAGAGCAAGGCCAGATTAGACGTTACCATTGCTCCAGCACTTAGCCCTGCTGTGAAGAGGTAAATAACGATCATTAATCCCCAGGTAAATTCCAAGCAGCATACCTCCTAAACTGTAGATTCACTTCCATGACACCCACTTCTATAAGTGAGTGTTCAAGCCTTGAACGAGTTCACTTCCCCTCGGGTATTTCAGGGACTGCTACGTCAATATAATAAATATTGGGGCCAGTTCCCACTTGTTTTAACAGCTGTCGGGTCGGATATTTAGCGATCAACTTAGAGACTACACTGTTTGGATCGTTGAGATCGCCTGCTTGGCGGGATTTTCCTAGACAAGTTTGAACACATGCGGGTCCTAGCCCTTGCTCTAAACGTTGTAAGCAAAACGTGCACTTATCAGCCTTGCCTGTCTCAGGATTTGCAAAACGGGCATTATAGGGGCAAGACACGATGCAATATTTACACCCGATACATTTGCTATTTTCTACGATCACGATTCCGTCTGGGCGCTTTTGCGAAGCCCCTGTTGGACAAACGGATACACAGGGTGGGTGCTGACAATGCATACAATTTCCGGGTTGAAAAACTTCCTTAACCAGAGGGAACTGCCCCTGAACTCCGCTGCTCTTTACCCAGTTACGAGTACGCTCCAGTGGTACGTCGTTTTCGGCACGACAAGCCACCATACAGGCATCGCAATCAATACAGCGCGAAGTGATAATGACAAATCCCATGCGCACAGCCATATTTTCCCCTCCTACGCCTTACTCACCATAACAAAAGTTTCACTTAAACAGGAACTCCCTGAAATTGGATCCGTGATGGTTTTGTGCAGGGCCGAATCACTCGCTCCAAGGCGATAAGCCGACTTAAGCCCTTTACTCACATGCCCAAATCCACCAACCATAAAGATACAATCCGGTCGTATCCCCTCAGTAACGTAAGCTTTAATACTAATTTTCCCAACGTCACTCTCTAAAACCACTTCATCATCCGTCTTGACCCCCAGCTTAGTGGCCACCGAGGTATGCAGCCAAGCACGATTAACTGGAAAAACTTCTAAAAGCCAGCGATTGTTCTGAGTGAACATTTGGGTATGCTGCGCCGTTTTCCCCGTCAAGAGATAGTAGCGATCTTCCTCTGGTCGTGCTGGCTCATTCCAAGTCGGTACAGCCTTTTTACCCATTTGAGCCATGATGCCTGAGGAGATTTCGATTTTTCCGCTACTGGTTTGAAACTCAAAATCTTTGGAATGGTCTTCTTTGAAGTTTTCTACTTCATAATGCCCAACCCGCTGTAATTCCTCTAAACTCACTGGGAAAGGTTTAAGTTGCTGAGACAAGAGATCCTTTTCATCCTTATAAGGTAGAAACTCACCTAGCCCTAATTTTTCGGCCAATTCCTTGTAAATCATTAAGCTACTTTTTGTTTCATAGAGGGGCTCTATCACCGGCTGGCGTAGAAAAATTTTATTTCCGATCGGAACCAAGCCGTCAAAGCGTTCGAGATAGCTGGATTCAGGCAGAATCACATCGGCGTAATAGGCCGTATCACTGGCTTGAATATCGATCACCGCCACAAAATCCAACTTCATCAGAGCATTGATGGTTTTTTGCCGTTCCGGGATCGAGAGCACCGGATTTTGCCTAGAAATCAGCCACCCTTTAGCCTCATAGGGTTTACCCGTCAAAATATTATCGCGCATGGTCTGGATAACCCCATAGGCTAACGGCACCATGGGATATTGCCAAGGCACTCCATCCAAACGGCTTCCTTGAGCAGGTGGAAAAGGAGGATGCGACAACACGCCCAGCTTAGCTGTACTCATTTCCTGATCGGGAATAAGTCCGCCGGGTTGGGCCCAATTTCCTAGCAAAGCATTAAGCACAGCAATGGCCCGTTCGGTTTGAAAGGAATTGGCAAAATTTGACGTTCGCCAATTAGGATGTACTATAGCGGCTGGTGCCGCAGCGGCCAATTCCCGGGCAATACGCCGAATCGTCGTCGCAGGGATCTCGCACTTTTTCTCCGCCCATTCCGGCGTATAGTCTTTTACTTCCGTCACTAGATCTTCAAAACCTTGAGTATAACGATTGACAAACGTTTCATCATACAACTTCTCGGCCACGATAACGTTAATCATGGCCAAGTAGAAGGCGGAATCCGTACCAGGACGAACCGGTAACCATTCAGTAGCCTTCGCAGCCGTTTTGCTAAAACGTGGGTCAAGAACAACTACCTTAACACCTCTAGCCACCATTTCGATCATTTCCTGAGTTTCATTATTCGAAATTCCCTCCGCTAAATTTCGCCCCGTGAAAATTATATACTTACAATTCTTATAATCAGTGCCCGGTTGGGGGATACCGTAGGTATAGAGAAACCCGGTCGTCATGGCATTAAAGCATAAACTTCGTTGAGTTCCGTAATTGGGGGTACCATACGCCTTAAGCAGAATTTCGAAAAACGGTTGGGAGAGGTTATCCGTGGAATTAAACATCATCGCCTTAGCGCCATAGTTGTCTTTTATCTTCTTCATTTGCTCAGCAGTATAACTTAAAGCCTCATCCCAAGAAGCTCTGCGCCACAAGCCACTCCCCCGTGCTCCTGCACGGATGAGAGGGAATTTAATTCGATCAGGACTATACAACGTTTCAATACCAGCATTACCACGCGGGCACAATTTCCCTGAATTGTTGGGATGGTTTGGATCCCCTTCCAATTTTTTCACGACGCCATTTTCAACTCTAGCAATGACTCCGCACCGCCAAACACATTGCTCGCAAATGGTAGTAACATACTTTACCCCTTTAGCTGCAGACTGCGCGGGACTATTGATCCCCAAGCTGGCTTCTGGAGCTAGTAGACCTAGTCCAGACGTTGCGCCAACGCCAACGGCTGCCGCAGCGACTGTGCCTTTGATAAATTGACGGCGGCTGAACAATTGGTCCCAAGTATACACTTTGGACACCTTGCCCCCTCCTTTCATTCGCTCATGTGCTGCTCTAGGATTCTAGAGGACGTTTTTTCGTTTCCTTGGAACTTTCCGCTATTTTTGAACCCACGTAGAAAACTCCAGTGCACAAAACAAAAAGTCCGATAAACAGCCAATGGTTGACATGAAACAGCTCTTCGAGAGTTTTTTGTCCATAGTCACCGATGGTAGAGATTTTCAAAAATACGGATTGATAGGTAGCCCCGAATAGGATGCCACCGGTAAGAAAACCTAAGAGTCCTGGAATCAAGTAGTCCAAATTCCCCTGACCACAACCTGTGATCAACGTACCCGGTCACGTGCCGGCTAAAGCCATACCCACCCCAAATAGGAGTCCGCCTAAAAGATTACCGACAATATAAGTGGATGAAACTTGATCCAGCTGAATAAAACCCAGATCTTTCAGCCCATAGAGACCAACTAACCCCACGGAGATCCCTGTCATCATAAACTTCATCACCGTATTATCCTTAAAGCGGAATTGATTGACGATTTTATGATAGTGTCCGAGACCGGCCTTTTGGAGGGCAAAGGCAAAGAAAAATCCAATGACAATGGGAATAACATAAAGCATCATCCTAATAATCCCTCCCGTACAAAATCTTAGTCGTAATAATTCCAGACACGAACAAGCCAACAATAAAGATTAGCCCCGCTGGAGATAGTTGCATAGTTCCTGAAATAGCTAAGCCACTAGTACACCCACCGGCAATTCCCGCAGCGTACTCAATGATAATCCCTCCAATAAAAATCATGGTCCAGCGTTTAAGCTTACTGGGTCCGAAAATCCGTGTCCATTGTTGATCCGGCATCATTCTAAACTTGAAATCTTTGGACCAAATACTGGACGTAAAAGCACCCAGGAGCATGCCGACAAACAATAGAATCTGGAAACTCAAGACTGGCGGCATCTGAAATTTAAAGTACATTGAATTAGCTAAGTTAGAATGAAATAATTTCAAGAGCATGCTATCAATGTTTTCTAGCCCACCCGAAGAACCAATTGTTTTGTCCACCAGAACATAGGTAGCTATGGAGGTTAATCCCAGCAAGGCACCTGCTGCCCATGGCGACCATATTTTCTCCTTCATTTTTTGATTAAAGGCCATGGTGCTCTCCCTCCTTTACGTTCTTCATTACGTCACTCAAGGAAGATAAGGACTTTAGTTCATTTTCATCAAGTGCTTGAAGTTGTGCTCGGACCTTTTCTGGCAAGTGAGACACTGCCTGTAAGAATTGACTACCTTGTTTATGTTTCAGGATGTCTTGCAGAGCCAAAACGGTCTCCATATCCCCTTTTAACAATTGAGCGAACACTTCCTGCATTTCAGGGGGAAGTGTATTAAACGGAACATTTTTTTGTTTTCCTTGCAAGAAGGACCAAGGCCATAGGCCTTTTAACCATCTCCAGAGTAAGATGAATAAAACTAAAAGCGCCAAAACGTCAGCAATGACGATCGCCCAAGCTAACCAGGGTAATTTGCCGCTGGAATTAAAATCTATGATATCAAAATTCGGATTGGAACTTGGAGGAACCTGAAGGGCTGCTGGGGATGGAGCCACTGTCCCAGTTCCTGAGGTCGGCGTATTGCTCGGCGTTGAAGCACTAGAAGTTGCTGCTGCACCTCCCGCGGGGCTAGGACTTGCAGATCCACCATATTTCGCAACCCGAGCTGCACTATCCGCGGGGTGACAGGATACGCAGGCTTGATCAGGTTGGGCTAAAGGTTTAGCGATCATCCCTGCGTGAGCTTTTGTCTTATCCGTTTCCGTGGCCACGCCAAGGTGACATGCTTGGCAGAAATCTCCAAAGGCATGTTGGGTATGCCAATCTCCCTTTTTAGAGACGGGATCTGCTCCTTGAACTTCGTGACAGGTTTTACACGAAGAGGTCGATGCACCACAGGCAGCCTGGGTAATTTTTGGCGCTGTGAACCAAAAAGACCCCAAGAGAACAACGCCAAAGACGCTAAAAATTAGAATTAATAAAGGCCGTTTTGTATTTTTCACGTTTGTTCCTCACCTCACAAGTTAATATTCTTTTCTAAAACTAAAATCTACCGTTAACATACCACCTCCAACGGTCCTCTTGGATGTAATGGGTTTATGTCTTGCCGGCAGGACTAAAGTAATGTTCTAACTACCCCCTCCCAACGGGTATGGGATTCTTCCTTAGAATACAACGAAACAATCGATTGGTCAATATATATTTATGTTGTATTTTCAAACTTCTAAATATTCAATCAATACTTACTTAATCTATCGTAAGGTTGCAACCAGAAGCGCACATAAAACTAGCCCTCGCAGATAGCGAGAGCCAGCTTAATTTATAATGTTGCTCATAGTCAATGGTGTGATTTTCTCCCTACCTGACCTTTCGATATGACTGCCTCAAAGCGACATATTACACCCAGTACAGCACTTTAATCGGTCACAGGAATTACACATCTCAGCCTTGTCACTTGCTACGAGACAATAAGAACCTTCAATCTTCCAGCAAGCTTTAGATGCATTGACAGGAACTAGGCTATTTTGATGAGCGCCGCCCTGACAATTCTGCTTGTACCAGCAGAAATACATAGAAGTCAGGTGCTTTACTCCAGCAATGTTCAAACCCTTTTCGTGCATAAGATATTTAATAAACTTAAGTCTTCTCACATCATTGCTCGAGTACTTACGCTGATACCCTGTCCGATCAGGGCGTACAAGGTCATTGCGTTCCCAGACCCTTAGTGTCTCTGGATGTTCATCCAGCAACTCCGCTACAGTGCCAATCGTATACAGTCCTTGATTTTCATCAAACATTGTTTTATCCATCCAAACTTTTTACTGTTTTAAAACCGACAATACACTACTCTTTTTGTGCCTTATTATAGACTATTAGATTAATTATATATTGTTAGTTAATAAGTTACAATTGTATTATTGATGGATAGAACCTTTCCCATATCCTATTTTTCCTCATTTTAATCCCTCCAACTTATTTTTTAACACCTCAACGCGATCTCATAGGTTGAAAAATCCTCGTTATCCGTCAAAAAAATAAAGCAAGATCAGGAATATATGCTAAAGAGCAACCTCCTGGCCTTGCTTAATTCAATTAGGCTAGATTATTTTTACCAGTATTCGTTCTTATCTGTTCAGCTAAAAGTTTGGCAACTTGATCAAAAGCTGGGGATTGATAATCTTCGACTTTACCAGCATCCGATAATTCCGCTAGCGCAGGGTCAATCGGCAACTCTCCCAAGAAAGGAATAGAATTACGCTTTGCTTCTGCTTCGCCTTTTGGTTTTCCGAAAATTTCTATTCTCTTTTCACAACCCGGACACTGCACATAGGCCATATTTTCTATTAACCCATAAATCGGTGGCTCATAATGACGGGTCATTTTAATCGCTTTGCGCACGACCATATTGGCTAAGGATTGTGGACTTGTCACCATAACAACTCCATTGACAGGCAAGGATTGGAATACTGTAATTGCTACATCCCCTGTCCCTGGTGGCAAATCAATTAATAGATAATCCAAATCGCCCCAAATTACATCCGTATAAAACTGATTGACAATTTGCGTAATCAGTGGTCCACGCAAAATGACCGGATCATCTTCGGTTTCTATCATAAGATTTAAGGACATAATTTTAATCCCATCTCGGCTTTTAGAAGCAAGGATTCCTGCCTGACTGACACCCGCTCTTCCAGATACTCCGAAGATTTTAGGAATACTTGGACCTGTAATGTCAGCGTCTAAAATCCCTACTTTATATCCCTGGCGCATGAGGCTTACAGCTAACATACTGGTTACAGAGGATTTACCAACTCCTCCTTTACCGCTCATGACAGCAATTATTTTGTCAATATGACTTGCTTTTTGAGCATCTGTCAATTTAGGCTCACTAGAACAGCTTTCAGGGGTACAAGTTCCTGTTGCTGCTGAACAACTACTACACGACTCGCTCACTGTACTGCCTCCCTTTCTAAACGACCTTTTTCCCAGCTAAGATAATAGCCAAAATTTATGTTACTCTCCTGATTCTTGTTTGTCAAGTTTGTCCCTTTTAGGAGTTGACTTAATGCTGATGATCATGGTCATGCTCTTGACAGACAGACCCAGTACTCACAAGTTTTCCTTGGGCATACGCTTGAGCTACATCAGTAACATTTCCTGAAGCACCCGTGACCACAGAAAGCCCGACCGCATTGAGACCATTGATCATGCCTCCGCCGATACCTCCACAGACGAGTACCTCTACTCCATTGTTCTTGAACATAGATGCCAGTCCTTCATGCTGGTGCTGAAGACCTGTGGCACTTAATAAGTCTAATTTATGCGCATTACTGCCTTCAATTTCAAACACTGTAAATCCAGCGGCCCTTCCGAAATGAGCATCAACGACCTCACCGTTAGTAGGAATTGCAATCTTTTTTGACATAATGAACCCTCCAATTTATTATATATTTATAGTTTTCGTGATCTCCGATGATCATTACTCGACCTGTTCTTTAAGAGTTTCCTCCGCAACAACCACCATGGCCTTGTTCTCCACGCTGGCCACCACTACAGGTATGCTTAAGACCGTTGTTTAGTTTCATCTTCTTTAAGTTTCCACATTTAGGACAGGCTATTTCATATCCGTGTTTACCACCAGCCGTACATGGTTCAGCCTCCCAAACTTGTCCGCACTCAACACACTGAAACACCCTATTTTTTATCACATAGTTACCACCTCGTATAATAATAGGCCGTCCTTCAACTAAAGCCGTGGCAATTTTCGACCTAGCTGCTCCTAAAATCCGCTGAAATGTTGCTCTAGAAACTCCCATGGACGCTGCACACTCAACCTGATCAAGACCCGCTTTGTCTTTAAGACGGATCGCCTCTAATTCCTCGAGCTGAATTAATACTTCAGGCCAGCGTGACTGTCCCTGTGGAATAAAGGTTTGGCAGACTATGGTATCATCGATCAGACCACAACAACGCCGCCTTGACATTGTATCAGCTCCTTTTGAGCATATGCTCAATTAAAGTATACCCAACCTTGCCCGAAAAATCAAGTTAACTAGACCAAATAAATACAACCCCGTTTCCATGTGAACCTTTGAAATTAAGTCCTCTGCAATATTATTAGCCTGCCTACAAATTTTTATCAGTTAAGGCATATGAAAGAAAACGCAAGTATAAGCCCTATCCACCAACTGGATAGGGCTTATACTTTCAATCTTACGGTCTGTCTTCTTCAGCCATCGCACTAATTAAAACGCACTTTAGTCGTTGATATTAAAAACACACTAAATAAATCTCGTTTCCCTCTTTTTGACCTTTCACTAACTCGCAGTGACGTAGGGTGGCAAATTGGTTGTCCAATTCCCAGGCGGGTAGTTTGAAGTAGTCAGTCAATTCCTGTTTAGTCGCTTTACCATGTTCTTTGATATAATCATAAATTTTCTTTTGTAACTCAGTAAGTCCTTCAGTTCCTGAAAGGCCTAATGCATCTCTATGAGTTTTTGCTGAGAACACTGCTGCTACATCACAGGTTTTGGGAGGTTGCATCGCGCCAATATAACAATCCTCACAAAGCGTTTTACCCCTATGGTTATAACTTTCTCCTTCGGGAATAAGTTCTTGACATCGTTCGCAGTTCATATGCCAGCCTCCTTCAAAATATTTTAGTCTCTCGGCATTCGCCAAGACAGTTGGGATATGGTTAAATTGAGTTCAATCCTTTATTAAGTTTTCTTAGTAGTGAAATCAACACTTCCTTTTCATGAATGTCGAGAATGGACATGACTTTTTGCACGTAACTGTTGTGTACGGGAAGGAAGGATTGAATCAAGGCACAGGCCCGGTTAGTGAGACAGACTCGAAATACTCTTTTATCGGAGGGGTCATTCCTGCGGACCACTAGGTCTTCTTTTTCCAATCGCCCTATTAGACCGGTGATGTTGGCTCTGGAAACTAGCATCTTATTACCTAGTTCTGACTGGATGAGTCCTCGATCGCCCGTCATATACAGATGAATTAAGGCGTTGAACTTTGGCCAGGAAAGCCCGTACCGGGAAAAGTGCACTTCGAAGACATCCTCCAGAGAATCATGGAGCAGTGTCAGTTCATATAACGCTTGGTTTGCAAGATAACCGTCTGGCGCGCCTCGACTTTCTATAATCTTTCCAACCCCCAATTATATTGTTAATATATTAACAATATAATTGGAATAATAGATAAAGTCAATACGGCTAGTTGAATTCTCCGCCTCTTCCTTTTCTTCTTAATAAAAATCGCCGTCATCCTCCAAGAATTTCAGCTAAGTAAACGGCGGCACCTCGGTCCTTTTATTATTTACGGATATCATATTAGTAGGGGCACGATGTATCGTGCCCCTACTAACGAAAATATTTGTCTTTCAAGCTTCTATACGTGCAATTTCACAAACATAGGAATACCCCAAAAACCTATACTTTCTGCCCTGAAATAAGATTCATTTCATTCATCAGTGGTGCCGCACAGCGGCATGGGGGTCTAATAGGATAAGAAAAACCTAATTTACTGATTGAGTTTCATTAAAGTTTCGATCGCCTTGTTTAGTACTTCCTGACGATCTTCCCCTTGATCTATCGCTTCGATTAAACAGACATTTGCGTAACGTTGGGCAATAATAACAGATACTTTATGTACGGCAGAGCGTATAGCGACAAGCTGAAGCAGTATTTCTTCACACTCCTTCTCCTCTTCGATCATGCGTTCAACCCCTGCAATATGCCCACGCACTGTTTTAAGCCGTGTCAAAATCTTTTTTGTTTCAGCTGGGTCCACATCTTTCACAAGGGCTCTCTCCCATCTCATCATGACTAAACCTATCCCTCATACCCAAAGGGAGGGCTCCTCATATCACCCAAAATTTCTAAAATAACAGGATACTCTACCCGGACGAATTATTACCATAAAGTGTAATGTATTTTTGATAACTTTTCAAGACACGATCCACATAATCCCGTGTCTCCTTAAACGGTATGTCCTGTTGGCGTATATTCTTAGGGTCAATCTGACCAGATTTAATCCATTCTTGTACATGTCCTCTTCCACCGTTGTAAGCGGCAATCACTAATGTCGTATTATTGGAAAACACTTTTTGCAAACTCGAGAGATACCAGGTTCCGTATTGAATATTCTTTTCTGGATTAAGTAAATCATTGTCACTAAATGTTTTGTCTCCGATGCTTGCAGAGATTGATTGTGCCGTACTGGGCATCAGCTGCATTAACCCTTTTGCGCCTTTATGCGATTCAGATTGGGGCAGAAACTTACTTTCTTCTCGGATTACAGCAACAACTAACAAAGGGTCTACTCCATACTGCCTAGCATATTTCTCTATGATGTCCCGATGTGGATATGGATAAACGATCTTCTCCAAAATGGGAATTTGTAATAGACAATAAGCTGTTAGGATGGCTAATAAAAGAAGAGCACTAGTTTTTCGACTGATCGTCCAACCTTTCAATTTTTCTTTAGACATCCCCTCTCCTCTTCTGCATTTGGCTTGCTATTACTTTTAATGTATTGACTAAACCTCCTCTAATATGAATCAGTGCACCTTTGCTTGATTAGTAATTCCTCCCATGCCTCTGCCAGCTGGCGTTCCAGTTCTTCATCGCTTCCGGAGTTATCAATAACCACATCAGCTCGTTTACGTTTTTCATCTAACGACCCTTGTGCTGCCATACGGGCCTCCACTTCAGCCCGACTGAGGTTGTCCCGCGCCAAAACACGCGAAAACTGAAGGTCTTTAGGTACCCACACAACCCAAACCTCGTCAACAAACTTTTCTAACCCTGTCTCATAAAGCAACGGTACATCCCACACGCAAAATCGAATTTTGGCATCTTGAAGCGCGGCTCGTTCCTCTTGCATGCCTTCAAGCACGCTAGGATGCACGATGCGCTCCAAACGCCTTCGTGCATCTTCATCGCGGAAAACCCGTTTACCTAATTTTGAACGATCAATTTGTCCATTAGCCGAAAGTATCTCAGACCCAAATTCATGAATCAGTTTTTCAATAGTCGGTAGATCTGATAGCAATAAACGGTGCACTATTTTGTCAGCATCCAGCACAGGAACTCCCTGTTTTTTAAACCACTGAGCTACTGTTGATTTGCCACTTCCAATTCCACCCGTCAGTCCGATGGTAAACACATAACTCACCTCAGATCAATTTACCCAATCCGACCAAAATTAACACAGCGCCCGGCAAATATTCCACTTTGGCCAGTCTAATCGAGGCTCCCAATGAACGCGCTGGAATAAACTTAAACTATACCCATATATGTATCCCTCCACCTTGCGACTTCAGGATAATATATGGATTAATAAGCTATTTGGGCTAATCACTTCCGGCAATCCATTCTTCTAAAGCATTATCTCGACGTTTTTTTACCTTTTCACACTCTTCATGAAGCTTCATGACTAATTCGTAATTTGTAGCTGCTAAAGCAAGATCTGCTTCTAACTTTATAAGTAACAACTCTAACTCTTCAATCTCAAGTTCTAGTTGCTTCAGCCGTTTTTTCTCGCGCGCCACATTACGCGTTTCTTGCTGATTTTGATAACTCGACTTGAGATTCCGTTCGATCGGGGCAACTGCCGATTCCTCTTGTTGTTTATACTCCTTGAAGCCCGTGTAATCTCCCTCGTATAGCAACAATCCCTCAGTTGTGAGTTCCGCGATCTTATCGACAACTTTGTCCAAAAAATAGCGGTCATGAGAAACAACAAGCACGGTGCCATCATATTCTTGGAGCGCTTCTTCAAGTACTCCCCGGGTTTCCGCATCAAGATGATTGGTCGGTTCATCTAACAATAACAAGTTTCCTTGCTCGAGGAAAAGTTTGCATAAAGCCATACGGCTCTTTTCTCCCCCACTCAGCACAGAAATTGGCTTAAAAACATCATCTTTCCTAAAACCATAGCGCGCCAGAAGACTTCTGATTTCCGGGTCCTTCAACTTTGAGACGCCTCGAATTTCGTCCATCACCGTCCCCGAATTGCCCAGATTTTCATGTTCCTGAGAATAGTAAGCAACCTTTACATTGGCACCTAAGCGTATAGTCCCCGTGAAATGCGTCTGATGGAGAATCGCCTTTAAGATCGACGTTTTTCCAATTCCGTTTTTTCCTAGCAGGGCAACCCGATCTCCCCGTCGCAAGTCCAATTGAACTTTCTGAAAAAGAGTACGTGCTCCGAAGGTAATTGAAAGATCGTTGATCAGAAGGACTCGATCTCCACTCCGCCCTCCACTTCCCAACGACATTGCCAGTCCATGGTCTACCTTTGTGACCTGAATAGGTTTCAGCTTCTGGAGCTGGCTCTCCCGACCACGGGCCTGCTTCGAATTGACTCCTGCCTTGTTCCTGCGCACATACTCCTCAAGTTTAGCAATTTTATGCGCCAACCGCTCTGCTTCACGGCCTATCGTAATATTCTCCAAAACACGCAAAAGTTCATATTCAGAATAATTCCCGGTATACCCTTTCAATCCTCCATTTTCTAGGCAGAAAACCCGAGACACGGTACGATCCAAAAAGTAACGGTCATGAGACACAATGAGCAATGCTCCCGGATAATCTCGCAAATACCCTTCGAGCCACTCTAGGGCCGCGATATCCAAATGATTGGTCGGCTCATCTAAAATCAGAAGTTCAGGTGAGCGCAGCAAAAGCTTACATAAAGCCAGTCGCGTCTTCTGGCCTCCACTTAAAGTGGCGACTAGAGAGTTCATCTCTGCTTCTAGTCCCAGTCCAGCCAGGATTCTCCTCACCAAGGCCTGTAAGGCGTATCCGCCCTGACGCTCAAATAACTCTGTTAATGCGGCATATTGCTCCATGACCCTTTCACTTGGTGTGAGAGCCATCGTCTCTTCTAACTCACGCAACTGTTCCTGCATTTGTAGCAAATCTGCTCGTTCTTGGAGGACACACTCGAATACGCTTCCCTCACCTTCAACAATAGGGGTTTGAGGAAGGTAGCCGTAGGTACCAAGAATTTGAACTTCTCCGCTTTCTAAGCGTACATCCCCTAAGCAAGCCCGGATCAGGGTAGTTTTACCCGCTCCATTCGGACCGACCAGGGCGGCTTTTTCCCCACTTTCCAGCGCAAAACTAACCCGCCGAAACAGCGGTACTCCTGATATATCAACGCCGCAATCTCGGCAAAATAAAACACTCATTTCTCTAGATAGCCCCTTTATTTCTGGTTGTTTCTACTTCTGACACCTTGAACAATAAACCGTCGTCCGCCCGGCGAGACGCAACCGTTCTAAGGTCTGCCCACAGACTTTGCAGGGTTCCCCGCCTCGTCCGTATACATGTAACTCTCGCTCAAAGAATCCTTTTTCGCCATTAGCGTCTCGGTAATCGCGAAAAGATGTCCCTTGGGCATCGATTCCCGCCTGAAGAATAGTTTGAATGGCCTGATGGAGTTTGCAAATTTCCTCCTCAGATAGGGTATCTACCCCGCGTTCGGGAGATATCCCTGCCTTAAAAAGGGATTCATCCACGTAGATGTTACCCAAGCCTGCTAGGACATGCTGATCGAGCAGGGCGGCCTTAAGAGAGAGTTTTTTCTTCCCAAAACGCTCTCTCAAAACATCGGGTGTGAATTCTGATTCCAAGGGCTCGGGTCCTAGTTTGCAGAGAGTCGATCCGCTGATGCACTGTGGGGTGGGTATGACTTGAATACGACCAAATTTCCGTACATCTGAAAAATGCACTTCTCCCTGTTCCAAACGGAAAACCACGTGAGTATGCTTTTCGGGCTCCTGGTATTCCGCGTAATAATTCAAACGTCCAGTCATTCTCATATGCGCTATTAAGGTCAAATCCGAATCCAGTCGGATTAAAAGGTATTTACCTCGGCGATCTATCGTTTGAATGCGTCGACCAGTGACTAAAGCTTCGAACGACCGATCTTCCCATCCGATAACAGCCGAGGGCCAGATTAGCTTAATTTCTTCAATTTTTAAATCTGTGACATGTTCGGCAAGTGTCCGTCGAATGGTTTCAACTTCTGGAAGTTCTGGCATGTTTTCTCCTTAATCTATCGGCATAGGCACATTCAAGTAAATAACCAGTCAGTCTGCCAGTCTATTTTGTGTCATACTGCGTCGGCATGTTCACCAAATAGCCCCGCTATGAGGTGAACATGCCTCCTTGTCTGACGCAAAATATCCATGGCATCTTTGACTTGTTATTTTCTTTCATATGCCTTAAACGGCTGCATATCATACCAATTCGGTCCCATTTTACACTCTACAGTCAAGGGCACAGACAACGGGAAGGCTTTTTCCATCTTTTCGATCAGCAGGCCTGCTACGTCTTCCAAATCTTCAGGAGCCACTTGAAGCAAGAGCTCATCATGAACTTGGAGCAACATAGCCGCTCGAAAGGGTTTTAATCCTTCGGCAACATGAATCATGGCTAATTTCATAATGTCGGCGGCGGTTCCCTGCACCGGAGTGTTCATGGCAATGCGTTCTCCAAACTGACGCTGAACCCGATTCGAACTCAGTAGCTCTGGAATACGTCGCAGACGATTTAACAAGGTTCTCACTTGACCATCTTGTTTGGCCTGTGCAACAACCTCTTCGAGATAACGTTTGACTCCACTATAGCGTTTAAAATATTGCTCGATATAAAACTTCGATTCTTTACGAGGAATTCCTAAGTCTCTTGAAAGACCAAACTCAGTTAACCCGTACACTAGCCCAAAATTAACCGCTTTGGCACTCCGACGCATATTTGGAGTAACTGCCTCAAGCGAGATGCCGAAGACTTCCGCTGCCGTTCGAGTGTGGACATCCTGTCCCAACGCAAACGATTCGCAAAGCAGAGGATCTTGAGAGTAGTGGGCTAAAATACGAAGCTCAATTTGAGAGTAATCAGCCGAGAGGAGCACCCACCCCGGTTCCGTAGGATGAAAGACCTTTCTTAAAAGCCGTCCCTGCTCAAGCCGAATAGGAATATTTTGCAAATTCGGTTCCGTGCTTGACAACCGGCCGGTTGCTGTCACAGTTTGTTGAAATGTAGTATGAATCCTGCCATCCTTTATTTGAGCGAGCAATCCATTCACATACGTTGACATCAGTTTATTCAGTTGCCGGTAGTCGAGGATTTTGTTAACGATTGGGTGAACCAAGCGCAGTTCCTCCAACGTTTCCGCATCGGTGGAATATCCCGTTTTAGTCTTTTTAGCTGTAGGAAGGCCCAGCTTTTCAAAAAGAATCGTTCCCAACTGTTTGGGTGAATTTATATTAAACGTCTCCTCAGCCAGCGCATAAATGTCTTGTTCCAGTTGTTTTAAAGTAATACTGATTCCTTCACCGAAACTAGTCAACTGTTCTGCGTTAACTGCAATCCCATGGCGTTCCACTTGTGCTAGTACCAAACTTAACGGTTCTTCGATGTCATGGAGCAATTCTGCAAGTCCCAGCGTAACGATTTCTTCCTCAAACTTAGGGGCGACTTGGGCTAACGCTGCTGCTTCTTCTGCTATGCTCCGAAAGACTTCTTGTTTCGGCACGTACTCTTTGACTAAATCCAGTGGGGCAAATTTAGTCCGATTAGATTGAATAAGGTAGGACGCCAAGCCTAAATCCAGCTTAACTCCCTTTAATGAAATGCCCTCACTTACCAACAACAAGGCTATTGTTTTACTATCTGCCAAGGTTTTTGGAATCTGATCATTACCCAAAAGGTTTAACCACGCTCGGCTAACGAGTTGGGATGCTTCCGTACGTGTCAGAATAAAAGCCTCACCCTGTGCTGCTACTCCCCATTCTAGCCAACGACCACCTTGTAACCCTGTTCCCTCATAACGACAGGCTAAGGTGAGTGGAGTTCCCCTTGATTCCCACTGTTTTATCTGGGCAAACCATCCTTCTTCCGTTAAGGTGCGTTCGGGCCAATCCTCTAACAACTGATCCGGACTTTCTCTAAGCGATTCCCCATCATTCTTATGACGCTCTTGCCATAAACGAGTCACACTCTTTAGCTCATACTTTTGAAAAACCGGGATTGCTTTAGCTGCTTGTGGGCGACGGTAAACAAAATCATCTAAAGAAAACGCCAAAGGCACTTCGGTCAGCATTGTGGCTAATTTTTTGCTGAGTATAGCCTGTTCAGCAAATTCATTTAAATTGCTTTGCAGTTTTTTCCCCGAGACTTTATCAGCGTTAGCCAAAACGCCCTCAACCGTTTCAAACTCCCAAAGTAATTTCAGCGCAGTTTTCTCGCCAATGCCAGGTACCCCGGGGATATTATCCGAGCTGTCTCCCATTAGACCCTTGAGATCGATGATTTGGTAGGGACGTAGCTGATATCGTTCCCATAAGGTATGTTCATCATAACATTCCACTTCGCTAATACCCTTTTTAGTTAAATAGATATTCGTCTTGGGAGATATTAATTGCAGGGCATCTCTGTCCCCCGTATAAATCTGAATCTCCATCCCCTGTGTTTCCGTTTGTTTAGTCACTGCGGCAATAAGATCATCCGCTTCATACCCAGCAAGTTCCAGCATGGGCACGTCTAATTCCGTTAAGATTTCTTTGAGGTAATCAAATTGAGGGCGTAATCCCTCTGGGGTTTCTTTGCGCTGTGCTTTATACCCAGCATACTGTTCGATTCGTACTGTTGCCTTGGTTTTATCGAAAGCCACCACCCAGGAATCCGGATGTTGTTCTTGTTCTAACCTAAAAAGCATGGTCAAAAAACCATGTAAGACATTCGTTGGTCGCCCATCGGCTGTGGTCAACGGCGGCAGAGCATAAAAAGCGCGATTCGCAAGGCTATTTCCGTCTAAAATCAGCATTCGCGGCATCGTGAAAACCCCCAATCTTTCGCATTTCACTATATCATACCCACAGCTTTCTAACAAACGAATACGTTGCAACCGGCGGCTTATCTTCATAATGAAACCCCGCAAATTATAAGGGTTACGCTAGGCGTTGGTTACGAGCTGCCGGACGGCTTTTCATAAATAACGCCAGTAGACCAGCCAAGATAGGAAGAAGAAAAATAACGGAAACTGCCACAGAAAGACCCCAAATATCGCCGATACGACCAATAATAATCACAGCAAGACCCCCAATTCCTCCTGCAAAGCCCATGGTTAGCCCCGCTGCCAGCGCTTTGTTATCTGGAATAGCCTCTTGAGCGGCTACAACAGTGACTGAAAAGCTAGATAGTAAGGCTGCCCCAGCTAAAGCCAAGAAAATCGTACTCACAGTCCCATTAGTATAGAAGAAAGTAAAAAATAGGGGGGTAGAAATAATAAGCGAGCCAACAATTAAGCGTTTTCGTCCGTAAAAATCGGAGATGAAACCGCCTAAAATTCCGCCAAAAGCTCCGGCAAAGAGCATAATCGTTAGCAGATGGCTCGCAGCAATGTTCGATAAGTTTTGAGACTTTAAGTACAAGGGAAGAATAGTCAACAACCCCGTATAAGCCAGTGTACGAATAGCAATAACACCAATTATGGCAACAAGTTCGCGCGCAGCGGATTTCAAAGAATGTATCACCACTGAAAGCGCAGGAGTGGCGCCAGACAAAACATCATTGCGCGGTGCAAAGAGAAGTAGCAAGATGGCTACAAAGATTCCAGGAACTACAGTTACAACGGTAGCTTGTAAACCATAAGTTTGGAATAATGGAACTAATAGCAGTGGACTTAAGGCGAAACCAAAATTACCGAAGGCTACAAAGGTAGAAAGTAAAACGGCTTTACGGTTACCACTTAAGACGTTAACCATTGTGGACGCCTGGGGATGAAAAGCAGCTGTGCCGAGACCAGCTAACGCTGCTAGGGTGACTAGAAGCAGATAGTTATGGACAAGACCAGTTAAACTGAGCATTATCGCCATCCATAAAGTTCCAACATGAACAAGCCAACGCTTACCTTGCCGATCCAGAAAATAGCCAAAAAGCGGCTGAATTAACGATGATGTTATAGTAAAAGCAGAAACTAAAATAGCAGCCCGGGTGGCTGTAAAACCAGGAGTTAACACTACTAAAAACGGGAGCATCTGCGGAAGAAAGTTACTGTATACGTCATTAAGCATGTGGGCTAGAGAGAGTATGCCAATTTTAGAGTATTGAATCTGATGTTTTTCGTTCATGGAAAATCTCCTCTCAATTTAGCTATGCAATTTAGCTAGCTTTCCTTCTCTTTAGTAATAGTTCTATAGTACGATTGAAAGAATTCCAAATTAGCATGACGTCGGCGAATGTCTTCTGCATATTCCTCAAGTTCCAACTTTCCTTTGGGCGTAATCGTGTACCATTTACGGGGTTGACCAGTCTTTCTTATTTCCCAGTTTGTCTCGACAAGACTGTTTTTTTCCATTTCTTGCAGGCTACGGTAAACGATTGCGCTATCAGATAGACAATAAGGAAGATCGTTTTGTAATCTCGTCAGAAGGGAAGCTCCATAAGAGGGACCATCAACTAAAAACAACAGTAAAAATGCTGGGGTATGCCTACCAAAGTTTTTTGACATATTTATTTCACCTCATTTCCTCACTTCACTACCACTCACAGTATAATGTTTTGAATAGTATACTGTTTATAACAGTATACTATTGTATAGTAACTCTGGAACGTTTGCGCTTCAAGTTAATTTTTTCCTTTTGATTAGTATCCCGCTGGCATCTCCTGCGAAACCATGTCATTGCGATCGGATAGAATGATATTTAAACGTTTATAAATAACAAAATCAAGATTTCCATAATAAGTATATTATGGAAATCTTGATTTTCAGTCTGAAGAGCATTTTCTTGGGTAATAATTCCATTAGATACCAAGTTAGCCATTGGATCTGTCTTGGTCTCGGTGTATACAAGCGTCAATAGTGTCTTGACCATTGAAATTATGTTAAAGAGGCTAATACCTGTTTGAATATGTTTTGTAATTGTCCTGAAGGAGCAGTTTGATCGCCCTTTGGCGCGCCGCTTTGTCCTTTTGGTTGCTCATTTGGTAGATCCTGGCCATTTTGGTTATTTCCATTAGCATTGCTTTTCGGAGTATTTGTACTCAAATAAGTATTCTGTTGGTCAGTAAAGACAGCTTTAATTGCATCTGCCTTTTGTTGGAAAAAATCTTGACTTGGGTTCGAAGTATCGACTAAAAGTTGCAAAATCGGTTTGATTTTATCTTTCTGGTCACTTGTCAAAGCCATTTGTTGATTATCTTGAAGACGTCGTATCCCCATAGCGGCTTCAACTGCGGGGTTGAGTGTCGGTTTTTGGGCAGTTTGACCCTGAGTTTCTTGACTAGAGGTTGTTGATTGTGTTGCCGAGGCATCAGCGGTTGAAGTTGAAGAGGCTGGTGTTGATGAGGTGACTGGTGACGTTGGGGCGGTTGTTGCAGTTGTCGCAGCTTTCGCCCCACAACCACCTGCTCCAACTAAGGCTAATGACAATACCATCCCTACGATCAGCCAGGTTCTTTGGGTTGATCTTTGAATGTGACTATGTTTCTTCATTAATAATCTCCTCCTTAAGTTTCATCATAATTTCTATTAACATGGTTGCAATACCGAATAGTTCCCTAGATTAGTTTAACTAAAGGTCAGATGAGGTGAACTAGTCCCCCATTGGGACTAGCTCCGCTACTTTCCCTCCTTTCTCTAATCGCGACATCGTATAAAACCTTAATAAGGTATACGAACAATAAGACATTTAAGAGAGAAGTAACAATGAGGACCGGGCCATATGAAATAGAATTTATGCCGATTTGCGTCTCATAGAGCACAAAATGAGTGTTGATGTAAATAGACGTGCTATACCCCGCGGCTAACAACAGGAGTCGTTTATCCTTAAGATAGATAAACGTTAGAATTGACAGGGCAACGGCAGGAAACAAATATCGTTCATGCATTCTCGTGGAAAACGTGAAAACACCGTCGATCAGGAGGAGTGCGACTGCTGAAGCATAGACCCTGCTTTTCCCTTTAATAAAGAGAAACCATGAAAATGCTGTGATCAGAACAATCGCCATCATGCCCCAACTGTGATAGCTGAGTACAAACAGAGTACCTGCATCCTTTGTAAAGTTCGCTCCCAGCAAACTGAAGAAGTTGAAAGCGTTAACAGAGGCATAGGGATACTCACCGAGTGTACTTGCAAAAAGTTTGAAAATCCAGAGTCCATTTGTGTGCAAAGAAAAGGGAAGAACAATCACAATGGCTGTAACCAATCCGGAAAGGACGACATTTATCCAACTCTTAAGTGCTTTTCGCCTTATTAATTCAAAGAAGAGTACCGGAAGAAAGATAATCCCCTGCGGCTTCATGAGAACAGCTGCAGTAAACAAGACAGACGCAAAACCGATTTTCTTTTCTGTGAGAAGAACAATCGCTCCGACAATGATTAATGTGAAAAATGAATCCACCTGACCCCAAATCGTAGAATTAATCAGTACAGCCGGGTTGAAGGTGTAAAATGCGGCTAGCAGAATGCTGATTTCCACAGAGAGATATTTCTTAGCGAGTCTATAAATCAAGAAGGACGTAGCGATATCCGCAACTATGGATGGCAACTTTAAGAGTAATGTGAAATAGGGACTCAGTGCCGAGAGACTTCCAAGTTTACCAATTAAAAATAAAAGGTAGATATACAAAGGCGGATAGTCACTGGCGTTACGTCCTTGATAAAATTGCCAGAAATTATTTGCAGCAGTCGATGCCCAATTTCTAAAGGTACTCAGATCAAATGGATGACTACTAATCACCAGCGCCAAAGGAATTCGCAAGAGCAAACCCACACCAAGTAAGGTCAGAATCAGTATTTTTACATTACCCGGCTGAATTTTCACCTTTTTCTTGATAACAAGAAAATAGGCTGCAAGAAAAAAGATCAAAAAAGCAACGGCATAGGCAATAATTTCGGGGGTATAACTTGCACCCGCACTGGCATTCGTGCCTTCACTCCCATTTGCCCTTCCATTCGGCTTCGACCCGTGATTAGGTGCTATTCTCTGACTTGTAGCCGAAGGTTGGAACTGCCCATTTAGGGGTTGAGGTG
>JGI12269J14319_10001343_pt1 | contig 24645 bp, 19 predicted proteins | sample PeaSoiSIISIP2007_FD_14319 | JGI IMG/M metagenome (IMG submission 14319)
GCCGTTCGTCCTCTACCAGGTTTGGATGTTTATTTCCCCGGGCCTGTACCGCAATGAAAAGCGCTACGTCGTGCCGTTCATGTTCTCGACGGTTTTCCTATTTCTAGCGGGCGGCTTGTTCGGTTACAAAATCGCCTACCCGAAAGCGCTCGATTTTCTGATCGATTTCGGCAAGAAATTTCAGCCGATGATTACCGTGAGTGAATATACCGACTTGTTCTTGACCATCATCATCGGTTTGGGACTGATTTTTGAGATGCCGATTCTGATTTTCTTCCTGTCCCTGATGGGTATCGTCAGCGCGGGCTGGATGTGGCGAAATTTCCGCTACGCTATTCTGGTGATTTTTATCATTGCCGCGATCGTGACGCCCACCTCCGATATCACGAATATGTGCGTCTTTGCCGCTCCCATGGTGGCGCTCTACGGGCTGAGCATCGGAATCGCCTGGCTGGTGCACCCGAAGCAGCGCCGCGCGCGGGAGGCGCGAAAGGGATGATCGATCGGGTGATCGGGCGATGGGGGTCGGTGTGCGGGGAACGCTAGCGATCTTTTTGCTGGTGTGCCTGGGCCTGAACGCTTGCGCTGGTTCCAGATCCGCGGAAGCTTCCAAGGAAATCGCGGCGGCTTCGGTTCCGGCCGCGGGCGATCCCGACGCGCCTCCCGCGGATGCCGACGCGGGCCCTCCGCCCGCTTTTAACTCTGCGCGTGCCATGCAGTACACGCGGGAGGTCACGGCGTTCGGCCCGCGGCCCATCGGCAGCGCGAACCACAAGAAACTCGAGCAGTATATCTACGCCCACCTGAAAGGCGATCAGGTCGAGGACGATCTTTTCACCGCCGATACTCCCGCGGGCAAATTCCCGGTACGCAACATCATCGCGAAGTTTCCTGGAACGCGCGAGGGCATCATCGTCATCGCCGGCCACTACGATACGAATTATCCTCTGCGCAATACCGGTTATGTCGGCGCCAACGACGGAGGGTCTTCGACTGCTATGCTGCTGGAGTTGGCCAACCAGCTGCACGGCAAGAAACGCGATGGCTACAGCGTCTGGCTTCTGTGGACCGATGGAGAAGAAGCGGTCAAGGAATGGACCGACGCCGACAGTGTCTACGGCACCCGTCAATTGGCGTCAGTCTGGGAGCGAGAGGGAACGCTCAGGAAGATCAAAGCGTTCCTGCTGGAGGATATGATCGGCGACGCGGATCTGAATGTGGATCGGGACGCCAGCTCCACACCCTGGTTGGAAGATTTGGTGTATCAGGCGGCAACCCGGCTGGGCTATCAATCGCATTTCTTCGTCCGCACGCTTGCGGTAGGCGACGACCATACGCCTTTTGTGCAGCGCGGCGTGCCCTGCGCCGATTTAATAGACTTCGATTACGGCTACAACAACGTCTTCTGGCACACGCCGCAGGACACCATCGACAAGCTCAGCCCGCAGAGCCTGGAGATTGTGGGTAGCGTGATCCTGGAAACCGTGAAGCTGCTGAACGCCAGACAGTGAGCTGCCGGCTTTTGAGTTGGACCTTTCGAGGCCGCGCACAGGCGCGCTTTCCCTTTTTCAACTTTTCGTTTCTAATTCCGGCTGAGACGACAGCTTGAACCATCTCCTTTTCTGGATTCTCTTCAACCTCTTTATTCTGGCCATGCTGGGCCTCGATCTCGCGGTCCTGCGCCGCGCCGCCCGCGTGGTGAAATTTCGGGACGCCCTGGCGTGGAGCGCGGTGTGGATTGCGCTGGCCGCCGGCTTCGCAGTGATTGTGTATTTTTGGCGTGGACACGCCGCCAGCCTGGAGTTTGTCACGGCCTACGTTTTGGAACTCTCCCTCAGCGTGGACAATCTTTTCATTTTTCTTCTGATTTTCCGCTACTTCCGCGTCCCCGCAATCTACCAGCACAAGGTTCTATTTTGGGGGATTCTGGGCGCGCTGGTGATGCGCGGCATTTTTATTTTGGCCGGCGTGGGACTGATTGGCCGCTTCCACTGGGTCATCTATCTATTTGGCGTTCTACTGATTTACAGCGGCGCCAAACTGATGACCCAGAAAGACACCCAGATCGATCCGGAGAAGAATCCCGCGTTGCGCTTGTTCCGACACTGGATGCCCGTGACCGAAGACTATGAACGGGACAAATTTTTCGTGCGGCGCGTCCGACTCTACGCCACGCCGCTGCTGGTCGTGGTTCTCGTCCTCGAAACCACGGACGTCCTGTTCGCAGTCGATTCCATCCCGGCGGTTCTGGCGATTACGCTGAACACCTTCATCGTGTTTACCTCGAACGTGTTCGCCATCCTGGGGCTACGGTCCCTGTACTTCGCCCTAGCCGGCATGATGGAGACGTTGGAGTACCTGCACTACGGACTTTCGTTGATCCTGATTTTCTTTGGCACCAAGATGCTGCTCTCTCACTATTGGCACGTTCCAACTGCGGCAGCCCTCGCGGTGATCGGAGTCGTCCTGTTGATTTCCGTGCTGGCATCGGTGATCTATCCGAAGAAGAAGAGGGCGTAGTCTTCGGTACGCTCTACTCAAAGCGAACTTCGTCACCCCGCATGATCGAGTGCTTCAAGAATTTCGCGTCATCGTGCGCCGGGAAATCCGACCGGTAGTGCGCGCCCCGGCTCTCTTCGCGGCGCAATGCCAAACGGGCGACAATCAGCCCGGCCTGCCAGAGGTTCTGCGCCTCCCATGCCCGCCGCGTCTGTGGATGCACGACCCGTGGACGAATCTGCTCCAAACGCTCAATGGCCAGTGTTAGCCCGGTACGATCACGGACGATGCCCGCATGCCGCCACATCAAGTCCTGAATCTCGCGGATAATCTCTTCCGTGCTCGCCTCCACGGGACCGTTGCAATACGCGGCTTGCGCATCGTGCTCTTTTTTCATTTTCGACGCGCGCAACTCCGCCCGCATCGCCTCGCCCGCTCGCGCGCCGAACACCAGGCCTTCGAGCAGGGAATTGCTGGCCAGCCGGTTGGCTCCGTGGACCCCAGTCGCAGCCGCCTCGCCGGCGGCATACAAACCTGGCAAGGTAGCGCGGCCCTCGAGGTCGGTCTTCACGCCACCCATCGCATAGTGCGCAGCGGGGCGAATGGGAATCAGGTCGGCCGTGATGTCGATGTTGTATTGCAGGCAAGTCTGGTGAATGCGGGGGAAGCGCGCCCGGATGTGATCCGCATCCAGATGCGTGAGGTCGAGATAAACCGCCGGATCCCGGGAGCGGCTGAGGTCAAGCTCATGAACCATGGCCCGCGCCACGACGTCGCGCGGCGCGAGCTCGCCCATGGGATGGTACTTGTGCATGAAGCGCGTCATCTCATCGTTGCGCAGGTAAGCGCCTTCGCCGCGTAAGGCCTCGGAAAGCAAGAAGCGCGGCGTGTTCTTCAAATACAACGCGGTGGGATGAAACTGGATGAACTCCAGATCGCTGATTTCCGCGCCCGCGCGAAACGCCATGGCAACGCCGTCGGCCGTGGCCACGCCGGGATTGGTGGTGTTGCGGTAAAGTTGCCCGGCGCCGCCGGTGGCCAACAGCACGGCGGACGCGTGCACTTGCCGCTTTGCGCCGCTGCCATGATCGCCCGCCAGATGGACGCCGCGAACCGCTCCGTCCTCGATGCGCAGCGCGGTGGAAAACTCAAACTCGCAAACCGAAATGTTCTTCAAGGTCTTCGCTTTGGCGTAGAGCGCGCGCAATATCTCCTGCCCGGTGGAGTCGCCATGCGCGTGCAGAATGCGGTTGCGGCTGTGAGCCCCTTCGCGTCCAAAGGTGAGCTTGGTGCCCTCGCGGTCGAATTCGGTGCCCCATTGAATGAGTTCTTCGATGCGCTGGGGCGCGTCCTCGACCAAGACTTTTGCGGCTTCCGGGTTGCAGAGCCCATCGCCGGCGTTGAGCGTGTCTTGCAGATGCAGGCTGATTTCATCTTCATCGCTAAGCGCGGCCGCGATTCCGCCTTGCGCCCACTGCGTATTGGAGTCAGTGACTTCCCGCTTGGCCAGCACAACGACGCGGCCCGCCGCCGCCAATTCGATGGCCGCGCGCAGCCCGGCAACTCCGGCGCCAATCACCAGGAAGTCCGTTTCCACGGGTGCGTGAGGCATGGGGGAAAATGGTACCACGCGCTGGCGGAATCGCCGGGCGCTGACTACGCTATGATGACTAGGCATGACGAAGGTGAAAATCGATGTGTTGCCGCGCGCCTACGAGGCTGTCATCGAGAACGGCTTGCTGGACCGCGCCGGGGAGCAACTGCGTGGGTTGGCAGGGGACCGCAAGCGCGTCTTTGTGGTGACCGTCCCGCCGGTGCGTCGGCGCTGGGGGAAGAAACTGGGCGCTGCGCTCTCGGCCGCCGGATTCACGCCCGAATTCGTCGAGATGCGCGACGGGGAACGCTACAAGCGGCTGGCGACGATTGAAGACCTAGCGGAGAAGATGACGCGAATGGGCGCAGAGCGCAATGCCCTCGTTATCGCGTTCGGCGGCGGCGTGGTCGGCGATGTGGGCGGGATGCTGGCCTCGGTCTATATGCGCGGCGTGGACCTGGTGCAAATCCCTACCACCGTGCAGGCGCAAGTGGACGCGTCCATCGGCGGCAAGACCGGCGTCAACCTGCGCGGGGGAAAAAACCTGCTGGGAACATTTCATCAGCCGCTGGCGGTTTTGATCGATCCCGCGGTGCTTTCCACGTTGCCGGAGCGTCAATTTCGCGCCGGACTATACGAGTCGCTCAAGGCCGGAGTCATCGGATTGCCCGAGCTGTTTCGTTCGCTGCAAAAGGTGCAAATCAAGAGTTTGCGCCGCGATGCCAAAACCTTGGAATGGGTGATTGCGGAATCGGTGAAGTTGAAGGCCGAGGTGGTATCGGTGGACGAACGGGAAAGCGGGCTGCGCCGCGTGCTGAATCTCGGCCACACCATCGGCCACGCCCTGGAATCGGCGACAAAGTACAAACATTTTCTGCATGGCGAGGCCGTCGCCTGGGGCATGATTGCGGCCACGTACATCGCCGCCGCAACGGGCCGCCTGGAGCGCGACAGCGCTCGCGAAATCACCGGTAGCGTTCTGGCTCTCGGCACGTTGCCTCCCGTGAGTACGCACAGCCGCAGCGTTCTCGCTTTGCTGAAGTCCGATAAAAAAACGCGCGACGGCGTGGTCCATTTCGTGCTGCCGCGCGCCATCGGAAAAGTGGAAATTGTGAATGACGTCCCCGCGAAGATTGTGATCGAAGCCGTGGATGAATTGCGGCGGCTCTCCAAGTGAACGATTTCGGGCTGCCCTTCCAGACATAGCGAGGAATCGGCGATTGCTGAATGACGCAACAATCCTTTGAGCGATCAATCCAAAGCGAAGACGCTCGGCGCCGCGCCGCAAGGCGCCAACGATCCACAGTCCGCCGCCCGCGCCGTGCGGGAAATGTTCACCTCGATTGCCCCGCGCTACGACCTGCTCAATCATCTGTTGTCGTTCAATATTGACCGTCTTTGGTGGCGGCGCACGGCGCGGAGCTTCGCTCTCATCCTGGCTCGTCCGGATGCGCGTGTTCTCGATCTCTGCTGTGGCACCGGCGACATGGCGTTTGCCTTGCACCGTCGGGCGAACCAAAGGGCACCGCAGACTGACTCCCCCACGATTCTGGGCGCGGATTTTTCACACGCCATGCTCCGGCGGGCCAGGGAGAAATCGGCTGGCAGTTCGCTGCGCTGGGTGGAAGCCGACGCCTTGTCGCTTCCTTTTCCCGATGCGAGTTTTGATTTGGTGACCAGCGCCTTCGGCTTCCGCAATCTGGTGGATTACGATGCCGGCTTGCGGGAAATATTGCGCGTGTTGCGGCCGGGAGGAGAATGCGGCGTCCTGGATTTCGGCGAGCCCCACGGCGTCGTGGGCAAGCTCTACCGAATCTACTTCCGGCGTGTGCTGCCGGCCGTCGGGACTCTGATCTCAGGCGTGCGCGGCCCCTACGCTTATTTGCCGGCCTCGGTTGATCGCTTCCCCGAACCCGCCGAAATGCTGCAACGCATGCGCTCCGCAGGCTTCTGCGAAGCTGATTGGACGCCCTACACTTTCGGGATTGCCGGGCTTTATCGCGGAAAAAAGTAGCGGAACCCGCCCCTAATCGTCGGCGCTGGCGGTGACCTCAGAGCCGGATCCGAGCGACGCAGGAACCACGTTCATCTCCTGGTCCTTGTATTGCAGCTGGTAGAGCTTGTAGTAGATGCCGCGCTGGGCGAGGAGTTGCTGATGAGTACCCATTTCGCGTACCTGGCCCTTGTGCATGACGATGATCTTGTCCGCGCGCTGGACCGTGGAAAGCCGGTGGGCGATGATTATGGAAGTGCGGCCCTCAACCATATGAGCCAGAGCATCGCGCACACGGAATTCGGTTTCGGTATCCACGCTGGAGGTGGCTTCGTCGAGGATCAAAATCTTGGGCTCGTGCGCCAGTGCGCGGGCGAATGAGATGAGCTGTTTCTGGCCGGTCGAAAGAGTTGAGCCGCGCTCGCGGACCTCTTCTTTGAAGCCGCCAGGCAAAGTTCGGATGAAGTCGGCAAGGTTCACATCCTCGGCGGCTTTCTCTACGTCTTCATCTTCAATTCCTTGTGTGCCCAGGCGGATATTGCTTTCCACTGTTCCGGTAAATAGAAACGGGTCCTGCAGCACGACGCCGAAACGGCGGCGCAGGTCGGAGAGGTCCATCTCTTTAATGTCCACGCCGTCGATGGTGATCGCGCCTTGCTGCACGTCATAGAATCGCATCAAAAGCGAAATAATGGTGGTCTTGCCGGCGCCCGTGTGGCCGACGATGGCCACGGTTTCGCCGGGTTCGATGGTGAAGCTGACGTCGCGCAGCACCCAGTCCTGCTCGGGCGGAAGCGCCTCCGTAGGTATGGCTCGCGTGGAGACGGGCGCCCCCGCCCGTCCCGCTGTGCCCCCGTCGCCATCGCTCGCGGGAACCTCGCGATAAGCGAACCACACATGCTCGAACTGAATGCGCCCTGGGCCATCAGGAGTTCTCGTCAACGCAGGCGAATTGATATCCACCGGCGTATCCAGCAGCTTGAAAATCCGTTCGCTCGAGGCCATTGCGGATTGCAGAATGTTGTACTTTTCGCTGAGATCCTGAATTGGCCGGAAGAAGCGCTGCGCGTACTGGATGAAAGCGACCAGAACCCCAATGGTGGTCACATTTCGCACCACGCGAAACCACACGAGCCAATGGCCGGACTTCATCACCAAACCGCGGGCGACCGTGTGCCGAATCACATCGTTGCCACCAAACCATATGACGCAGGCGATCGCGAGCGAAGAAAGCACTTCCACCACCGGGTAGTAAACCGCGTGCGCCATGATGGCGTCTTTGAACGCGTCCATGTGGACCGCATTGACGTCGGAGAACTTGCGATAAGAACGTTCTTCGCGATTGAACAGCTGCAGCACGACCATCCCGCTGACGTGTTCCTGCAGGTACGAATTGATGCGCGCGATGGCCACGCGAATGCGCCGGTAGGAGTCGCGCACCTTGTCGCGGAACATTTTGGTGGCGATAGCGATGAAGGGCAGCACGGCGAAAGTAATGAGTGCCAGCCGCCAGTTCATGTTCAGCATGATGACTAAAATCCCGATCAGCACGAAAATGTCCTCGAAAATCGAGACCACGCCGCTGGTGAACATTTCGTTGAGCGCATCCACATCCGTGGTGACGCGCGTGACCAGGCGTCCGACCGGATTCTTGTCGTAGAAACCAATGTGCATGCGCTGCAAGTGGCGGAAGATCTCACTGCGCAGGTCGAACATCACTTTCTGTCCCGTCCACTGCATGAAATAGGTTTGCAGAAAGTCCAGCAAGAAACCCAGGGCGAGCAATGCGATGCACAGCAATCCGATCTGCGCGATCCCGGTGAACGCATTCGCGCTCAACCAACGATCCAGCATGGAATGCGCGCCCGCCGCCTTGTAAAGGTACTTGTCGATGGCGATCTTGGTGAGATAAGGCCCCAGAACGTCGGAGACGGCCTTGAGCACAATCGCCACTAGCGCGATGGCCACCTGCCACGAGTACGGGCGCAGGTATTTCAGCAACCGCCGCATCAGGCGGCTGTCATACGCTTTTCCAAGGACATCTTCTTCGTGGAGGGTGGCCATCTGCTACATCAAGGGTACCTCAAATAGATGGCGAAGGCAGCCTGCGGGATGGAAAAGCTTTGGGTGGTTTGCAGTCCCGGATCCTAAGCCCAGATTGAAAAAGCTACGCTGTTTTTCGGAGCACCAGTGCCGAATTCTTCGAGCCAAACCCCACGCAGTTGCAAATGGCGTGTTCGATCTTCGCTTTGCGGTCGAGGTCGGGTACGTAGTCGAGGTCGCATTCCGGGTCGGCCACATCGAGATTGATGGTCGGCGGGATCTTCCCGTGTTCCATGGCGATGATGGTTGCGGCTACGCTGGCGGAGCCGCATGCGCCTTGGGCGTGCCCAATCTGCGACTTGAGCCCGGACATGGGGATGCGGCGCGCGTGCTCACCCAGCGCTAGTTTGAGCGCACGAGTCTCCACCCGGTCGTTCATTTCGGTCGAGGTGCCGTGCAGGTTCACGTACTGGATGTCTTCCGGCGCCAGGCGGGCTTCTTCCAGGGCCAGCGCGATGGCGCGGGCCGGTTCTTCCGGCGAATCGCTCATCCGCACACGATGAAAGGCCTCGCAGGTCGAGGCGTAACCGGCAATCTCTGCATAGATGCGAGCGCCACGGGCGCGTGCGTGCTCATAGTCCTCGAGAATGAACATCCAGGAGCCTTCGGCCAGCACAAAGCCGTCGCGGTCGGCGGAAAAGGGACGGGAAGCACGCGCGGGAGCGTCGTTCCAGGATTGCGTGAGCGCTCGCAGCAGGGAGTAGCCATAGATAATGCCGGGCGTGATGGGCGCATCGACTCCGCCGACCAGAAACATTGGCTGCACGCCGGCCTGAATATGCTGGTAGGCGTAGCCAATCGCGTCGGTAGAAGAAGTGCAGCCCGCCGTCACTACATGGCTGTAGCCACGAAAGCCGAAGCGCATGCTGATCTCGCTGGGAATTGTCCCCATAGTCCCGCTCGGGATGCAGAAGACGCTGACCTGCTTCACATGGCCCGAGTGCCAGAGCCGGTATTGCTCCTCGGAAAATTCCTGCGCGCCGCCGCCGGTGCCGAGCACGACGCCGATCTCGCGCTTCTCCTCCATCGACATAGCGGCGGGATCGAGACCGGCATCACGGATGGCTTCCGTTGAAGCGGCGATGGCCAAGGGCACCACCCGGGAAACATGTTTGCGCTCGCGCGCGTCCACCCACGCCAGTTCGTCGAATTCCGGAATTTCCCCGGCCACTTGCACTGGCAGGCTGGAAGGATCAAAACGCGAAATGCGCTTTACTCCGGACTTGCCCGCCAGAATGGCGCGGCAGAAAGCTTCTTTGCCAATGCCGTTGGGGCTGACCACGCCCATGCCGGTGATGACGACGCGAGGAACCGTGGAATCCTGCAATTCGTTGGAACCGCCTTCCTGTGGGCTTAGAGAAAAGCTCTATGTTCAGATGACATGCTCACACTGAGAGTTTCGCCAAAGTGGGATAATCGTTTCCCAATGCCCACCGGCCTTTACCTCTCGGTGCCGTTCTGCCGCACCAAATGCAGCTACTGCAACTTTGCCTCGGATGTCTTTTCCCGCGCGGTCTTTGGGCGTTATGTGGACCGCGCTTGCTCCGACATCGAACATGCCACTGAAATCGCCGCGCAAATGGAAACGGGCTTTGACCCGGCCATCGACTCCATCTATCTGGGCGGCGGCACTCCTACTGTACTGGATGGTACGCACCTGCGGCGCCTGTTTGTCACGATTTCGCAAAATTTCCGGCTGCGGCGGGATGCGGAAATCACCGTGGAGTGCGCTCCGGGTACGCTTCCTGGCGCCATGGTCGAAAGCTTGCAAGCCTGCGGCGTGAATCGCGTGAGCCTGGGAGTGCAGTCGTTTGTCGACCTCGAAGCGGCTTCGGTCGGGCGATTGCATAAGCGGCAAACCGTAGAAGAGGATATCAGTCATCTGCGCGCCGCGGGAATTGCGAACATCAATGTCGACCTTATCGCGGGATTGCCGCACCAGACGGCCGAGACTTGGGAGGTTTCCCTTGCCGTGTTGGTTGATTCTGGAGTGCCCCACGCCAGCGTTTACATGCTGGAAGTGGACCAAGATTCGCGGCTCGGGCGTGAATTGATCGCGGGTGGGACAAAATACCACGCGCATTTCGTTCCGGACGAGGACCTGACCGCTGATCTCTATATCGCGGCATGTGAACGGTTGGGGGCGGCCGGCATCGAGCAATATGAGATTTCCAATTTCGCGCGCGAGGGTCGCGAGTCGCGGCACAATTTGAAGTATTGGACGCGCCAACCCTATCTCGGCTTCGGGGTCGATGCGCATTCCATGTTACGGGCGACGAGAGATCGCGAATTGAGCGCGGCCCCGGGACGCCTCGAAACGATCCGTTTTTCTACCCCCGACTCGCTGGAGTCGTACCTTGCCGCGGCGCCATTGTCTCGCACCGCAATATCCAGCCAATCGGCGTTGGAAGAAGCTTTTTTCCTGGGCCTGCGCCTTGTCCGCGGTGTCAATCTGGCGGAAATCGCGGCGGAATTTGGACCCCCGGCCGCGGCAGGCTTCTCTCGAACGATTGCGGAATTCGTGAACCACGGTCTGCTTGAAGTGGAAGGCGACGTGGTTCGCCTGACGCCCCGCGGAAGGCTGCTCTCGAACGAGGTGTTCGAAAGATTCATCGCTGTGCCAAGCGGAGGTGTCGTTCCGGGCGGTCCGTAGTGGCTGCTCGCCGGCTTAACGCTACCGGACGGTTGGTCGGCGCAATTCCCGCTGGTAACTTTTTCCCGCCAAAGCGTTATGTTCTAATCAAATCTCCCCATCGGAGTGAGTGGTTTGCGGCGCAATTGCCAGCGGCAGCCGGAGGTACCGTGGATTTCCAACTCAACGAAGAACAACTGCACCTGAAAAAGAGCGTGCGTCAATTCGCCGAAAGCGAAATCGCTCCCCATGTGATGGAGTGGGACGAGGCCGCCGAGTTCCCCCTGGCCACCATCAAAGAATTGGGCAAGCTCGGCCTGATGGGCGTGATCTTCCCGCACGAATATGGCGGCGCGGGCATGGGCTACGTTGAGTATGTCTCCGCCATCGAAGAGCTTTCCCGCGTGGATGGGTCCGTTGGCATCATCGTGGCGGCTCATACTTCGCTGTGTACGAACCACATTTTCCTTTCCGGCAACGAAACGCAGAAGAAGAAGTACGTCAGCAAGCTGGCTACGGGCGAATTCATCGGCGCATGGGGACTGACCGAGCCGTCGTCCGGTTCCGATGCCGGCAGCGCCCGCATGACCGCGGTGCGCCGCGGCAATCAGTGGGTGCTCAACGGCACCAAGACCTTTTGCACCAACGGACATTACGCCGACGTGCTGGTCGTGATTGCTGTCACCGATCGCGCCGCGCATACCCACGGCCTTTCGGCATTCATCGTAGAGAAGGGAACCAAGGGATTTCGTCCCGGCAAAAAAGAGAACAAACTTGGCCTGCGCGCCAGCGACACCGCCGAACTCATCTTCGAAGATTGCATTGTTCCGGCGGAAAATCTGCTCGGCATCGAAGGCCATGGCTTTGTGGACGCCATGCGCGTGCTCGACGGCGGCCGCATTTCCATCGCTGCGCTTTCGCTCGGCATGGCCGAGGGTGCCTATGACGCCGCGCTCAAATATTCCAAGCAGCGGCGGCAGTTCGGCAAAGCCATCAGCAGTTTTCAGGCCATCCAGTGGAAGCTGGCCGATATGGCCACTGAGATCGAGGCCGCCAAGCTGCTCACCCTGCGAGCGGCGGCGATGAAGGACGCCGGATTGAAGACCACGCTGGAATCCTCCATGGCGAAACTCTTCGCCAGCGAAGTGGCGGTCAAGTGCGCCAACGAAGGCGTGCAGATTCACGGCGGCTACGGCTTCATCAAAGATTATCCCGCGGAGAAGTTTTATCGCGACGTGAAGCTGTGCACCATCGGCGAAGGCACCAGTGAAATTCAGCGCCTGGTGATCGCGCGGCAGTTGCTGGAGGAGTAGGGAGGAAGCGCAAGATGAAACTCGCAATTGCGGGACTGATTCTCGTATGTTGTGCTTCTGTATCAGCACAAACTCTCGCCGTAAAGATAGTCAATCGCCAAGACAATGAAACAGACTATACATATGTCGTACCTGGACATTTCAATTCGCAATCCAACTCGAACGTGAACTGCAATGCCGCGGACACCAACGTGAACTGCAACGGCTCGAGCACAACCGCTGGCTCGGTGATCCCTGCGCAGCAGGTGTCTTATCACGTGCGTGGAGCGACATTTACCCTGGAGTTGCCTGATGGACGCGCTGCTGTAGTCAATTGCGAGAGTAAATTCAGGGAGCGCATGGCAGGCCCTCAAGGAAATCGGAGGAGTTGCCGCGTGCCACTCGTGGACAAAATTCAAGCTGAATTCCATGGCGACAATGCAAAGTTGTTTTGGGTAGTAAGCCTTGACGGCAAGAAAACACAGTCGGAGACGTATAAAATCATAGCCATTCTGGACAAGCAGGGCGATCAGAAGTGATTCTCTGGCGGGTGCCCCATCCTTTCGCGCACTTTGCGAAAGGGTGGGTGACCGGGAGTGACGATCAATGCACCTAGCATGGGCAGAGGACCTCTCAGATTCAAGCCAAGTTTGACTTTCGTCACATCCGTGGAGCCCACCCTAGCGCAAAGAACGCGCTAGGATCGGGCACCCCAGGGCGGTCCGAATGACAACATCGATTAGACTCGACCCGCAACCCTTCGTGCTACATTCTCCACAGCGGACGGCATGCCTCAGAGCCTTATCCTCGTAAATCTGCTGATCAAGCTGGGTGTAGCCGCGGCCCTGGCCAGCGCATTGGTGCGCTCCGTCGAATTCAAGTCGTTGCTGTTCCGCGAGGAGCGTTCGCTCAAGCAGAAGATTTATCTTGTGCTCTGGATCGGCTTGGTCCCGGCCCTGGGCGTGTGGATACGATTTATACAAAAGAGTTTCGTCGCCGGTGACCTGTCGTTCGAAACCACCATTCTTCTGGGTGTGATCGGCGGCCGATTCACTGGAATGTTGGGCGGGGCATTATTGGCCTTCCCCGCTTCTTTGAATGGCGATTGGGCCACGCTGCCTTTCATGGTGCTATGCGGCTTCCTGGCCGGGCAATTGCGCACGCTGGCCGCGGATCACGAAGACATATGGTCGTTTTCGCCGGGCGTGGATTTGAGCATTTATCGCTGGCTGCGGCGCAATCTGCCGAAGCCGCGGCCTTTCGAATGGCAGACCATGTTCTTCGTCACCCTCGTGGGCTTACGCTTCGTGCAGACGGAGTTGCATCGCCTGCCGCACCACGCCACCTTCAGCTTGGAGAGTTCCACAATATGGGTGGAAGTATTGATCTATGCCACTTCCATCACCGCCATTGGGATCGAACTCAAGATCTGGAACAGCGTCCGCCTGCAGATCAAACTGGAAGAGCAAGAGCGCCTGCTGTTGCACGCCCGCATGGAAGCCTTGCAGAACCAGATCAATCCGCACTTCCTGTTCAATACCTTGAACTCGGTGTCGTCGCTGGTCCGTTTCGATCCCGATACGGCGCGCGAAATGATTATCAAGCTGGCCAATATCTTGCGGCGCCTGCTGAACAGCAGCGAGGCTTTCGTGCCGCTGCGCGAGGAAGTCGAGTTCATCGACAACTATCTTGATATCGAGGTCGTCCGCTTTGGCCGCGACAAGCTGCAAGTGTTGAAGGAACTTGCACCCGAGTCGCTGGACGTAATGGTCCCCAGCATGCTGTTGCAGCCGCTGGTGGAGAATTCCATCAAGCACGGGCTTTCCTCGAAGATTGAGGGAGGAAGCATTCACCTGCGCAGCCGCCTTTCGGACTCTCAACTAATCGTCGAAGTCGAAGACGACGGAGTGGGCATGGGCGCCGCCAATCTGCTGGAAAAACCCACCGGCCTGGGCGGCACCGGTATCGGCATGGCCAACGTCGCGGAACGGCTGAAGGTGCTTTACGGCGATACCGCCCGCATGACCATCGACAGCCATGAAGGGAAGGGAACTCTCATTCGGCTGCGGCTGCCGATTCTGCGCAACGAAGACGAAATTCCGGCGGCGCTCTATGAAGAGCGTTCCAGCACGCGGCGATAAAAATCCTCGTACTGCGGGATAATCTTGCTGGAGCAAAAACGCGATTGCGCCACCGCGCGGCAAGCTTTCGCCATTTCGCGCAGGCGTTTTTCATCGCTAAGCAGGTCGATGGCGTAACCGGCCATCGCGTCGACATCGCCCACAGCAGCCAAGAAGCCGCTCTTGCCGTGTTCAATCACTTCCGGTACTCCACCCACGCGCGTCGCAATAGGCACGACCTCGCAGGCCATGCCCTCAAGCGCAGCCAGACCGAACGACTCCAGTTCACTCGGGAGGAGCAGAATGTCCGCGACGCCCAGCTTCCTGTGAATCTCATCCTGTTTTCCTAGAAATAAAACGTCGTTATGGATGCCCTTCTGCACCGCCAGCCATTCCGCGCGAGAACGATCCGGGCCGTCGCCAATCAAAAGCAGCTTGGAGGGCACTTTCTTCCGCACCCGGTCGAAAATCTCGATCGTGTCGGTGATGCGCTTCACGGGACGGAAGTTCGACAGATGCACGAGAATGCGTTCCCCATGCGGAGCATATTCCTCACGCCCAGCAATGTCCGGGCAACGGCAGTACAAATCGCAGTTCACGAAGTTAGTGATCACCTGGATAGGGTTCTTGACCTCAAACTCGCGCACCGTGCGCTCTTTCAGGTATTCGGAAATCGCGGTCACGCCATCGCTTTGCTCGATGGAGAAACGGGTGATGGGAAGATAGGAACGGTCTTGCCCGACCAGCGTGATATCGGTTCCATGTAATGTGGTCACGAACGGCAACCTGCGGGGCTTCGCGCCCGCGGCCAGCATCTGCTTGGCCAGCATCGCGCTCACCGAATGCGGGATGGCGTAGTGCACGTGAAGCAGGTCGAGCTCGTAAAGCTCAGCGACTTCCGCCATGCGCGTGGCCAGTGCGAGATCGTACGGCGGATAGTCGAACAGCGGATAACGCGAGACTTCGACTTCATGGTAGTGAATGTTGGGATGCGGCCCGGTGAGCCGGATGGGCGGGGCGTAGGAAATGAAGTGAATCTCGTGGCCGCGCTGTGCCAGTTCCAACCCCAGCTCCGTGGCCACCACGCCGCTGCCGCCATAGGTGGGATAACAGGTGATGCCGATCTTCATCCGCTTGGCTCCCAGTGCATTCGATGGAAATGGGGTGGAGGCGATTCAGATTTTACGCGGCGCAGAGCGCTCGGCACCTTTTTAGGCGCCGTCCCGCACCGTGGCCGTGCCGTTGTTGTACTCGATTCTCACCACGTCTCCCAGGCCGGGAGTGGCATCGAGCAGCCTTTTGGGATGGGCGATGGCAGTGGTCGCCGAAATGCGTTGCACCACGTGCTCGGGGCCGATCCAGATCGCCTTACCCACATAGATTCCGCCCGCGGTCGACGGCAGATGCGTCTTAGCCCCTTTGGCCAGCAGCTCTTTGACGTGCTCGGCGGCGTCTTCCAACGCCATATCGCGGCCGGGCTTTGCCAACGGTGGGGGCCCGCTGTTGACGGCCGCGTGGTAGTAGTCTTCTTTGAAGCTGGCGAGGCGATACTGCACCAGCGCGGTATTGATGGTGCGCACCAAGTCCTCTTTCTCGCAGGGCTTGGTCAGAAAACGGTAGACGTTGCCCTCATTGACCGCCCGCATGGCCGCGGGAAGATCGGAGTTCCCGGTTAGCATGATGCGCATCACCTGGGGGAATTTCACCATGATCTTCGCCAGTAACTGCGCTCCATCCATCCCCGGCATTCGCATGTCGCTGACCACCACCGCGAATGGGCCTTTCTGCGCCAGTTTTTCCAGAGCTTGCTCCCCACTGCCCGCGGTTTCGATCTGGAACTCCTGGCGTAGCAAGCGCTGATAGCCTTCCAGCACCGCGGGTTCATCGTCGACGAAGAGGATGGTTTCAGCCATGGTTTGCCATGCCGGCGCGGGACCAGCCCCCGAGCGGCGTCACGCGGCGTTTTCTTCGGTCGGTTCGGATCTCGGTCTGAAAATCCACGACCCCAGTATCATCGGCGGGATGACCAGCTTCCTTTAAGGTCGGGATTTTCACGACCGGCGTGGAACAGGCAAAGGGAGGATTAGAAAAGCCTAGCTTGTAGCCATCGAGTTTCCAGATTCAGCAGCCAGCTTCTCCAGGAACTTCTGCAAACGCTTTTGCGCGGCGTCATCCAGATCAACGAATTCGATGCCCATCCCCACGCCTGGGTCGCTGGTGCGGACCACCCCGGTGGTGGCGACCCGATCGGCCTCGACCCAAAAGACAAGGTGCAAATGGGTTCCCAAAGGCAGGGGAATAAGCGATTCCACGTAGCATCCGTGGCCGCTGGCATCGGCAGTGGCAGTTTGCATGGGCGCGCCCCCGCCACGGTCGTCGCGCACTTCCAGCGGAAGCGCGACCTTGAGCCGGGGAAACCGTCTTTTATCGTGGCCTGCGATAGGTGCAGGGGATGGCTCGGCGCGCGCTGCCCTGTCTATCGCCAGATCCTTCCAGGGACACTCCTGTCCACTGAGAAGTTCCACATCGGCTTGAATGTGCTGCGGAAGCCCCACGTCCCGGACCCCAACCACCCGGAAGCGCGCCTTCTTCTCGCCATACTGCACGCCGATTATGTCTTCCGGTTGCAGGGCATGCTCGATGCCGTAGAGCATTGCGCCCGCACTGGTGAGGTCACGAGCGTGTGCGTTCTGAAAGAAGGCGTGGCCATTCGCCATTCCCCACACACGCACGATAAGCTCTTCCGGCTCGCGGAATTCGTGTGCTTCTGGCATGAAAGGGGCAGACCCTATTCGCCCACCCTCAAACTGCGACGATCATAACCCGCGGCCGTGATCCTGCCGGTTGCAAATTTCGATGCACCGAAAAACCGAACAGGCCATGCCACGCCGGGTTCTGTCTAAGACCCGGAGGTTGGGAATCGGTTAAAGAAGCCTATAGGACACCAGTTCGCCTCCACGATGGTGTGGTTGACCACAAAAGTGAGTCCGAAATCGTCGGCGTTGATGGTGAGGCGGCGCACTGCGCCAGTCTAGCGGGAGCCGCGTTACGCCTGGCTTTGACCGGTTTTTTCTCGCTCACGTATACTGCGAAGAGTGCTTTTTGCGCGAAGGCCTGTGAATTTTGCGCGCAACTCCCCACGACGATTTGTCGCCCAGAAACGAGGGGCGGTTAGCTCAGTTGGTTAGAGCGCCTGCCTTACAAGCAGGAGGTCGCAGGTTCGAGTCCTGCACTGCCCACCACTCGTAATCGCTAGCGAGGTGCAGCAACCATCTGTGCTGCCCAATCGGCGTCCGCTGTGTCTGCTGCGCCAGGGAACGGCGGCAGCTGCATCTCACCCTTGGCATCGGCGGTTAGCATCGAGGCTGCCTGCCATTCTCCCGTGCGCGGGTTGTACCAGGTGAAGCGGTAGGAAGCATTCGGGTTCCAGCCGGAGGTGCGCGCGCGGCGGGTTTGATTCTCGAAGTAGAGCAGGCCGAAATCCTTTTCTTTGGTTCGCATCAGAAATGCCCATCCGTCCAGTCCGTTCTCTTTGCTGCCTTCGGTCTTGCGAGGTGCCAGATCGTCCGAGGCCAGCCGCAGGTCGCGATAGCGCGGCCCCTCGGAAAGCAAGAATTTGCTCAACCACTGCATGTAGCCGCCGGATTTGTACCGCAGCGCTTGCCAAAAATAAGGGCGCGGCCCCGGCGGTTCTGAAGACGTGGTCACATCATAAGCGCCGGTGCCATGGACGTGACCGGCGAGGCCGCCCGACAGTACACATCCGTACATTTGCGCTCGCGCGAAATAGTTGTCGCGGTCGGAATCGGGCGCCGGCTGCTCGCCTGCAACCATGTTGTTGGGATGAATCCAGCCGGTGTAGTACGGCTCCATATTGAGAGCCGGAAGAGGCGGCGTCAGGCGGAAAATGGTTTCCATGGCCTCATAGATTCCATGGTCGCGCGGTTTGTTCCCCACGCTATGCAGCGTGATCCACCGGGCTTTGTCCGCGTCGCCGAAAGTCGTATAGGTTGAATGATCGATCAATGCGGTTACCGGCTGGCCGAATGGCATGGGCCCGAACTTGCGATAGTGGTAACTGAGCGCCTGATTGAATTCGTCCGCCGTGAGGCTCAAATTCTTCAGGTAGATGTCGAAGTGAATCTTGCTGAAAACAAAATTGTAGGCTCCGTACCGCGCCACCATGTACTGCACGAAGCGGGAGTAAGACTCGTCGAAGTTGAAATAGGCTTTCCACGGCGGACCTATATCGCGTCGCACGGTCTCGAGTATCGGAACGAATCCCTGGTCGTCGAGGTATTGCATCTTCCGGTCCAGGCTTTGGAAATATTGCGGGACAATGCGATCAAAATCGGCCAGTCCTTCGCGATTGGGGAGAATTTCAAACGGGCGATAGCCGCGCTCATCCTGCATCGCCCTCGCCGTTGGCTTTCCCCCGACGAGCACGCCGAATTCTTCCCATGCATTGCGCAGAAACACTCCTTTGCTGTCTGCGTACGTCGCCGGATACTGGTCTGTAGCCCAGGTGGGATAAACGGCGATCATACTGACCGAGTTGTAGCCCTGGCGCTTGCGCCAGGCTACTGCCTGCTCAAAGGTGATGTCCGGACCAGGCTCGTAGTTTGCTGCGGCGGATTTGCCGGTCAGGGGCAATCGCCAGGTTGCGGCCCCGAGCCAAGTGTCGCCCACCAGAAAAAAAGGCGTGCCGTCGGCATATTCAAGTGCGTGGCCGTTGGGCGTGGCACGCAGGAAGCCGCGCCGGTTGGGGTTTTCGCGCTTTTCCTCCTCGGTCCATTCGCGGGCGGTGAAGGAGCCGGACTTCCCGTTCAGGCCTTCATCGTTGGGCTGGTTCGAGTCACTGGTCCAGGTCCATTTGCCTGCAGCCGTTGCCACCACGCGGACGCGGAAGACGTCACCGCCGTCCCAGAAGCCGTAAACACGGTGCGAAAAGCCGGGACCGTTGAGATCGACCCACAGCAGCACGTCCTTATAAGGGTTGGCGTAGAGCTGTGACGCTCGCAGCTCGATTTCCTGCAATTCCCAGACGTGCGTGGCGGTCTGGGAGAAAACAGAGCAGGAAAAAGCCAAACAGACGACAAGAAAAGCTCGCCGGAGCATAGGAGGGTACAGTAACGCTTGCGTGGGGGTCGGGACAAACTAAATTGCGGAAGATGATCTAACATTTATCATGCCAACGCTGGTTATTAGAAATCAATTTGAGGATTCGCCATGAAGACGCTCATCAGCTATCTCGGCATATCTGCGGTACTTGCTTCGTCACTTGTGCTCTCCGCGCAGGAGACTCGCCGCGAGGTTATCCATTCGTCCGCGAACCCGGCCGAGGATACTCGACCCAACAGCGATCAGGTGCCCGACGTGTACGCCATCAACGGGCATCTGGAGCGCATCGTCGTGCTCCGCTTCAAATACAACACCGATTTGCTTGCCGGACTGGAAAAGATGGTCAAAGGAGAGAAGATTCGCAACGCCGTAATTCTGTCCGGGATCGGTTCGGTGCGGAATTACCAGGTGCACGAGGTCGGCAATCGGGATTTTCCTATCAAGGACGTCTATGTGAAGAATCCGACCGGCTTCGCGGACATCATCGGCATGAGCGGAGCCGTGATCAGCGGGAGGGTCCACGCTCACATCACGCTGGCCGGTCCCGACAGGGCGTTCGGCGGCCATCTTGAGCCTGATACCACGGTCTACACCTTCGCCATCGTGACTTTAGGCGTGCTGGACGACGGAGTGGATCTCGGCAAAATCGACGACTGGAACTATCGCTAGGAGGCGGCTGGGACACAAGGGCTTCGGCTAAGCCAGAACTGATGCCTATGCATGCGCGCAAGTCCCGGCGATGGAAATGTGACTACGGCTTCGGCGCCAGAGGGGCGATCTGCTCGGGAGGGACGACTCCTTTTCCCTCCAGAACCGCATAAAACTTGTCCGCGGCCAGGTCTTTTACGATGTCGGTCGCGCCCGAAGGCCAGCGAATTTCAAGGCTGTCGATTTTGGTGGCCGATCCCAGGCCAAAATGCACCCGCAAATCGTGCTGCGAAAGATAGCTGCCGCCGCTATGAATTTCTTGCGTTTGGGTCATGCCCCCGGCGACCAGCTTCAAGCGCGCGCCGATCGCGAGCCGGTTACTCTTGGTTCCGGCCAGTTCAAAGCTCACCCAGTGGCGGCCGGGAACGCCCGGATTGCGCAGAATCAGAGGAGGCCCGACAAGATCCTCGACCACTACGTCCATATTGCCGTCGTTGAACAGATCTCCAACCGCCAGCCCGCGCGCCACGCGCCTTTCCTGCAGGGCGGGCCCGGCCTGGTCGCTGGCGTCGCAAAAGGTCCCATCCCCTTGGTTGAAATGAACCAGCATGGGTTGCTTAAAGCCCTCACTCCCTGGCAGTTGATCGACCTGCGGATAGACGTGGCCGCTGGCGAAGATTAAATCGAGCCAGCCGTCGTTGTCCAAGTCAACGAACGCATCTCCCCACTTCACGTAGGGCATGGAAGGCAAGGCCACGCCGGATTTGTAGGAAACATCCTGGAAGTTCCAATCTCCGTCGTTGCGGAACAGGACGTTGTAATCGCCTTCGAAGTCCGTTATGTAGAGCGAAGGCCGTCCGGTGTGCAAATAGTCTCCGATGGCAACGCCCATCGAGGCCATCTCGGACCCTCCCTCGTCTACCGCCGTTCCCGATTCCAGCCCGATCTCGGTGAATTTTCCGTGGCCGTCGTTGCGGTAAAGATAGTTCGGCGTGGAATCGTTGGCCACAAAAATGTCCGGCCGGCCGGTATTGTTGAAATCCGACCACACTGCGGTCAAGCCGAAATATCCGTTCGGATCGTCCACTCCGGCGCTCTTGGAAACGTCGGTGAAAGTGCCATCTCCATTATTGTGAAACAGCGAGTCCCCGGCTCCCTTCAAGCCTCGCGGGCCGCACTGGGTGTTCATCCCTCGGAACTTGCAGGTCGCGTTGTCGCCGAACGGCGGCAGACGGTCGAAGTGAAAATCCACGTAATTGGACACCATGAGATCGAGAAAACCGTCGCCATCGTAATCGCCGAAGGCCGCCCCCATGGACCAGCGGCCATCCGCCACGCCGGCTTTCTTGGTGACATCGGTGAACGTGCCATCGCCATTGTTCCGGTACAAGACATTTCCGCCGAAGCAAGTCACATAAATGTCGGGCCAGCCGTCATTGTTGTAGTCGCCGACCGCGCCTCCCATTGCAAAACAGGGAGAAGCAACGCCGGCTTTGTCCGTAACGTCGGTGAAGGTGCCGTCATGATTGTTGTGGTAAAGCGCGCCGCGGCTCTTCTGGCCCTTGATGCCCATCTCGACCGTAGGCTGGGAAGTGAAATAAATGTCCAGCCAGCCGTCGCGGTCGTAGTCGAGCAGCAGCACTCCCCCGCCCATCGAGTCGAGAATGTATTTTTGATCGGGCGAGGCATAGTGGCTGAACTTAATGCCCGCCTTTTCTGTGACATCTTTCAATTGCGGGATCGTACGGTCGTGACAGCGGATGGTCCTGACCCCGGGCGGAGGAGGAAGGGGGGTCGGATGTCCACCTTGTCCCCACGAGGCGACTGACAACTGCAGAACCATCGCCAAAATGCTCAGTTTTCTGGCGAGAATGGCCGTTTTTCGTCGCAATTTGCGCAAATTGATTTCATTCACCAGGTTCGCATGCACCGTATCGAGATAAACCGCGACCGGCGAGCGGAACGAAGAGTGGCCGGTGGGATTTTCGATCCACAAGAATTGTTCGGTCGAATCAGCTAAAAACAAACAGGTAGAAAAGTACATGGCGTCGGTTGCCTTCGTCAAGCGCGAGCGCGTCAGGCCAATCGCGTATCCTCTAATTGGAGCGCAGTCTAGATTGCGATGAAAGCTGCCATTTTAAGGACCGCGAAACAGCCTCTTCGTATTGAAGAGCCCCCCAAGCCACGGCTTGCGCCGGGGCAGGTTCTTCTTCGAGTGCGCGCTTGCGGCGTCTGCCGCACCGACTTAAACATCCTCGAAGGCGATTTGCCGCTCCGGCTGGCGCCACTCATCCCCGGTCATCAAATTGTAGGAGAAATTGTGGAGGGTGCTACGACCAAGTTGCCGCTCGGCGCCCGCGTCGGAGTTTCCTGGATCGGCGGCGTGGACGGGGACTGCCCGTATTGCCGGCGCGGTCTCGAGAATCTTTGCGACTCGCCTGTATTCACCGGATACACCGTCCATGGCGGCTACGCGGAATATGCCGCGGCCCGCTCGGACTTTGTGTACGCGCTTCCTTCTGAACTTGACGACCTCCATGCGGCGCCCCTCTTGTGTGCCGGCATCATTGGTTTCCGCAGCCTGCGCGTGGCCGGCGTGGAGCCTGGCGACCGGGTTGGGCTATTCGGTTTTGGCGCGTCCGCACATCTGGCCATCGCAGTCTTGCGGTCGTGGAACTGTGAAGTGTATGTCTCGACGCGGGGCGAGTCGCATCGCCGGTTGGCTGCGGTCTTGGGAGCAACCTGGGTTGGCAGCGAGACCGAAATGCCGCCGGTTGAACTCGACCGCGCCGTGACGTTTGCGCCCAGCGGAGACGTCGTGGTCGCGGCTCTCGCCAGCCTGCGAAAAGGCGGCATCGTCGCCATCAACGCGATCCACCTCGACCGCATTCCGCAATTCGACTACGACAAATTGCTGTGGGGCGAGCGCCAGATTCGCAGCGTGACCAACATGACCCGTTCCGACGCCCACGACTTCCTCAAGCTTGCGGCTCAAATTAGCCTGCAACCCAAGGTGACTGTGTTCTGCCTCGATCAAGCCAACGAGGCGCTGGCCGCACTCAAGAATGATGCCATCGACGGAGCTGCGGTCATGGTTCCTTAGGATTGCTAGCTTCCCATCGTTAGAACGACGCGAAACTCTGCCTTGCCGCTCATCATGCGCGCGTAAGCTTCATCGGCTTTGTCGAGCGGATAGGTTTCGATCATGGGACGCACGCCGGTTAGCTCGGCGAAGTGCAGTGTGTCCTCGGAATCGGCCGGCGTTCCAGCGGCCCAGCCCTGAATGGTTCGACTCCCATTAATGAGCTGCACCGGGGAGACCTCGATGGGATCGGACGTGGCACCCACAACCACAAGCTTGCCGTTCGGCCCCAGACCGTTGATCAATTCTGACATGGCTTTGGAATTGGGAGCCGTCGCCAGGATCACGCGCGCCCCGCCGAGCTTTTGCAATGCTTCGGCAGCATTTGTCGCCGTGCTGTCGATGTACACGCTGGCGCCGAGTTTCTTTGCGAGCGGCGCGTTTCCGGAGCCGCGTCCAATAGCCACCACCTGATAGCCAAACTTGTTCGCGAATTGAATTCCCAGGTGACCGAGGCCGCCGATACCCTGCACGGCAACCAAGTCGCCGGGCAACGCGCCGCTGTGCCGCAGCGAGTTGTAGGTGGTAATTCCCGCGCAGAGCAACGGCGCCGCGTCGACGTCTCGTAGAGTTTCCGGGATTGCCGCCAATGCCTCCACGGGAGCCACCATGTATTGCTGGTATCCGCCGTCGTAGCTGATGCCGGTAACTTTCAGATTGCGGCAATTGCGAAAGTCGCCACGCCGGCACTCGCGACAGGTGCCGTCCTGGCCGCCATGCCAGCCGACTCCCACACGCTGACCCTTTTTCCACGTGGAAACTCCCGCGCCCACCTCATCGATGATGCCAGCCACTTCGTGCCCGGGAACGCGAGGATACTGAATTCCAGGCCACAAGCCTTCTTTGGTGAGCAGATCGCTGTGACAAATGCCACAGGCCTGCACCTTGATGCGGACCGCTCCCGCACCCGGCTCGGGAATTTCGCGCTCGACGATCTCAAAATTCCCTCCGGGTCTAGAGACCTGCACCACTTTCATGAGTGCAGCCTTTCGCGCTGGTACGCTTCTCATCGTTGCCATAAGTCCTCCTATGAATTCTTTGTCATAGTCTTGGTAATCCGCTTGGCGGACTTCTACTTTCGATTCGGATTCCACTGCGAAAGGCGCATTGTTTTCGGTCCATTTGCCCGGGGGCAGCTGGTGACGGCCCCATTCCCCATCTAGTCTTGGCGACCGACAGAATGGTACGGCTCACTTTGTCGTGAGGAGGTTTCGAAGTTTTCGTACCGCGCCAGGTATTTCTTCCGATGCGGTGCTGCCAAACCCCAAGATAAACCCTTGCCGAGATGCTTCTCCCAGATAAGAGGAGGAGAGAGGTGCCAACCAAAGATTCTGGCGCCCGGCACGGTCCGCAACCTCGCGATCGCGAATTCCCTTTACCGTCACCGAGAGATGCATGCCTGCTTGTCCACCGGTCACATCGACCCCAAACCCTAGTTCCTCGCGGATGCTGTCGATTAGCGCACCGCGGCGTTCGCCATAGAGCAATCGCATCCTCCGAA
>JGI12269J14319_10001350_pt1 | contig 24570 bp, 22 predicted proteins | sample PeaSoiSIISIP2007_FD_14319 | JGI IMG/M metagenome (IMG submission 14319)
CCCAGCCGATGACACCCCAGTCCTTCGCCTGGTTGTAGTCGATCGCACGGATCTGCGAGCCGGTCCCGAGCGACACGAGGAGTACGTCGGTAGGATCTGCCCTTCCGACCGTCTCGTCAACGTAGGCGCACATCGCAGGGTTGTTGGCAAACACGCCGCCGTCCACGAGGACCTCCACGTCACCTCCCAAGTCGTTCATCTTGAAAGGCTCGAAGTAAGTCGGAGCAGCTGAAGTGGCGCGGGCCACCATCCAGAGTGGGTGGTTGCGCTTAGGGTCGGTCTTGGCGTCCTGGGAGCGGAAGAAGACCGGGCTGCGCTTCTCGATATCGTAGGCGGTAACGAAGACTTCGGTCACGACGTTGCTCAGCAACGCGTCGCCGAGGTACTCGTGCAGAACCGCCTCGACCCCGCTGTCAGGGTACTTCTCGTGGAAGAGCGACGTCACCCGCTGGAAGACGTTGGTCGGGAAGATACGGTGCCCCTCATTGACGTACATGTCGACCAGCTGAGCCGCCGAGAACCGTGGCGTGCCGCTTTCGCTTGGAACGGCGAGGCCGCAGGCCAGGATGCCGCCGGTCGACGTTCCGGCGATGAAGTCGAAGAGCTGTGCGATGGGCTTGCCGGTTGTCTGCTCGATGGAGGCCAGGACTGTTGCGGGAATGAGCCCGCGGATGCCACCGCCGTCGATCGACAAGATCCGAGTCATCTCGCGTCCTCCCATGGCTCATCCGTTAAGGCTGTAAGAGTATCGGTGAGGAGCGATGGATGCCACGATGCTCAACTGCCACCGACGGAGCCAGTCGTCGCTCCCCACGTTCCTCTTCGACGCAATCGGGGGAAGAAGCACCACTAGGTGGAGGCTGGGCGCAAACCCTCGAGCTGATCGGCGTGCTGTTCGAGGTGGCCGACGAGGAACTCTTCAACAAGCTCGTCGACCGTCATCGTCCCGAGCGTGGGATGCACTCCGCGCAGTTCCCATTGGCCGGGCTCGATGGTGCCGAGGAAGACGCGGAGGCGCGCGATGTCTGCCTGTGTGTCTGCCCAGAGCGTCGACACCGGTTCCCGCCGGTCGCGCTCGATCGCGCCGATGCGCTCGGGGTCTCCCTTGGTGCGTCCGAACGGCACGGGCTCGCCCGACCCCTGGCCACGCAGCACGGGTCCGGCCTGGACGATCCAGTAGGGGACGAACTCCGACAGATGCGCCCAGACCTGGCCGCGATCCCATCGCTCACCGCTGCGGGGATCCGCGCCGGTGAGCGCTCCCGGAGGCGGTTCCGTCGCAGCCGCTGCCGCGAGCCGGGCCTCGACGGCGTCGAGCCTCGCGAGGTAAGCGTCGCGCGTGGTCATCGCAGCGGGCGCAATGCCTGGCCGGGGACGACACGATTCCGGAGCTTCCCCAAGCGCTCGACGCTGAGCTCGACGATGTCGCCCGGCTGCAACCAGGGATACCGATCGCCGCCGTGGACCAGGGACAGCTCGAGGATACAGCCGGTCCCGCACGTGCCGGATCCGATGATGTCGCCTGTCTCCACATGGGTGCCGCGCGACGCGTACGCGATCATCTCGCCGAAGCTCCAGAAGATGTCAGCTAGCGACGCGCGCGAATACTCGACGCCGTTCACGCTCGCGGTCATCTCGAGGTCGAAACTCTTGTTGCGTCGGGTGTCCTCGAGCTCATCCGGTGTGACGAACACCGGGCCGATCGACGTCGCAAAGTCCTTGCCCTTCACGGGTCCCATGCTGAGCTTCATCTCGCGCCGCTGGATGTCACGAGCGCTCCAGTCGTTCATGACGCAATAGCCGGCGATCCCGCGCTCCGCGTCCTCGGGATCGAGGTCGGCGCCGCCCCGGCCGACGACTGCGGCAACCTCCAGCTCGTAGTCCATGTCCGCTGCGCCCGGTGGGATCGCGACGTCGACGTCGGGGCCACAGATCGCGTACGGATTGCTGAAGTAGAAGACGGGCAGCTCATACCAGTCGGGATCCATCTCGAGCCCACGGCGCTGGCGCGCGGTGCGCACGTGCTGCTCGAATGCGTAGAAGTCGCGTACCGTCGGCGGTCGCGGAATCGGTGCGAGCACGTGGACGGCGTCGAGTTCGAACACGTCATGTGGATCGCGCCGCAGCTCGTCGGCCTCCGCGGTGAGCTTCGTGCCGTCGTCTCCGAGCAGGCTGAGCAGCGTGGTCCCCGGCCCGCACGAGTAGATGCGCCCTTCGACCAGGAGGCCGGTTCGCTCGCCCGCGTATTTCGACTGGGTGAACGTCACCCAGCGCATTGACGCCGTCGCCTGCGCATCAGCACAGCAATGAGAGCACCGGCGGCAGCCAGGACTAAGACCGCGCCGATCAGCGGCGGCAGCACACCGGGGCCGGTGCCGGCCGCCGTCACGCCGGTCAGCAGGCCGACGCTCGCCGAAGCGACCACCGCGTTGTCGTCGAGGTCGGACGCGTTCGATGCCTGCGCATCGTGCAGCGACACCCACGGAACCGGCCTCGCGGTCGGGGCTGCAACGGCGAGGGGCTTCGGGTGCGGCGTGGCCGGAGCCACGTGACGCACGCTGACGGGGGTCGCGGCGTGCGCGGTGCGTTCGATGACGATCGCCATGCTCCCGTAGATGGTGAAGGTTCTGGCGAACTGCGCCATCGTCGTGCCGTTGTACGAGCCGGTGAGTGGATCGCTGAACTCGAGGGTCCCCGCAGAGGTGTTCACACCCATGAGGACCACGACGTGACCCGCCACGGTCCAGGGCACGGTCCGGCCGTCCCATGCGGTCCAGGTACGGGCGGTCTGCGACGAGTAGTCGACGGTTGTCCAGACGAGGACCGGGTGGCCGGCCTCGACCGCGGCGTAGAGCGCCGCGGGATTCCACCCACTGAGCTGCGAAGCGACCGGCACACCGAGCGCCTCAGCCTCCCGCGCGACCACCGGCGCGTAGGCGCCCCATCCGGCGTACTCGGTCCAGTGGGGATTGCTGCCGGGCTCGGAGCCCATCACATGGCCGACGAAGTCCGTGTACGGGTCACCCCACTCGGCCGGCAGCCCGTCGGCGCCGAGCACTGGGGCACGGGTGTCCGTGGGGAAGTGACCCTGCACGTACTGCTGCGTGGTGTGGATGCCGACCGAACCGAGCGCGATGGTGAGTGAGGTGGCCTCGCAGTCGAGCGGCATCTGCATGCGCTGGGTTCCGACCGGAAGCCGGAACATCGCGGCCTCGGCCGTGACGGGGGCGGTCGCCAGCGCAACCGCGCCCATTCCGATGACGAGGATCACGGCGGTCCCCCTCCGTGCGTGGACCACACCCGTACTCTACGAGGGCTCCCATTTCGGTGGGTCGCGGGCCGGACACGACATATACTGACCCCGGCCTGGGGAGGTGGCTGAGAGGCTGAAAGCGCCCGCCTGCTAAGCGGGTGAGGGATCTTAAGTCCCTCCGGGGGTTCGAATCCCCCCCTTCCCGCCAGGCCGGGGTATGGCAGCGCCTGCAGAATTGCCTGGTAAGTGGGAACACCGCCGTGGCACCGGCGCTTAGCCCTCGCCCTGGCGGCCTGCACGTACCTCGTCGTTGACGCTCCCGCGCAGGGCCGTGCTATGAGGTGGTTGGTGTCTCAGCCGGTGTGACGTCGGGGGTCTTCGCGTCCTTATCACCGCGTGGTCGGAGGCCGGGCTTCTTCATCCGGACCGTCAGTTCGGTGAGCGCGCTTCGAGCGGCACGCCTGTCGACGCCCCTGCTGATCCAGATCGCCAGGAGCGATGCGAAGACAGCAGCAGCAGCAGCTGCGCACTCGGGCGGTGGGCTGCCGGCGCACAACTACTGGGATAACGAGAACTTCTGCAAACAGGCGGCAGTCCTTATCGCAGCCAGCTGATCGGTCGCAACCAGCTTCAAATCAGCCCGCGCCCTCGCCGAGATCCGGGCCGGGGTTGGGACTGAGGAGAACAGACCAGGTGGCGCCCTTCCCAATGCTGGACCAGCTCTACGTGCCGGCTACGTACTCGCACGGATTCGCCCGTGCCGCGCGTTCCCTAGCCTGCGAGTACACCGCACGCCAGCCGTCACCGATAAGGAGATTCGATGCAGCAAGCTATCTCGTCCACCAGGTCAGACGTCGCCGAGCCCCTCGATGAGGGGCGTCGCCGTTTCAGCGTAGCGGGTTCCCGGATGACGAACTCGAGACTGATCGGAGCGCTCTTCCTGTCGGGATTCCTCGTCTACGGCGTTGGCTCCGCACTCGCCACATCCGCGACCGGCGCGCCGCACTTTCTCGCGTCGATTGCCGCACACCCGACGGTCCTCATCATCGGGGCAATCCTGATGTTGCTGAACACGTTGGTGGACCTCGGCAAGGGCATCCTCTTCTTTCCGATTCTGGGGCGACACAGCAGGAGAACTGCGCTCGGCTACCTGGCAACAATGATTGTCGAGGTGACCCTGCTGGACGTCGGAGCGATCGCTCTGCTGCTGATCGTTCCCCTGAGCGGCCAGCATGGCCTCGACGCGGCTATGGCCATCGGTCGTGGATCAGCCCTGGTTCACACGAACGCGATGTTCTACCAGTTTGGCGAAATGACACTCGCAGCGGGATGCGTGGCCATGTGTGCACTGCTCTTCCGGACGGGCCTGATCCCCCGGTTCCTGTCAATTTCGGGCTTGATCGGCTATCCGATTCTCATGGTTGGAGCCATCGCTGAAGTCTCCGGGATTCACATCGGCCTCGTGCTCACGATCCCCGGCATGTTCTTTGAACTGGTGCTGCCCTTCTGGCTCTTCACCAAGGGTTTCGAGTCCGAGGCCTACGTGGGAGGTGCTGCTCGCCGGGTGAACCCGACAGTAGCGGCGTAGGTCTTCTCTGCAGAAATCAACTCAGTAAAAGGGTGACTCTCATGTCTCTTGACTCGAAGACCGTCTGCCTCATGCGCCCCGAGGGTCGGGTTGGTTACTACGTTGGCGGCGACGGACCCCTGGTGGTTCTCGTGCCCGGCATGGGTGACCTGCGGAGCGCCTATCGATTCCTCGCTCCAGCGTTGCGGGAAGGAGGCTACAGAGTCGCCTGCACCGATCTTCGGGGGCACGGCGACAGCGATACGACGTTCACGTCTTACGGCGATGTCGAGACCGCGGGCGATGTCATCGCACTCGTCGAGGAGCTCAAGGAACCGGCCGTCATTGTCGGCAACTCCATGGGTGCCGGTGCTGCGGCGTTTGCTGCCGCCCAGCGGCCAGACCTCGTGCGCGGCCTGGTACTGATGGGGCCATTCGTCCGCAACCCCAAAGCGGGCGCCATCCAACGAATCCTTCTGCGCGTGGCCATTGCCCGCCCATGGGCAGCCATCACGTGGAAGGCGTACCTACCCAAGCTGTACGCCGGCCGGCGTCCCGTATAGCGGGCGGAGCGCCCATAGGGGCCGAACGGCGCCAGCTCTGAGACCCCCTACACTGGCGACATGCCCGTATCCAAGCGAGCGGTCGCGGGCAAGTTGCCCGCAGAGTCAACGAGCTTCGTGGGCAGGCGACGCTTGCTGGCGGAGATCAAAGCGGCATTCGCCAGCACTCGTCTCCTGACGCTGGTCGGGCCCGGCGGTGTCGGCAAGACCCGCCTCGCCCTGCGCGCGGGTGCCGACCTCCAGCGCAACCAGCGTGACGGTGTCTGGTTCATCGACCTCGCCGGTCTCGAAGACCCACATCTGGTCGCCAAAGCCGTGATCAGCGGCCTGGGCGTGGCGGACCAGTCCGGACAGTGGCCGACCTCACTGCTCGTCTCGCACCTCGCCTCACGCGAGGCGTTGCTGATCCTGGACAACTGTGAACATCTCCTCGACGCCGTCGCCGTTCTGGCTGATGTCGTCTTGAAGGAGGCCGCCGGCGTGCGCCTGCTTGCAACCAGCCGTCAACCGCTGGGGATCTCAGGTGAGCGCGTTGTTCAGGTGCCTCCCCTCACGCTGCAGGGAGAATCGAGCGCCGAAGCCGGGCAGGGCGGCGCTCATTCCGAGGCGGTCGCCCTGCTCGAGGCTCGAGCGGCGGATGCCGGCGTCCAGCTCGACGACACGGAAGCCACCCGCCGGCTGCTGCTCGACCTCTGTCGTCGTCTCGACGGCATGCCGCTGGCGCTCGAGCTGGCGGCGGTCAGGTTGAGGACACTCGGCCTTGACCAGCTCCTCGAGCGCTTGAGTGATCGTTTCGCGGTGCTGACCGGTGGCAGTCGTGCGGCACTCCCGAGACAGCAGACGCTCCTGGCCACCATCGACTGGAGCCACGATCTGTTGAGCGACACGGAAGCGGCACTGCTGCGCCGCCTCGCTGTGTTCCCGTCCGACATGGGGCTCGCTGCGGTTGAAGCCGTGGCGACTCAGACGGGCATCGATCGCAAGTCGGTACTCGATCTCCTTTCCAGCCTCGTCGAGAAGTCGTTCGTGACTCGACTGGGTGCGGCCGCAGACGCACGTTACAAACTCCACGAGACGATGCGCGAGTACGCGCTCATCAAGCTGCATGACGCGGAGGAGGAGCCCGAAGCGACCAGGGCCTTCGTCACTGTCTACGCTGACATGTGCAGATCGGCAGAGACGGCTGCTCAGTCGCCTCAGCTCGTGGAGTGGCTCAAGCGAATGGACAGGGAGGCGGACAACGTGCGCACCGCTCTCGCTCACTGCCTGCACGGTCCGGATCACCCAATCGGTGTCGCCATGGTTGGCTCACTGCTCTGGTACTGGACGGCGCGGGCGACGAGTGAGGGCGCGTACTGGTTGGATCTGTACCTCGAGCGCCGAGACGGCGAGGATGCAGACGACCCGGCTCTGGCACGTGCCCTCTTCGCTCGCGGTTATGTGTCGATGGTGCTCGGGGATGCGGCGACCGCATCGCCGGTGCTGCAGGAGGCCGAGGCCATCGCACGCGCAGCGCTCGATTCGCCACTGCTCGCGCGGATCCTCTCCGTCTCCGCGGGTATCCGCGTGATGAGCGGTGAGCTGGAAGGGGCTCGATCCCAGTTACGCGAGGCGAAGACCCTGGCTCAGGGTCTTGACGACCCCGGTGTTGACGCAATGCTGGCGCTCACGGAGGGGTTCATCGCGCTCGCTGAGGCGGACGGCGAGACCGTTGGCCGTGTCTATTCCGAATGGGCCCCTCGTGCTCGGGATCGAGGCGACCTTCAGACACTCAGCTACCTGCTCTCGTCCTACGGTCTCTCCCTGCTTCAGACCGATCAACCCGACCGCGCAGGCCCTCTCCTGCAGGAAGCGCTGGAGATCGAACGGCGTCTGGAGAACCGGGACATGATCCTGTACGTTTTCGACGGGCTCGCCGGTCACGCGGCGATGGTCGGCAGGATGCAGAGATCTGCACGGTTGCTCGGTGCCGCGGAGAGCCTGCAGACCGAGACCGGGATTCGCCTGATGCCGCATATGGAACCCGTGCTGGCGCACGCGCGGGCGACCGTTGCGGCCTCGCTTGGAATCTCGGCGCTGGAGTCGGAGACCGAGGCGGGCAGGCGGATGTCAACGGATGAAGCGATCGCCTTCGCCCTCGACGAGAGGAAACCGACTCGCGTCGACGCTCGTGTTGTTGCGGGGGTGACGCCGCTCAGCAAGCGCGAACTCGAGGTCGCCCGCCTTGTCGCAGACGGCATGACCAACAAGGAGATAGCCTCCCGGTGCTTCCTCTCCGAGCGGACTGTGGAGACGCACGTGTCGAACATCCTCAACAAGCTCGGTATCAACTCGAGAGTGGAGGTTGCCGGCTGGGTTGCGCGGGAGTTGAGCCAGAACTAGGGACGCTCTCTACGCGGCGTCTGCAGCGCAATGACGGTCGCGTCAGCGACTCGCACCGAAGGCAGAAGCGCGACACCGAACAGGCGGCGAACATCCTCGGCGCACCGCGCCTCGACGATGCATGCGAGCCGGTCATCATCGGGGATGTACGCGACGCTCAGCACCTCCGGCAGGCGATCACCGTCTCGGAGACGCAGGCACGCTGCATTCAGGCTCTTGCTGATCCAAGAAAGCTCGCTCTCTGCCCCTCTCAACTTCACCTCAGCCAGGTAGCAGCATCTTGTGGCGGAAGGTCGCTCCTGCGTCGGTGGTTCTGTTCTCATGGCCCCAGATTGCCTGCTGCGCCGCCGGAAGTCGTCGGTGACGCCACCCATCGACCACGTAGTGCCGTGTCGGCTGACTCTTTGCAGAAGGCGTGCCCCTACGTGGTGGCTCAGTGGATGCCCCGATGGCCGTCGCCTCCGCTGCCGGCGACGATGCCAGGCATTGAGCCGGCGAACCAGGAGAGACCATGAAGACGGCAACCATCGACAGACCGACCGAGCAGACGCCGGAGACCGTCGGTGCGACGACGATGAAGGCGATCGTTCAGGACAACTACGGGTCAGCCGAGGTCCTGCAACTCAGGGACACGGCGAAGCCCGCAATCGGTGAGCACGACGTGTTGATTCGTGTTCGCGCCGCCGCGGTCAATCCCGCAGACTGGGCGATCATGGGCGGACTGCCGTACATCGCCCGCCTGGCTCCCATGTACGGGTTGCGCACCCCGAAGAACGGTATTCGAGGGACGGATGTTGCAGGTGAGGTGGAAGCCGTCGGCTCGGCCGTGACGGCGTTCCAGCCAGGCGACGAGGTCTTTGGCTGGTGCCGCGGCGCCTTTGCCGAGTACGCGGCCGCTTCTGAAGTTGGTCTGGCGGTCAAGCCGGCCAACCTCTCCTTCGAACAGGCTGCCGCCGTGCCCATGGCAGGCTCCGTCGCCCTGCAGGCCCTTAGGGACCACGGCAATGTCCGGGCCGGGCAGAGGGTCCTCGTCAACGGTGCTTCCGGTGGCATCGGCACCTTCGCGGTGCAGATCGCCAAGGCGCTGGGAGCCGAGGTCACCGGTGTGTGCGGCACTGCGAATGTCGAGATGGTCCGGTCGATCGGCGCGGACCGCGTCATCGACTACACGCGCGACGACTTCGCAGAGAGCGGCGAGCGCTACGACTTCATCCTCGACAACATCTCGAATCGATCGCTGTCCGATCTGCGCCGCGCGCTCGCCCCGACCGGCATGCTGGTGCCAAACGGCGGGCAGTTCCAGAATCGCTGGTTCTCGAGCGCGGGGCGCCTGATCAAAGCGATGCTGGCGTTCCGGTTCGTGAGCCAGCGGCTGGGCCGATTTGTGGTGGGGCAGAAGCGTGAAGATCTCATCGCCCTCAAGGAGTTGATCGAGGCCGGTACGGTCACGCCGGTCATCGATCGAACCTACCGGCTGAGTGAGACCGCCGCGGCGATGGAGTACGTCGGAAACGGTCACGCTCGGGGAAAGGTCGTGATCAGTGTCTGATGCTGATGCACGGACGATGGCCGGTAAGACCGTCCTGATCACCGGCGCCACCGGCGGCATCGGCAAGGCCACGGCGATCGGCCTGGCCACGATGGGCGCCCGGGTCGGCATCACTGGTCGCGACCTCATCCGCGCCGAGCAGGCTGCGGCAGACATCCGCGCCGCTTCTGGAAACTCCGCAGTCGATGCGTTTGCTGCCGACATGAGCTCTCAGGCGGATGTGCGCCGCCTCGCCGGCGCTGTTCTCGATGCCTACCCACGGCTGGATGTGCTCGTGAACAACGTCGGTGGGTTCTGGGCACACCGACACACGACGGCCGACGGCCTGGAGCACACGTTTGCCCTCAACCACCTCGCACCTTTCCTCCTGACCAACCTGCTCCTGGACCGGTTCAAGGCGAGCACACCGGCGCGGGTCGTGACCATCTCCTCCGGGGCGCAGGCCGCGGGCCGGATCGACTTCGATGACCTTCAGGGCGCTCGCAACTATTCAGGGCAGCGCGCGTACAGCCAGTCGAAGCTCGCCAACATCATGTTCACGAACGAGTTGGCCCGCCGTCTGCACGGCACCGGTGTCACTGCCAACTCGGTTCACCCGGGCGTGGTGCGCACCAACTTCGGGTCCGAGGACCAGGCAGGCTTCTTCCTGATCATCAGCCCCTTGGTGCGCCCGTTCCTCAAAGCACCGGCGCAGGGCGCCCGCACGCCGATCTACGTGGCGTCATCATCGGACGTGGAGGGCCTCACCGGCCAGTTCTTCGCCAACGGCAAGCCCAGGACAGCCAACAAGGCCGCCGGCGACGCGGGTGTGACCGCGAGACTGTGGCGGGTCAGTGCCGACCTGGTCGGGCTGGGGCCCAGGCAGGCACCCCTTGTGTGATCGCACTCGACTCCGTTGCGGTCGTCCCGGGCGCAACGGATGCCGATGTCTTCTGCTAGGGTGCCGCCCATGACCGTGAAACTCGTTGTCCTGTATACCCAGCCCGATGACGCTGCCGAATTCGATGCGCACTACCTGGGGGTGCATGGCCCGCTCGTCGAGAAGATCCCGGGCTTGCAACACTGGGAGAGTGCTCTTTTCGTCGCTGCGCCCGACGGTGGCGAGCAGACCTACCATCGCGTCGCCGAGCTGTACTTCAGCGACGGAGCTGCGTTGGAGGGAGCGCTGGCGACTGAACAGGGCCAGGCCACTGCTGCTGACTTTCAAAAGATTGCGCCTCCGGGATCGCGGATGTTCGTCGCCGCCGTCGACTGATACCGCGCGAACGAGTCTCGTCGGAGCCAACGCTTTCAAGGACACGAAGAGTCCACCGTGTTCATTCCCGCCGGCGGATACCTTCTCAACACGGTCGAGTTCGGGACTGCTCCCGACGTGTTCGTCGCCCACGGAGGCTGGGTGGGGAGTTGGGAGTTGTGGCAACAACCGTTTCAGCTGATGCAGGACCGTTGGCGCTGCATCGGCTACGACCATCGCGGCTCGGGAGCGTCCACCGCCCCCTCCCATGCGATTACTCCCCAAGCCCTCGTCGACGATCTCTTCACCGTGCTCGACCACTACGGCGTCGAACGGTGCGTCCTTGCCGGCGAGTCGCTCGGCGCGCTGACCTGTGTTCTGGCTGTCGAGCGTGATCCTTCTCGGTTCTCGGGGCTGATCCTCGTTGACGGTGGTTACAGCATCAGCATGGACAACCCGCTGATCGCCGGGTCTCGAGCCAACTTCGCGGGCACGGTGCACGGCTTCGTGGATCGCTGCATTCCGGAGCCGGATTCGGAGCACATCCGCCGCTGGGGGCGGCAGATCCTGCTCCGAGCCGATCCTGAATCCGCCGCACGGCTCTTCGAATCACACGCCGAGGCGAATCTCGCTCCAGATCTCTCGGCGATCCGAGTCCCCACGCTCATCATTCATGGCGAGCTCGATGCCATCATCCCGCCGGTCGTGGGGGAGATGGCCGCCAGGGCGATCCCGGATTCCAAGTTGGTGCTGATTCCGGGAGCCGGCCATGTCCCGACGATGACTCGACCGGAGGCTTTGGTCACCGTCATCAACGACTGGTGGCATGCAGCCGCTTCAGCGAGTTGATCGGTAGCGCTGGACACCGGCCACGACGGCCACAGTGAGTCGTCACCGACTATCCTTCCGCGAATGCACGCTGTCATCAACACGCTTCGCTTCAAGGATTCCGTCGACCCAGCTCTCTTCGCGCGAGCTGAGCGCGAACTCGCCGACCAGATGCGCGCCCTCGAGGGCTTCCAGGGCTTCCGGGTCGTCCAGGTCGCGGATGATCAGGTTGTGATGGTGATCTTCGCCGACACCGCCGAAATCCTGGACCGCATGGCAAGCGAGCTGGGCAATACGTGGATGGGCGCGAACGTCGCCCCGTTGCTTGCTGGACCACCCGACCGGCGCATCGGCCCGATCATCGCGTCGGTCAGCGGTTAGGTCAGCCTTAATCCCCGCCAACCCCCAGGTGGTTGGGGACCGCCTCGGCGGCAGCGTTTTGCCGTCGGTGTCGTGTTGCACCACGACGCGGGCGGCTGAGTCCGCCCGCACCGCAACCAGTCTGTCGGAGGCTAGGCCTCGACGAGGATCACCAGGGATTCCGGGACGACGCCGTCGTATGCCATGGCGTCACGCATCGCGTCGGTCTCCATCGCCGCCATGACCTTGTCCATGTCCGCCACATCCATGACGATCCCGACGCGGGTGGGATTCTGCGGGTCGATGAACTTGCGTATGTTGGTCACGCCGAGTGGTCCGAAGACCTCCTCACGCTTCGGCGAAGCGAGCCAGTGCTTCTGATCCTTGACATCGTGGTGTGCCAGCACTGTGGGCATGGTGTCTCCTTGGTTCAGGCCCCGCATGGTGGGGCCCGGGCGCGGATCGTACCCCGCACGGCCGGCCCCGCGTGGCCGGCTCGCGGCGGCTGTAGGACTTCGCGGCCATGGCGAGACGATTCGGTCGCCCGGTCACCCGGGTAACCAGTTGGAGGTGGATATGGCGTTCTGCACGGTCGTCGAATGGGATTCAGACGTCACAGAGGCATTGCGCGCTCTGGCGGGGAACGACGCACCGCCCGCCGGGTCGCTCGCTCGCATCGTCGGCGCGTCGGACAAAGGCACGTACGCGATCGAGCTGTGGAGCTCCGGCGAGGATGCACGTCGATTCGCCGAGTCGAGCGCGCCGGCGCTGGCACAATCCACTCTGCCGCCACCAACCCGTGTCGACGGATTCGAGACGTCCTCGTGGTTCCTCCGCGCAGCGGAATCAGGCTGAGACGCGCTCCGCTGCGAGCTCGCCGAGCACGGACATCGCCATCTCGAGCTTTCGTCGGGGTGCGCTGAAGCACAGGCGCAGGTGGGTGGGAACGCCGAACGCGATCCCGGGCGTCAGGAGCACGCGACGCTCGGTCAGCGCATCGATGAGCCGGAGTGTGTCCGTCCACGGACTGCGAAGCCACAGGTAGAGCCCGCCCTGCGGCTCGATCGCCTCGAGTCCGTCCGCGCGGACGCGGTCCATGACCATGTCGCGTCGCTCGCGATACGGGATGGGGTTGATCTCCCAGGAGTCGAGGTGCAGCAGCGCGCGCTGCGCGGTGGCCGGGGCGTTGACGAAGCCGAGCGCGCGCAGCGCTTGCGCAAGGCCGCGATGGCTCTCGGCGCTGACCAGCGAGGGATGAAGGACGAGGTACCCGATCCGCTCTCCTGCGACACCGAGGTCCTTCGAGAAGGATCTCGCAAGCACGGTGTGCTCGTAGTGGCTGAACGGCTCGACGCGCCGGTGCGGGGGATAGGTCAGGCGCCGGTACACCTCGTCGATGATCAACAGCACCTTGCGGTCGTGCCTGTTGTTGTGCGCCTGGAGCACCGCCGCGAGTCCCGACAGCTCGCCGCCGTCGAGGACATGGCCGCTCGGGTTGCACGGTGAGTTGACGATCACCGCCGCCGTGTGCGCGGAGAGCGCCGCGCTGATGCCGTCGAGGTCGAGACGCAGGTCGGGCCCTGTCGGCACCGGCACGAACCGTGCCGACGCGGTCTCGCAGTACAGGCGGAACTCCGGGAAGTACGGAGCGATGCCGATGACGTCATCCCCGGGATCGACGAACGTGCGAATCGCGATGGCGATCGCGGCCGCGGCACCTGGTGTCATCGCGATCGAATCGCTGCTGATGCCCGGAAAGTCGACGTCCTCGGCGGCGCGTTCGCGAACGTCCGTATAGCCGAGATTCGGCATGTACCCGAAGCGCCCGACGAACCGCTCGCGACTCGCTGCCGCGAACGCCTCGACCACCGCCTGCGGCGCCTCCAGCGGCTGACCGATGGACAGATCCGCAACCGCCTCCTCGCCGAACTCGGCTCGCAGGCGCTCGCCCTCCATGAACATGCGCCGGATCCAGCCGCCGTCCTGGAGTTGCGCTCGCGACCACCGGGAGATCGCCATGGTCAGGCGATGCTGGTCGTGCCGGAAACGCCGCCGGTGTGCCAGCTGAACGGGTAGTCCCGGTCGAAGATCTGACGCGCGATCGCCGTGCGGTGCAGCGGCCGGAACGTGTCGACCATCACCGCAAGCTCGTCGGTCTCGCGCGGCCGGTCCAGCGACGCCTCGAGCGCGCCCGGTTGCGGACCGTGCGGGAGACCGCCGACGTGGTGCGTGAACGAGCCCTGGCTGATGCCACGGCGAGCCGCGTAGTTGCCCTCGACGTAGTACAGCACCTCATCGGAGTCGAGGTTGCTGTGGTGATACGGGAGGTGGATCGCCTCGGGATCCCAGTCGAGCTTGCGCGGCACGAACGAGCAGATCACAAGGTTGTGTGCCTGGAAGGTCTGATGGACCGGCGGTGGCACGTGGAATCGTCCCGCGCGCGGTTCGAAGTCGTGGATGTTGAAGGTCACGGGGTAGATCGTCCCGTCCCATCCGATGACATCGAAGGGATGGTGATCGAGCACATAGCGGCTCACGTGGTTCGATCGTTTGAGCCAGATCTCGGCGGGACCCGCCGTGTGCGTCTCGAGCGAGTCGGGACCGTGAAAGTCACGCTCGCTGAACGGCGCGAACTCGGTGAGCTGACCGTTGCGCGCACGGTAGCGGTCCGGCACGTCGACCAGCCCGGTCACCTCGATGCACAGCACGCGAGCGCCGGCAAGGTCGTCGAAGTCGATGCGGTAGATGGTGCCGCGCGGGATGACGATGTAGTCATGCCGCTTGAACGCGAGATGGCCGAACTGGCTGTGCAGCGCACCGCTGCCCTCGTGCACGAAGAGCACCTCGTCGGCGGAGCCGTTGACGTAGAGCACCTGCTGTGCGTGCACGGGCGCGACCAGGCCGATGTGCACGTCGTCGTTGACGAGCAGCCAGCGCCGCCCGGTGATGACATCACCCTGGGGCGGGAGGTCGAACCCCTTGAGGTGCGCGTTGGTATGCATCAGCTCGTGCTCCGGGGTCATGAGGTCCGCGGGGCCCTCGCTGACGTCCTGCGCGCCCTCGGGCATGTTGCGGTGGTAGATGAGCGAGGACGGGCCACTGAAACCCTCACGTCCGAACAGCTCCTCGTACGCCAGCCGCCCGCCCTCCGCGAAGCGCATGTGGCGTTTGCGGGGCACGTCCCCGAGTTGCTTGTACGGTCGCACGCGCAGAGCCTAGCGGTTCAGCCCTGAGGCGGTGCGCCGACGACCTCGAAGATCGCCTCAAGTTCGACCGCGGCGCCCAGCGGCAGCTGCGCCACGCCGATGGCGCTGCGCGCATGCCGGCCGCGCTCCGGGCCGAAGACCGAGACGAGCAGGTCGGACGCGCCGTTGACGACGGCCGGCTGCTCGGTGAACGTGGTCGCGCTCTGCACGAAACCGGTGAGCTTGACGACCGCCACGGTGTCGAGGGTGCCGAGCGCCGCGCGTGCGGTGCCGAGGAGATCGATGGCGGCGCGGCGGGCAAGATCGTAGGCGGTCTCCGTGTCGACGTCATCGCCCACCCTGCCGGCGACCACCGCGCCGTCGCGCTTGCCGAGGTGGCCGGACAGGAAGAGCAGGTCGCCCGTTCGCCGAGCGGTCACGTAGTTTGCGACCGGTGCGGTGGTCTCCGGGATGACGATCCCGAGTTCGGCCAGGCGGTCGTCGACAGCCACCGTCAGTAGTCCTGGAGGTAGTCGCAGTTGTCGGCGAAACGCTCGGCGTCGAATCCGAATGCGACGCGGACCGAGTCGGTCCGCGTGATGTTGTTGCGCCCGAGCATCCGGAGCTGATCCCGGGTCACCGGTGGATGCCGCAGCAGCTTCTCCATGATGAATGCGGGCGGCATCATCATCGGCACGGGGACGTGGACGATCTTGCGGTGCAGGCCCAGCGCCGTCTTGATGGTCCGGACGATGTCCTCGTAGCTCATCTGATCCGGGCCGCCGATCTCGTAGACGCGGGTTGCCGGCCCGCGCTCGAGGGCGAGGACGATGCACCGGGTCACGTCGCCGATCGAGATCGGCTGGAAGAGAGTCCTCCCGTCGCCGGCAATCGGGATGACCGGGTTGATGCGCATCATCCGGGTCAGGAGCGTGAAGAACCCGTCACCGGGCCCGAAGATGAGCCCCGGACGGAGCCCGGTGTAGGGAACACCGCCTGCGCGCACCGCCTGCTCACCCTGCCACTTGCTGAGCAGGTACGGGTACTTCGGATCCGGGTCCGCGCCGAGCGCCCCCTGGTGCACGAGATGACCGACGCCGGCCTGCTTCGCGGCCTCGACGACCCGCTCGGTGCCCTCGCGGTTCACGCGGTCGAAGGTCTGGCGCCCGCGCTCCTGGATGATCGCGACCAGGTGCACGACGGCGTCGCAGCCGGCGAAGGTGTCGGCGAGCTTGGTGGCGCTGGTGAGGTCGGCTTGGACGAATGTGACCCGGTCGCCCTTGGGGCGGCGGGTGGTGCCGCGGGCGACGATGACCACGTCGTGCCCGGCTTCCTTGAGCGCACGAACGGTGTGGATGCCGACGAAGCCGGTACCACCGGTCACCGCAACGCGCACGCAGTTCCTCCTCGCCGGGATCGGACGTTCGTCCGCGAGTTTACGGGCAGGACCGCCGCCCGTGCCCCGCGTTCAGGACCCTCCGGCGAGTGCCGCGATCACGGCGGGTGACCCCTGCAGCGCGGTGCGCTGCATGAAGTGCTTGACGGCACGCATGCCGCCGAGCTCCTCGCCACCACCCGCTCGGCCGGGACCACCGTGGACCAGCTGCGGCATGGGCGTCCCGTGGCCGGTCGACTCGCCGGCGCAATCGCGATCGAGGACGAGCAGGCGGCCGTGATGGGGCGCGGCGCTCGTCACCACCGCTCGCACGAACTCGGGGTCGTAGGAGACGACCGAGCCGACCAGGCTGCCGCTGCCGCGCGCCGCGAGCAGACCGGCTTCCTCGGGCGCTCCGTAGGGGATGATCGTGGTGACCGGACCGAACGCCTCGACCTCGTGCGGCTCCGGGCGCGAGCTGTCCGTGCAGAGCAGCACCACCGGCGCCATGAACGCGCCCCGCGCGGCATCGGCTTCGACGGGATCGATCACCATGGGATCGCCGTGGACGAGCCGCGACGCGCGTTGCAACGCGGAGACGCTCGCGCGGACCTCGTCGCGCTGATGCAGGCTGACCAGCGCACCCATGGTGACGGTCTCATTGCGCGGATTGCCGACGACCACCTTGTCGAGACGGGCTTGCACACCGGCGATGACGTCATCCACCAGCGACTCGGGAACGATTGCACGCCGGATGCACGTGCATCGCTGCCCTGCCTTGGTGGTGATCTCGCGCGCGATCTCCTTGACGTAGAGGTCGAACTCGGGCGTTCCCGTGACCGCGTCCGGTCCGAGGATCGAGCAGTTGAGCGAGTCGGTCTCCGCGTTGAATCGCGCAGCGCGGCGGGTCACGGCATCGTTGCAACGCAACGCCGCCGCAGTGGTCGCGCTTCCCGTGAAGGCGATCACGTCCTCACCACCGAGATGCTCGAGAAGATCGCCGGCGCCGCCACACACGAACTGCACGGCTCCCTCGGGGAGCGCACCCGACGCGATGATGTCGCGCATCACGGCGGCGGTGAGATATGCGGTCTGGGTGGCCGGTTTGACGATGGTCGGCACGCCGGCGAGCACTGCGGGTGCCAGCTTCTCGAGCATGCCCCACACCGGGAAGTTGAAGGCATTGACCTGCAGCGCCACCCCGGGAAGCGGCGTGTACACGTGGCGCCCGACGAACGTTCCGCCTTTGCCGATCGGTTCGACGTCGCCGTCGGTGAGCAGAAACCCATCCGGGAGTTCGCGCCTCGCCCGGCTGCTGAAGGCGAACACGGTGCCGATCCCACCGTCGATGTCGCCGGTCGAGTCGCGACGTGTCGCCCCGGTGGCCAGCGAGAGCTCGTGATACGCGGCCTTGTTGGCGTCCAGGTACGTCGCGAGATCCTTCAGGGCCGCGGCGCGCTCATGGAACGTCAGTCGACGGAGCGACGGACCCCCGACACGTCGCGCGTGGTCGACCATCGCTCGCGTGTCGAGACTCGCGGTGGACACGCGTGCGACGGCATCGCCGGTTGCCGCGTCGACGACGACCACGCCCTCGTCGGGCGCGGTGTACCACCGGCCGGCGACGTAGCTGGCGAGCATCTCAGGCATGCGGTGTGCACCACGTCATGGCTGTCCCCAATCGGATGGTTATCCGAGGTAACCCGCGCGCACGCAATTGCGACACGCGGACAGACGGAATTATCGCTCTGTGTGTTGCGAGACCTGAAGCTCCACCCACCATTCGGGTTGGCTCAGCTCAGACGGGCGTGGTCGAATGGCCGAACAGAACGAAGACAAGGATGATCGCGATGCCAAGAGCAATGCCGATCAGCACCTTGATGATCAGCACCCTCATGGCGATATTCTGCGGCGCTTGCGCGGCGAACATCTGTTCGCTACACTGGCGTCCCGCCTCGGCGCTCCTGCTCTCCGTCCCAGTAGGCGGCGGCCTTTTCCAGTGAGGAGCGATGTCCGATTCCCTGTCCGCCGCATTGGCGACACTTCGATCCCGGTACGGTCCCCAGGCGCTTCGCCGTGGCGGAACGCCGGAGCAGGCAGGTGTGTGGTCCACGGCGGTGCCGGTCATCGACGACGTGCTCACTCCGGGTGGGCTTCCTCATGGCCGGGTCACCCTGCTTGCCGCGGCCGGACGCGGCCCCTCGGGCCGGCTGACGCTGCTGCAGTCGCTGGTCGCGCTGGCCAGTCGCTCGCATGACACCGGCTATGTGGATCTTGCGGGCACGCTCGATCCCGGCTTTCTCGCCGATCTCGGAGCGGACCTCGACGCCTGCCTGGTGATCTCGCCCGGCCCGGCGAAGTGGGAGCGAGGGTTGGTCATGGCGCGGGCTCTGGTGGCCGCGGGCATGCCGTGGGTGGGAGTGGCGCTCGGTGAGGAGCAACCCCGGCCGTCGCTCTGGGAGCACGCGCTCGCCGCACTCGCCGAAGCGGTTGCCAAACGTGGCGCTATCTGCGCCGTCGCCACGCCGGCTCCGGTCGCCGCGCCGCTCCGCCACGCCTCGTCGCTCACGCTCGTCTGTGCGGCCGCGGGGTGGCAGCGCGCCAACGGCGACGTGGCCGGACTGCGGGTGCGGGTCACCACCGGCAAGAGCAAGCTCGGTGCGCCCGGCGCCGAGGCCACGGTGCTGCTCCGCTACCCTCGCCCGTACGCCACCGCCGAGGTGGTCGGGCTGCCCAGCGTCGTCGTGCCCCGGTTGCAACCGATCGTCCTGCCGATTCCTGACGTGGCCGGCGTGGCGGCTCGAGCTTGAGATGCGCGTTCTCTGCGCTCGCCATCCGCACCTCGGCCTGCTGGCAGCCCTTCGCCGCTATCCCGAGCTGCGCGGCGAGCCCGTGATCCTGGGTGGCGCTCCCGAGTTGCGCCTGCCGGTCGTCGCCGCGTCGGAGGCGGCGCAGGCGGCCGGGGTCCGGGTGGGGCAACCGCTCCGCCAGGCGCAGCAGTCCTGTCCCGCAGCGGTGTTCGTCCCCGTCGATCCCGCAGGGGTCGCACGCTTGCGAGCTGACGTCTGCGCCGAGCTCCACCGGCTCTCTCCCACGGTGGAGGCCGGCGACGAGGAGGCATTCGGCGATCTCTCCGGCCGTCATGCGGAGTTTCCCGACGAAGCCGCCTGGGCGTCCGCGCTGGCACGCGGATTGCGCGGTGTGCTCGGCGTGGAGATCGCCGTGGGTGTGGCGGGGTCGCGGTTTGTCGCCCGCCTGGCTGCGCGGGCAAGCCATCCCGGGCGGATCCGCCGGGTTCGCTCCGGTGACGAAGCCCTCTTCCTGGCGCCGCTGCCGCTCGACGTCCTTCCCGTCGATCCCGCGGTCACCACCCGCCTCGCCGCATTCGGACTCGACTGTCTCGGTGCGGTGGCGGGTCTGGGACCGGCCGATCTGCAGCGCCAGTTCGGTCACGACGGGCTCCGGCTGTACCGGCTGGCGCGTGGCGAGGACAGCGGGGGGATCCACCCGGTGCCGGTGCAGCGGGCATGGAGTGAGCGGCTCGTCCTCGACGGTGCCACCGGGGATCTCGAGATCCTGCTCGGGGGCGTCCGGCAGTGCGCCACAGCTCTCGGGGGCCGGCTCACCACCGAGGCGCTGGCGGCCGGTGAGGTGAGCGTGGTGTTCGAGATCGAGGAAGCCGATGCGATCTCGGCTTCGGTGGTGCCGGCGGCACCCTCGGGCAACGTCGGGGATCTCTGGACGGCGGCACTCGGCCTCCTCAGCGAGCTCAAGCCGAAAGCCCCGGTTGCCGCCGTCCGGGTCGGCGTGACCCGGCTGACCCCGGCGGCGGGGCGGCAGGCCGACCTCCTGCGTCCCGGCGACGGAGCCCGAGAGGCGGTGGTTGCCACGGCGGACCGCCTCCGGAGCCGATTCGGCGCCGCCACGGTGCGCCGACCCAGGCTCGCGCTCGATCCCGGCGACCTCCCGGAGCGTCGATTCACGTGGGAAGCACCGGTCGTGGCGGGGGCGACCAGGTGACCGAGCTGCTCGAGGGCATCGTCGAAGTTCGCACCGGCACGGACGGACGGCCGGTCGCGGTCCGAAACGGATCGGTGTGGCGACGGGTGGCCGAAGTGGTGAACACCTGGCGAGTGGAAACCGACTGGTGGCGGATCCCGGTGTGCCGCGACTACGTGCGATGCCTCCTCAACGACGGGGACTGCGTCGATCTCTACCGGGACCTCGAGACCGGCGAGTGGCATCGCGAGCGCCGTTATGACTGAACCGTCTGCCGCCCCTTCCCGGTGGCCGCCGGTTGAGGGGAACCGGCGGCCGGGAAAGGGGAGAAGGCCTGGGTTGGGCACCCGCCGGTGCCCGGTGCGGTGGTGGGCTGACCCGACCGATAGTTACACAAACTTGTAGTAGTTGTCAAGCCGCCACATCGCGCTGATGCCCGGGTTTGCCGAACTCGCCGCCCGCTCCCACTACTCCTTCCTGGAAGGTGCCACCTCTCCCAAGCACCTGGTCGAGACCGCGGCACGGCTCGGGATCCCGGCACTCGGTCTCTGTGATCGCAACGGTCTCTACGGAGCGGTCGAGCTGATCCAGGCAGCGAAGGCGCAGGGGATCCATCCGATCATCGGGACCGAGCTCGAACTGGCCGGCGGCTCGCGACTCCGCCTCCTCGCGCGCAGCCGCACCGGGTACCGCCAGCTGTGCCGAGCGGTCAGCGCCGCGCAACTCGCCGGTGTCAAGGGTCAGCCCCGCCTCGAGATCGACGGGATCTCGACGAATCCTGGGTCGATCGCGGACCCGTCCGGATCGCGCGCGCGCAGCCCATCCAGGTCGCAGACGCGCAAGCGCCCGACACTGCCGCCCCCGGAGCGCCCGGCGGCACTCCGCCCGACGGCGGGACCGTTCCCCGAAGGCTGGCCCGGGCTGCCGTCGACCACCCTGCTCGTCGAGAGCGATCCCGCTCGCGTCGATCCGGCTGCGCTCGACGACTGCATCGCGATCATCGGCGGACCGCGCAGCGCCGTGATCGACGCCCTGGTCCACGGCAACCGCCGCGAAGCGCTCCACCACGCGCAGCTGGTCAGGGAGTGCTTTGGACGCGACCGCAGCGCATTGCTGGTGAGCAATCACCTGCATCCCGCAGATCGCTGGCTGGTCGCGGAATGCGCGGCGATCGCCCGCGCCGCGGACATCCCGCTGGTGGCGAGCGCGACACCGGACCATGCCACCGCCGGCGACAAGCCACTCCTCGACGTGCTCACCGCGATCCGTCATCGCACCACCCTCGACCAGGCGGCGGCGCACGGCCTGCTCCTGCCCAACAGCGAGCACCGTCTCCACAGCGAGGCGGAGCTTCGCGTGCGGCTTCCCGGCCTTCCCGAGGCCTTCGACAACGCGGCGCGCATCGCCGCCGCCTGCGAGGTGTCGCTCGACTTCAGCGATGTGCGCTTTCCGGGCTATCCGGTCCCCGAAGGGGAGACGCCGTTCTCCGTGCTCTACGGTCTCTGTCAGGAGGCGGTGCAGCGCAAGTACCACCCCATGACTCGCGCCGTCGCCGCACGGCTGCAACGCGAGCTCGACGTCATCGAGAAGACGCATCTGGCCGAGTTCTTCCTGATCACCTGGGACATCATGCGTTTCGCTCGCGAGCACGGCATCCCGGGACAGGGACGTGGCAGTGCGGCGGACTCGATCGTCGCCTACCTGCTCGGCATCACGCGTGTCGATCCCGTCGCGCACGACCTGCTCTTCGAGCGGTTCCTGCACGAGGACCACCAGGGCACGCCCGACATCGACATCGATTTCTCCACCGACCATCGCGAGCAGGTGCTCCAGTACGTGTACGAGAAGTACGGCCCGGACCGAACCGGGATGGTTGCCAACGTGGTCACCTTCCGGCTACGCATGGCGATCCGCCAGGTGGGCGCCGCCATGGGATTCCCCGAAACAGTGATCGACAAGCTCGGCACCCATACCGATACCTGGTATCTGGCGGATGTCGAGTCAACGCTCGTTTCCGCGGGTGTCGGCACAACACACGACGGCACCGTGTCCAACCGCGCATGGGAGCAGTTCATCGACGTCCTTCGTCGGATCGAGGGAACGCCCCGGCACCTGAGCATTCATGTCGGCGGCATGCTCGTCACCGGTGAGCCACTTGTCGATGTGGTGCCGGTGGAACGGGCGACCATGCCGGGGCGGGTCGTCGTGCAATTCGACAAGGACGACGTCGAGGACATGGGGCTCATCAAGATGGATCTGCTCGGGCTGCGCACGCTGTCGGCGATCGCCGAATGCCTCGATCTCATCGAGCAGACGACCGGCAAGCGTCCCGACCTCGACAGGCTGCCCCTGGAAGACCAGCGTGTCTACGACGTGATCTGCAAGGTCGACACCATCGGGCTGTTCCAGATCGAGTCGCGCGCCCAGCAGCAATCGCTCTGGCAGTCACAGCCTCGCTGCTTCAACGACCTGATCGTGCAGGTGGCGATCATCCGCCCCGGTCCGATCCAGGGCGACGCGGTGCATCCCTACCTGCGTCGCCGCCAGGGGCTCGAGCCGGTCACCTACCTGCATCCCAAGTTAGAGCCGATCCTGGCGGAAACATGTGGCGTCGTCCTGTACCAGGAGCAGATCCTGCGCATCGTCATGGAGATCGCCGGGTACACCGCCGGTGAGGCCGATCGATTCCGCCGGGCGATGAACCGGCACCGTTCACGCGTGGAGATGGAGGAGCTGCGCGAGGGCTTCCTCCGCCGCTGCATCGAGCACGGCCTCGACGAGCCGGTGGCGCAGCAGATCTTCAAGAGCGTCGCCGGGTTTGCGGAGTTCGGCTTCTGCAAGTCGCACGCCGCGGCCTTCGCGCGCACCGCATATGAGACCGCGTGGCTGCGCATGACCCACCCGGCGCACTACACGTGCGCGCTGCTCAACGCGCAGCCGATGGGGTTCTACCATCCGTCGGTCCTCGTCGACGACGTCAAACGCCACGGGGTGAAGGTCCTGCCGGTCGACGTCACCCGGAGCCGGGCACGCTGCCTCGTCGAGGCGATCGGATCGTCGGCATTCGCGATACGCCTTGGTTTCGCATACGTGCGCGGACTCGGACCCTCAGCGCGCGCCGCCTGTGATGACGCGGTGGTCGCCGGAGCCAACACCTCGGTCGCCGAGTTCTGGCGGCACACGCTCCTGCCCCGGGTCGCGATGGAGAACCTCATCCGCGTCGGCGCGTTCGACGCCGTGGCCGCGGGCAGATCGCGCCGCCAGCTGCTCTGGACGATGCAGGAGACCGAGGAGTCGCTGCCGCCGCGGAAACGTCCGAGGGCGACCATCGCGCCGGCCGACCAATCCGTCGTCGCCGCCGCGGTGGTGACGGGGCCGCCGCGGGGGAGCGGCGCGATCGCCGGCAACCGCCTCGGCGACGCACCCCACGCGGCGCACGATCCGAGCAGCGACCCGGCGCCGCCGTTGCTGGCGCTCCCGGCGATCCCCCCGTCGCTTCCCGAGATGGGAGAGCGCACCCGGGTGAGCACCGAGTACGCGCTCACCGAGGTGAGCACCGGCCCGCACCTGGTGTCGTTCATGCGCCAGCGCCTCGACGCGCACGGCTGCGTGCCGCTCGGGAAGGTTCGCGACCTCGTGGACGGCACGCGGATCCGCGTCGCCGGTCTGGTCATCACCCGGCAGCAGCCGTCGACCGCGCGCGGCTTCAGGTTCTTCACCCTGGCCGACGAGGATGCGCATCTCGACCTGGTGTTCCGCCCGCCGGTGGTGCAGCGGACGCTCGAGGTGAGCCGCCACCCGCTGCTCATGGTCGACGGACGGCTCCAGGTGGAGCACGGGAGGGTCAATGTGCTCGTCGAGCAGGTGACCGCGCTCACGCCGGACGGCGATCCGATTGCCCACCCCGGCGCTGCGCCCGCAGAGGACGGTTTCCACGGTTCTCACGACTACCGCTGAGCCAAGCCGCATCGCCCACACGCCGTGAGCACGGCGTGACACATCCGTGACACTCCGGCAGCAGTGCCCTGACATCCCCTGTGCTGCACGTGACCGGCGACATAGGCTGCGGGCATCTCGATTGCTACGCCGCGCGCCATGCGGGATGGAAGACGATGACCGATCACACCCCGGAGGGCGGCGGAGCCCCCCTCCCGTTCAACAAGGTCAGGGACCCGGCGCAATTCGAGCGCGCCCCGGCCGGACGCGAACCGGTGCGGGACACGGGCGGCCCCAATCTCGCCTTTGAAGCCACCCCTCGGACCCCGCTCGCTCCGG
>JGI12269J14319_10001351_pt1 | contig 24561 bp, 26 predicted proteins | sample PeaSoiSIISIP2007_FD_14319 | JGI IMG/M metagenome (IMG submission 14319)
CCTGCCGGCGGGCGCGCAGCAGTCCGGCAAGAACGGCGGGGTCGTCGCGGTCACCTGCCCGGCCCAGGGCGGCTGCCGCGTCGGCGCGGCCTACCTCGACGCCCGCGGCCGCTACCAGGCGCTGGTGGAGTCCGAGGTGCGCAACTCCTGGTCCGCGGGATTGACGCTGGCGCTACCCAAGGGGTCGACGTCGGTCGGCCCCGACGGCGGCGTCTACGGACTGGTGTGCCGGTCGACGCGCGTGTGCGTCGCCACTGGCAGCTACCTCAACCGCGCCGGCGACTACCAGGGCTTCTACTCGACCCTGGGCTGATCAGCGCCGGAACGGCCCGGGCACCGCGGCGATCTTGGGCACGCGCATGCGCGCGATCACGCTGCCCGGCGACGGGTGGCAGTACTGGGCGAGCCCGAGGTCCCCGGCCACCGAGAGGAACATGAAGGCGTCCTCCGCGCTGAAGCCCCACTGGCCCACCAGCAGGCGCGACGCCTCCTCGCACGCCAGCGCCAGGGCCTCGTCGATGTCGCCCGGCGACGTCCCGTGGGTGTAGAAGGCGTCGGCGGTCTCGGTGACCGGCCAGCGCGCCGGCGCCGACTTCACCACGTCGACGCGGATCCGCGCGGTGCCCTCGATCTCGACGCCGGTGCCCGAGATCTCCCCGTCGCCCATCGCCGCGTGCATGTCGCCGATCGCCAGCTGCGCGCCGGGCTGGAACACCGGCAGGTGGATCGTCGCGCCGGGGCCGTGCACCTGGTCGTCCATGTTGCCCCCGTGCCGGTCGGCGTAGAAGGTCGAGACGTCGCCGCTGGCCGGCGAGACCCCGATGACGCCCAGCATCGGGCGCGCGGGGAAGCTCACGCGCTCGTTCATGCGCACGACGCCACCGGCGACCTCGAAGATCCGCGTCGTCGGCGAGGCCACCTGGTCGATGAGCTGGCCCCAGCCCGGGATGCACATCGCCGCGCCGCGCGCCCCGGGCCGGACCTCGAGCAGGGTCACCGACAGGGCGTCGCCGGGCTCGGCGCCGCGCACGCCGATCGGGCCGGTGGCCGAGTTCACGCGCGACAGGTCGATCTTCTCGAGCGTGTCGGACTCGCTGGTGACCTGGCCAGTGAAGCAGTCCCAGGTCTCGATCTCGAGGGTCGTGCCCGCGTCGACGACCACGACGGGCTCGGCCGCCGCGTCAAAGGACCAGACGTGCTGGTCGCGCCCCACCTTGACGATCTGGTCCATGGCCCTCCGGGCCACACCCTAGGGCCGGGGGGCGAGCGCCAAGGATTCATCTTGGTGCCGCCTGGCGATTGCCCCCCTTTCACCTTCGGATTACCCGACGTCCGTACGTTCAGGGGGTGGCTCACTTGTACCCCCGTTCCCTCCGGGGCCCCCGCGGGTGCGCCACGCCTCGCGCGCGCGCTGGTGTCGACTCGTGATCGAGACCGAGACGCGCAACGTCGTGCTCGTCGTGGAGGACGAGGACAGCTACCTCGACGCGCTCAACGTCGGGCTCACGGTCGAGGGCTTCTGCGTCGTCGGCGCCGGCACCATCACCGAGGCCCGCGCGCTGCTCGCCAGCACCAAGCCCGACCTCGTGCTGCTCGACGTGATGCTGCCCGACGGGTCCGGGATCGACTTCTGTCGCGAGCTGCACGATTCGTCGCGCGTGCCGGTCATCATGGTCACCGCGCGCACCAGCGAGGTCGACGTGGTGCTCGGCCTGGAGATCGGCGCGGCCGACTACGTGACCAAGCCCTACCGCCTGCGCGAGCTCGTCGCGCGCATGCGCGCGGTGCTGCGCCGACCGTCCGCACCCGGCGACGCCGAGGTCGTGACCTTCGGCGACCTGCGCATCGACGTGCTGCGCCGCGCGGTGACGCGCCGGGGGCGCCAGGTGGACCTCAGCCGCAAGGAGTTCGACCTGCTCGCCCTCTTCGCGTCGCGCCTCGGCCAGGTCGTCACCCGCGAGATCTGCCTCGACACCCTGTGGTGGGGGCTCGAGCTCTCCGACACCCGCACGCTCGACACCCACGTCAAGCGCCTGCGCCAGAAGATCGAGGACGACCCGGCTCGGCCGCGCCACCTGATCACCATCCGCGGCGTGGGCTTCCGACTCGACCCCTAGCGTGGGCCGGTGCGCGCCGGCGACCACGCCCCCGACTTCACGCTGGCCGACCAGGACGGCGTGGCGCGCTCGCTGCGCGGGTTCCTGGCGGCCGGTCCGGTGGTCCTCTTCTTCTACCCCGCCGCCAACACGACGGGCTGCACGCGCGAGGCCTGCCACTTCCGCGACCTCGGCGCGAGCTTTCGCGCGCTGGGCGCCACGCGCGTGGGCGTGTCGATGGACGACGTGGCGCGCCAGCGAGACTTCGCCGCCGTGAACCGCTTCGACTTCGCGCTGCTCTGCGACGTCGACGGCGACGTCGCGCGACTCTTCGGGGTCAAGCGCTCGTGGGACCTGCTCAAGGTGCGCCGCTCGACCTTCGTCATCGCGCCCGACCAGCTCGTGCTGGCGGTGATCACCAGCGAGCTCAGCATGCGCGCGCACGCCGACCGGGCCCTCGAGGTGCTGGCGGGGTCGGCCTAGCCGTCGTCGCGCGGCGCCGGCACGATGATCAGCGGGACGCTCGAGTGCTCGGCCATCTCCAGGCTGGTCGACCCGAGCAGCAGGCCGGCGTGCGCGCCCTGACCCCGCGTGCCCACGACGACGACGTCGGCGTTCACCGGGTCGAGGGCGGCGCGCTGGAGCACCGTGCACGCGTCGCCGTCCTCGACTCGCCAGTCGACGCGCGCGGCGGGCAGGCCGGACTCGGCGATCAGCCCCACCAGCGCCGCGGGCGGGCCGGCCTCGTGCTCGGCGTGCTCGAAGCGCTCGCGCAGCCCCGCGGCGTGCAGGAACACGACGCGCGCGCCGGTCGCGCCGGCCAGGCGCAGCGCGAAGCGCGCCGCGACGGCCGCGTCGGCCGAGTGGTCGTACCCCACCGCGATGACGTCGATCACCAGCGCACCTCCTCGCTGCCCGGACTCTCGATGGCGGCGCGGCGCTCGGCCAGCGCGTGGGCCACGTGAGCGCTGCCCGGTCCCCCGCTCGTCGGGCCCTCGGTCGCGGGGGCGGCGTCCACCAGCGCGCCCAGGGCCGCGGCGACGCTGGCGCGCACGGCGTCGAGGTCGTAGCCGCCCTCTAAGAACACCGCCAGCCGTCCCGGCGATGGGGCGAAGCCCGCCACCGTGGTGGCCAGGTCCGCGAAGTCGCCGGCCGACAGGGCCAGGTCGGCGATGGGGTCGGCCCGGTGCGCGTCGAAGCCCGCCGAGACCAGCACCCAGTCCGGGGCGAAGTCGTCCACCACCGGCGCGGCCACCTCGTCGAGGGCCGCGCGCAGCACGTCGCCGGTCGCCCCGGGCGGGACCGGCACGTTGAGCGTTCGCCCGCGCGCGCCCGGGCCGCCCACTCGCGCGGGTGCCCGCTGCCCGGGAAGAGGGGCGACTGGTGGGTCGAGACGTAGAGCACGTCCGGCTCGTTCCAGAAGATCTCCTGGGTGCCGTTGCCGTGGTGCACGTCCCAGTCCACGACCAGCACGCGCGCGCCGCGCGCGACCAGGTCGGCGGCGACGATCGCGACGTTGTTGAGCAGGCAGAACCCCATCGCCCGATCGCGCAGCGCGTGGTGGCCCGGCGGGCGCACCGCCACGAACCCGACGCCCTCGCCCCGGCGCGCCAGCTCCTCGACGACGCCCAGCCCGGCGCCGGCGGCGAGCTGGGCGAGCGCGAACGAGTCGTAGGTGGCGTAGGTGTCCTGGTCGAGGTTGCCCCCGCCCTCGTAGCAGAAGACGCCCAGCTCCTCGAGGTACGCGGCGTCGTGGACGCGGGTGAGCTGCGCGCGCGTCGCCGGCGCGACGTCCAGGCTCACCAGGTCCTCGCCCAGGTGCAGGTCGGCCACGCCGGCCCACGCCGCGGCGAGCCGGTCGGGCCGCTCGGGATGTCCCGGGTCGGCGTGGCGCCGGTCGTCGAGCGGTCGGTTGGCGACGAGGGTCATCGCGCGCGCGGCTTTCGGGCCTCGGGCGAGATGTCGAAGCGCACGTAGGCGACGTCGCTGTCGATGGTGCGCGCCACCGCGTAGCCCGACTCGGAGAAGACGCGCAGCATGTCGCGGTTGTCGCTCTGGGTCTCGGCGATGAAGGTCCTGATGCCCCGGCGCCACGCCGCGCCGGCCAGGCGCTCCAGCAGCGCGCTGGCGATCCCCTGGCGCTGGCGCGCGTCGGTGACCAGGAAGGCGACCTCCGCGCGGTCGGTGTCGGGGTAGCGGTCGTAGCGCCCGACGGCCACCAGCTCGGGGCCGTCCTCGACCACCAGGGCCAGCCGGTCGACGTAGTCCAGCGTGGTCAGGTGCGCGACCTCGCTCGCGGACAGCTCGGGGTGCCACGAGAAGTAGCGCCGGTAGACCGAGCCCTCCGAGAGGCGCCGGTGAAACTCCACCAGGGCAGCGCCGTCGCTCGGGCGGATGGGCCGCACCGCCAGGCGCTCGCCGGTGGTCGTGGTCAGCTCGCCGACCAGCTCGTCGGGGTAGACCCCCGCGACGGGGACGGCCGCGGCCTCCTCACGAGTGACTGGTGCGTCGCCCACGGGCCTCCCGACTCATAACCACCCTGGCGCACGCGCGCGCCGCGCGCGATGGGCCAAGGTCCGTCAACCGACGATCATCGCCGGCGCGGGGTCCTCCACGAACCGCGCCACGTGACCCAGGACGCGCGCCGCCATGGCCCCGTCGATCATCCGGTGGTCGAAGGACAGGGCGAGCTCCATCACCTGGCGGACCACCACGGCGCCGTCGACGACCCACGGCGCCGGCGCGACCTGGCCCATGGCCAGGATCGCCCCGGTCCCCAGGGGGAGGATCGGCACGGCGGCGTCCACCTTGAAGGGGCCGACGTTGGTGACGGTCAGCGTGGTGCCGATCATCTCGGCGGGCGTGGTGGCGTTGGTGCGGGCCTTGTCGACGAGCTCGTTGATGGCCGCCGCCATCCCCACCAGGTCGAGCTGGTCGGCGCCCTTGATGTTCGGGACCGTCAGTCCCTTGGGCGTGTCGGCCGCGATGCCCAGGTTCACGGTGCGCCGCACGATCACCTCCTGGGCGGGGGTGTCGAAGCTGGAGTTGAGACCCGGGAAGTGGCGCGCGGCGTCGCAGAGCGCCAGCGCGGTGATCGTCATGGGCGACAGGCGCAGGCCCGCGAGCTTGGGGTGGGCCTTGAGCGAGGCCAGCAGGTCCATCATGCGCGTGACGTCGACGCGGACCCACACCGCGGCGTGCGGCGCGCTGAAGGCGCTCGCCACCATGGAGTCGGCCATCGCGCGCAGGACGCCGCGCACCGCGATGCGCTCCTCGGCCGGGCCGGTGTCCCACGGCTCGAGGTCGCGCCCGGCGAAGCGGGTGGTCGAGGTGGGCGCGGCGATCGGCGCGCCCGGTCGCGCCAGCGGCGCGCCCGACACGGCGCGCTCCACGTCGTCGCGAGTGATCAGCCCGTCGCGGCCGGTGCCGGTGAGCGTGGCGAGGTCCACGCCGTGCTGCTTGGCGTAGAGGCGCACCGGTGGCGTCGAGCGCGGCGCGAGGGCCGGGGTCGCCGCGACCGCGCGCGTTGCCGGGGCCGCGGGCGCGGCGGGGGCGCTCGTGCCCTGGCGGCGGTGGCGGCGCGTGGGCAGGGCGTCCTCGTCGGCCACGCCGTAGCCGATGAGCACCGACTCACGCTTCTTCTCGCCGTTCGCGCCGGCCTCGGACGCCTCGGCCGGCGCCGGTGCGCCGGCGGCGGGCGTCGCGGACGCGCCGCCGGCGACCTCGAAGGTGACGAGCGGCTGGTCGACCTCGATCACGTCGCCGGGCGCGCCGTGCAGGGTCGTGACGACCCCGGCGTAGGGGCTGGGCAGCTCGACGGTGGCCTTGGCCGTCTCGATGTCGACGATCGGCTGGTTCAGGGTCACGGTGTCGCCGACGCTGACCTTCCACTCGACGATCTCGGCCTCGACCAGGCCCTCGCCGACGTCGGGCAGGTGGAAGACCTGCTCGCTCACGACCCGTACCCCATCACGCGGTCGATGGCGTCGAGCACGCGGTCGGGCGTCGGACGGAAGTCCTCCTCGATGCGCGACGGCGGGTAGGGCACGTGGTATCCCGAGACGCGCACCCCCGGCGCGCGCATCGAGTAGAAGCAGCGCTCGGAGATCGTGGCCACGATCTCCGAGCCGATGGACGCGGTGTGGGGTGACTCGCCCACCACGACCAGCCGGCCGGTCTTCTCCACCGAGGCCGCCATCGTGCCGACGTCGAGCGGGGCGATCGAGCGCGCGTCGACGACCTCGACCGAGACGCCCTCGCCGGCCGCGGTGTCGGCGGCCTTGAGGGCCGTCTTGACCATCGCGCCGTAGGCGACGACGGTCACGTCGGTGCCCTCGCGGCGCACCTGCGCGTCGAAGAGGCCGCGCGACGTCGACTCGAGGTCGACCTCGCCCTTCTCCCAGTAGCGGCTCTTGGGCTCGCAGAACACGATCGGGTCGTCGTGCTCGATGGCCTGCTGGATCATCCAGTAGGCGTCGTGGGGCGTCGAGCACGAGACGACCCGCAGCCCGGCGGTGTGCGCGAAGTAGGCCTCGGGACTCTCGGAGTGGTGCTCGATCGCGCCGATGCCCCCCTGGAAGGGCAGGCGGATCACCAGCGCCATGGTGTACACGCCGTCGGTGCGCTTGTGCAGCTTGGCGACCTGGCTGACGATCTGGTCGAAGGCCGGGTAGACGAAGCCGTCGAACTGCATCTCGACGACGGTGCGATAGCCGCGCACGGCCAGGCCCACCGCGGTGCCGACGATCGCCGACTCGGCCAGCGGGGCGTCGATGACGCGGTCCTCGCCGAAGTCCTTCTGCAGGCCGTCGGTGATGCGAAAGACCCCGCCCAGCTTGCCGATGTCCTCGCCCATCAAGAGCACCTTGGGGTTCTTCTCGAGCGCGCGGCGCAGGCCCTCGTTGAGCGCCTTGGCCATCGTCATGGTGGTCGTGGCCATCAGGCGGCCCCCACGCTCACGCCGAGCTCGATCATCTCGCGCCGGCCCTCGTCGATGAGCGGGTGGGGCGCGGCGTAGGCGTGGTCGAACATCGTGATCGGGTCGGGCCGGCCCATCGCCAGCACGTCCTCGCGCAGCTTCGTGGCGATGACGTCGGCCTCGGCCGCGACCTCGTCGAAGGCGGCCGCCTTCTTCTTGTACTCGCGCGCCAGCANCGCCTTCACGCGCTCGATCGGGTCACGGTGCTTCCAGACCTCGACCTCGGCGTCGACGCGGTAGCGCGTCGGGTCGTCGGAGGTNGTGTGCGCGCCCATGCGATAGGTGAAGGCCTCGATGAGGGTGGGCCCGCCGCCGACGCGCGCGGCGTCGAGCGCCCTCTTGGAGACCTCGTACATCGCCAGCACGTCGTTGCCGTCGACGCGCACGCCGGGAAAGCCGAAGCCCTGGGCACGGTGATACAGCGGGATCTTGGACTGCAGGGTGGCGGGCTCGGAGATGGCCCACTGGTTGTTCTGGCACAGGAAGACGATGGGCGCGTTGAACGACGCGGCCCACACGAACGCCTCGAGGACGTCGCCCTGGCTCGAGGCGCCGTCGCCGAAGAAGGTGAGGACCGCCTCTTCCGCGCCGTCGCGCTGGACGCCCATGGCGTAGCCCACGGCGTGCAGCGTCTGGTTGCCCAGCACGACCGTGGGCACCGAGTGACGGTACAGCTGCGGGTCCCACCCGCCGTTGCTCACCGCGCGAAAGAGCTTGAGCATGTTGGCCGGCGGCACGCCGCGGCACCAGGCGATCCCGTGCTCGCGGTACGTCGGGAAGGAGAAGTCCATCGGGTGCATCGCCCGGCCCGGCCCGATCTGGGCGGCCTCCTGGCCCGTGACCGGCGCCCACAGGGCCAGCTGGCCCTGGCGCTGGAGCGAGGTCGACTCGTTGCAGATCCGTCGCACGATGACCATGTCGCGGTAGAGGCCGAAGATCTCGTCGCCGTCCAGCGAGGACGTGTAGTCGGCGTGCTCGACCCGTTCGCCCTCGGGTGACAGGAGCTGGACCAGCTGCTCGTCCATCGTCGGCTCTCCTTGATTAGGACCTCGTCACATTACCGCCCGTACGATTGCGGGGTGCCGAGGCTGTTCGTTGACGTGCGACCCCTGCGCGTCAACCGGGCGTTCCGGTGGCTCTTCGCGGGCCAGTTCGTCTCGCTGCTCGGCAGCAGCCTCACGACGGTCGCGGTCCCCTACCAGGTGTACCTCGAGACGCACTCGAGCCTGTGGGTCGGACTGGCGAGCCTCATCCAACTCCCCTTGCTCATCACCGGCTCGCTGTGGGGCGGCGCGCTGGGCGACCGCGGCAACCGGCGCACGCTGCTCGTGGCGAGCGCGGTGGCGTTGAGCGCGCTCAGCGCGGGCCTCGCGCTCAACGCCGGTGCCGGGCACCACCGCCTCTGGCTGCTCGTCGTTCTCGCCGCCGCGTCGGCGGGCGCGGGCGGATTCGGCGCGTCGGTGCGCGGCGCGGTGATCCCGATGCTGGTCGCCGAGGACCACCTGGTCGCGGCGTACGCGCTCAACCAGGTGATCTTCAACGTCTCGATGGCCGTGGGCCCGGCCCTGGCCGGCCTGCTGCTCGCCGGCGTCGGACTGTCGTCGTGCTACGCGATCGACGCCTCGACGTACCTGGTGCTCGCGGTGTCGACCCTCGCGCTGCCGGCGCTGCGCGCGGTGGCGACCGGGGCGCCGACCAGGCTGCTGCGCGCGATCGCCGAGGGGTTCTCCTACGTGCGCCGCCACGCGGTGGCCCAGGCGGTCTACCTGGTGGACCTCAACGCGATGGTCTTCGGTCTGCCGCGCGCGCTCTTCCCCGCCGTCGCGCTCACCCTCTACCACGGCGGCCCGCGCCTGCTCGGCCTGCTGTACGCCGCGCCGGGCGTGGGGGCGGTCGTGATGGCCCTGCTCACCGGATGGGTCGCGCGCGTGCGGCGCCAGGGGCGTCTCGTCGTGCTCGTGGTCGTCGCGTGGGGGGCCGCGATGGCCCTCTTCGGGCTCATCCACGTCGTGGCGATCGGGCTGGTGTGCCTGGGTGTCGCCGGCGCCACCGACGTCGTCTCGGCGATCCTGCGCAACACGATCCTCCAGCGCGCGATCACCGACGAGTACCGCGGACGGATCTCGGCCATCCAGGTGGTCGTGGTCACGGGCGGGCCGCGCCTGGGCGACATGGAGTCCGGCGCGGTCGCCAGCCTGACGTCGACCGAGATCTCGATCGTCTCGGGCGGCGTCGCCTGCGTCCTCGGCGCGCTGGCGCTGGTGCGGTGGCGACCCGGCTTCTGGCGCGTCGACGCACTCAGCGCGGAGTCACCGACAGGGAGCGACGCCGACCCCGCGTGACCGCGGCCAGCTGACCGCACGCCGCGTCGATGGAGCGCCCGCGCGTCGCGCGCACGGTGGCCGCGATCCCCTGGTCGACGAGCCGGTCGCGGAACTCGCGCACGCGCTCGGGGGTCGAGCCGCGCACGAGGTAGCCCGGCGTCGGGTTGAGCGGGATCAGGTTCACGTGGGCCCCGAGCGGCGCCGCGTAGTCCGCGAGCTCGTCGGCCGCCCGGTCGGTGTCGTTGACCGCGTCGATCAGCGCCCACTCGAAGCTGAGGCGCCGGCCCGTCACGTCGCACCAGGTCGCGCACGCCGCGGCCAGGCGCGCCAGCGGGTAGCGCGCGTTGAGCGGGACCAGTGAGGTGCGCGTCTCGTCGTTGGCCGAGTGCAGGCTGACCGCCAGGGTGAGCGCCAGTCCCTCGCCGGCCAGGCGCTCGATCGCCGGGGCCACGCCGACGGTCGAGACCGTGAGGCGACGCGCGGAGAGCCCGAGCTGGTCGTGCAGGCGCCGCACCGACTCGACGGTGACCGCGTAGTTGGCCAGGGGCTCGCCCATGCCCATGAAGACGACGTTGGACAGGCGCCGCGGCGCGGCCGCGCGCACCGCGACCATGACCTGCTCGAGGACCTCGCCGACGCTGAGCTGGCGGGTGAAGCCCGCCTGGCCGGTGGCGCAGAACGTGCAGCCCATGGCGCACCCCGCCTGGGACGAGACGCACACCGTGACCCGGTCCTCGTAGGCCATGAGGACGGTCTCGATGGTCGCCCCGTCCCCCAGGCGAAAGACCCACTTGCGGGTGGCGCCGTGGTCGCTCGCCACGTCGGCCGCGACGCCCAGGGCGTCGGGGAACCGCCGCGCCAACCGCGAGCGCAGCGCGAGCGGGACGGTCGTCACGTCGTCGAGGCGGCGCCCCTCCACCCAGAGCCCGCGCCAGACCTGGTCGACGCGGTAGCGCGGCTCGCCCGCGAGCTCGACGGCGAGGTCCTCGCGCGTCAGCTCGTAGGGCGAGGTCATGGCCGTCACGCTACGGCGCTTTGGTCCGGCGCCGTTCGTCTCTGCTTGACTGTCCTCGTCGCCGCACGGCGAGCACGAACGGAGTAGCCATGGAACTCACCAACACCTCGGCGATCGTGACCGGCGGCGCCTCCGGGCTCGGCGAGGCGACCGCGATCGCCCTCGCCGCACGCGGCGTGAAGGTCGTCGTGGCCGACCTCAACGACGAGCGCGGCGCCGCGGTCGCGAGCGAGGTGGGCGGCGTCTACGCCCACTGCGACGTGACCAACACCGAGCACGTCATCGCCGCGATCGACGCCGCGACGTCGCTCGCCCCGCTGCGCAGCACGGTCAACTGCGCGGGCATCGGGTGGGCCACGCGCACGGTCGGCAAGGACGGCGAGTACTCGTCGGCCCACGACCTCGACATCTATCGCAAGGTCATCGAGATCAACCTCGTCGGCACGTTCAACGTGTGCCGCCTGGCGGCCACCGCCATGAGCCACAACGAGTCCGACGCCGACGGCCAGCGCGGCGCGATCGTCAACACGGCGTCGGTCGCCGCCGAGGACGGCCAGATCGGCCAGGTCGCCTACTCGTCGTCCAAGGGCGGCGTGGTCGGGCTCACGCTGCCCCTGGCGCGCGACCTCGCGGTGGTGGGCGTGCGGGTCAACTGCATCCTGCCCGGGCTCATCGACACCCCCATCTACGGCAGCGGCCCGGCGTCCGAGGAGTTCAAGCTGCGCCTGGGCTCGGGGGTCCTCTTCCCCAAGCGGCTCGGGATGTCGGCCGAGTTCGCCTCGCTGGCCGTCGAGCTGCTGTCGAACAACTACATGAACGCCGAGTCGGTGCGCATCGACGCCGGCATCAGGATGCAGCCGAAGTAGTCGTCACTCGCCGATGACGTCGCGCCGCGCGAAGGCGGCCAGCCCGATGAGGGCGCCGACCGCCGCGACGCCCAGCATCACGACGTTGGCGGTCCAGTTCGGCGGCGTCGAGGGCGCCGGGGCCATCTGGTGGAAGACCGAGCTGTCGAGGACCCAGTGACTGACGTTCGCCACGCCCCCGGTGATCTCGACCAGGATCGACCACACCACCACCGCGTAGGTGACGGGGGCGGTGAGTCGCGGGCGCACGCCGAAGACCATCGCGCCGATCCCCAGCACCACGAGCGACGGCGGGACGATGTTGATCCCCGCCATCACGAGGGGCCCGAACCGGACTCCGGCGTGCACGCTCGCCGCCCCGACCCACGTGGCGAGGCCGGCCAGCAGTCCCGCGCCGGCGATGGCCAGCCCGGCCAGGGCGAGTCGCTCGGCCAGCCACCGGGTGCGCGACAGCGGGCGCACGAGGAGATTGTCGAGGCGGCCCGCCGATTCCTCGCCCCGGGTCGCCGTCAGCTGACCGGTCGCCACGAAGCCCACGCTGAGCGCGATGATGAGCAGCGCGAAGCCGAGGTAGGCCTCGGCGCCGGTGACCCCGAGGCGCACGAACACCCGGTGCAGGGTGGGCGAGCTGTTGATGATCTGTCCACCGGACTTCGCGACGCTGCCCAGGAGCAGCCCGTACGCGACGACGGACCCGGCCCAGGCGAGGAGCGAGGGACGCGCCAGGCGCACCGAGAGGCCGAAGGGTCCGGTGAGCAGCGACGAGCGCGTGCGCGCGCTCGAGCGGTCCGCGAGCACGCTGGCGCCCAGGTCGCGGCGACCCGCCAGGTAGATGGCGATCGCCCTCGCGACGACGCTCAGCGCGACGATCGGCACCAGCGCCCACGGGTCGGGTGATGTGAGGGGGCGCATCTGCTCGATCCAGCCCAGCGGCGTGGCCCAGCGCAGCCACGCGAGGCCCGAGCCGGAGTCGGCGACCATGCGCAGGGCGTAGGACGCGCCGAGCAGCGCCGTCGCGTAGCCCGCGGCCTGGCGTCGCGTCGAGGCCAGCTGGGCGCTGAGCGAGCCCACGGCGAGGAACATCGCCGCGCCCGCCACGATCGCCAGCGTGAAGTACAGCGCCGCGCCGACGCCGATGCCCACCTTCGTCGAATGGCCCACCGCGACCGTGATGACGCCGGTGGTCACGAAGAGCGCGGCCAGCCCGGCGTAGAGCGCGGTGATCGCCTGGACGGCGGCGCGGCGACGGGTCGTGGCGCCGGCGAGCAGCAGCTCCCAGCGTCCGGCGTCCTCCTCGCCGCGCGTGAGGCGGGTGGAGGTCAGGAGGCCCCAGACGGCGCCGGTGATCGCCAGGACGGTCAAGCACTTCCACGCCGTGAAGCCCGGAACGGTGTCGATGCGGATCGCCGGTCCGACGAGCGCGCTGATGCCCGGGTTGGACCCGAACTGGTGGACGAGGAGGCGCCGCGCGGCGAGCGTCTTGTAGCTGGTCGCGTAGGTCAGCGCCTGGGTGGCCGTGTAGAGGCCGAAGACCAGTCCCCACCCCACCCCCGAGCGCACGGCCCGGCGCGCGCTCACCCGCGCGATGACCGTGCCGGGACTTCGGTACGTGGTCGGCGTCGCGGTGCCCGGCGCAATCGCGGTCATCGTTCGGGCGTGGACGTGTCCGCGGCGCCGTAGTGGGCCAGGAAGAGCTCCTCCAACGAGGGCTCGCGGCTGAGCATCTGGCTCACCCCGGCGCCGGCCAAGACCGCGAGCAGCGGCTCGACCGAGCCCTGGACCTGGCACCGCACCGACGAGCCGTGGACGACGACCATCGACACCCCCGGCACGCCCGCGAGGTCGGGGACCGCGCCGGTGAACGTCGCCTCGACGGTCAGCGCCGAGAGGTGGCGCATCTCGGACAGCGTGCCCATCTCGACGAGCGTGCCCGCGCGCAGGATGCCGATGCGGTCACAGAGCACCTCGACCTCGCTGAGGATGTGCGACGACAGGAAGATGCTCTGGCCCCGGTCGCGCGACTCGGCGACGCACGCGCGGAAGGCCTGCTCCATGAGCGGGTCCAGGCCGCTCGTGGGCTCGTCGAGCACGAGCAGGTCGGCCCGGGTCATGAGCGCCGCCACCAGCGACAGCTTCTGGCGGTTCCCCTTCGAGAGGGCGCGCACCTTCTTGGTCAGGTCGAGCTCGAACCGCTCGACCAGCACGTCGCGGTAGGCGGTGTCGACCGACCCGTGCACGCGACCGAGCAGGAGGAGGGTCTCCTCGCCGTTCAGCGTCGGCCACAGCGAGGTCTCCCCCGCCACGTAGGCCAGCCGGCGGTGCGCGGCGACGGTGTCACTCTGGCTGTCGAGCCCGAAGACCTCCGCGCGGCCGCGGGTCGGGCGCAAAAGCCCCAACACCAGGCGGATGAGGGTCGTCTTGCCGGCTCCGTTGGGGCCCAGGCATCCCACGACCTCGCCCGGCGCCACCTCGAGGTCGAGGTCCTTCAGGGCCCGCGTGGACTCGAAGTCCTTGGTCAGTCCGATCGTCTTGAGTGCTGGGGTCGCCACACGACTCCTTTCGCACATCGAGTCTGGCAGTCGCCGAGCGCGCGCCGACCGAGTCCAAGGGCCCAAAGGATCATGGCGCGCCGCGGCGCCGGTCTCAACGCGCGGCGACGACCTGCCTCGTCTCGGCGAGGTGGCGCCCGGTCTCGGCCGCGAGATCGGCGAGCGTTCTCGCGAGGTGGAGAGCGGTCGGCTTCGTGAACGTGTGAACGCCCCTATGTCGTCGGGGGTCGCTCGACGCGCCACTATGGAGAGGTGAGCTGCTCGCTGGACATGACGTGACCTCGTCTCGGTGCCTCGGTCGACCGGACGGTTCCCGCGTCGCGTTCGCGGAGCTCCTCGCGTGACCCCCGAGAGCCCGGCCACGACCGACCGATCGCCCTGGCCACTGCGCGTGACGTTGGGCCTGGTCCTCACCGTCCTGCTCATCACCGGAGACCGCCTGGTCGCCCACGACCAGGCGACCACGACCACGACCAGCGCCGTCGCCACGACGACCACGACCTCCGGGGGGCCCTCGTCCACCACGACGCCACCGGTCACCTCGACCACGACGACGCACGCTCGACTCGTCGACGCACCCGTCGTCAATCCCGGATCGCTCGACCAGGCGGCGCGCGGGTGCGGACTGCACGTCACGCCGGCGGCCACGGCACCGACGACGTCCACGTCGACCCCGCCCACGTCGACCACGCTCGGATCGACGACCACCGTCGCGCGTCGCGTTATCGGTGTCGGACACTGCACCGTCCTCGAGATCGGCGACTCGCTCGGCAACGACCTCGGCTGGGGTCTCGCACGCGAGATCATCAGGCCGCTCGGGTTGCGCGTCATCCAGCTCGACAAGTCCTCGACCGGACTCACAGCGTCGTGGTTCTTCAACTGGCCCCACCACCTACGCGCGGCGCTCGCGCGCTATCACCCGAACCTGGTGATCGTCTGCCTCGGCGCCAACGACGAGCAGGCCCTGGCGATCCGGGGAGCGTCCCAGGCGTTCTCCTCACCGCGCTGGACGACCGTGTACCGAGAGCGCGTGCGCCAGATCGTCGACCTGGCCACGCACGCGGGGAGCTACGTGCTCTGGGTGGGCCTGCCGATCATGGAGCCGGCGGGCTACAACCGGGGCGTCAACTTCCTCAACGCCCAGTACCGCGCGGTGGCGCCGAGCGTCCCGGGTGGTTCCTTCCAGCCGACGTGGCGACTGATGGCCAGCCCGTCGGGGACCTTTCGCGCGGGCGCGCGGGTCAACAGCGTCGAGGCCGCGCTGCGCGCGCCCGACGGGATCCACATGACCACCGTCGGCGAGGACGTGTTCGCCACCTTCATCGTCCACCAGATCAACGCGATCTACCACGTCGCGCTGCGCGTGCGCGCGCCGATGCTCATCAACGGGTAGCTACGCGCCGGGCGTGAAGTGCGCCACCACCAGCGTCGTGTCGATCGTCAGCGCCACGCACACCAGCAGCATCAGCGCCACCGCGACGCCGTCGCGCTCGAGCCGGCGCGACCGGCGCAGCGGGTTCTCGAGCAAGTGGTACGACGCGACCGCGCACGCGAACGCCCCGGCGACCTCGATCGCGTGCGCCAGCGGCGACGTGTAGGGATGGGTGAGCTGCGCGGGCAGCATCAGCCACGGGAAGTGCCACAGGTAGAGCGAGTAGGAGATGTCGCCGACGTAGCGCACCGGGCGCAGCGAGAGCCAGGTCGCCGGCGCCCAGCGCCGGCTGGCCGCCCCGGTGTAGAGCAGCACCGCGGTGGCCGCGCAGGGCCACCACGCCAGCACCCCGGGATACGCGCTGGTGTCGTTGAGGTGCGCGAGCGCGACACCCAGCACCACCAGGGCCAACAGCGCCAGCACGGAGTTGGTCGCCGGGGTCCGGCGCGCCCACCCGGCGGGCACCACCGCGACCAGGCCGCCCAGGGCCAGCTCCCAGAAGCGGGTGAACGGCGAGTAGTAGGCGGAGATCGGCGCGACGTGGGTCAGGTGCGCCGACCACCACGCCGAGAGCGCGATGCCCCCGACGAGGAACGCGCCGAGCGCGGCCATCCGGTCGCGCGCCGGCGTGAGCCACGTCAGCGTGAAGACCACCAGCGGGTAGCACAGGTAGAACTGCTCTTCGACCCCGAGGGACCAGAAGTGCGTCACCAGCGACGGCGCGATCCCCGGGATGAAGTAGTTGGCGCTCGTGGCGATGAAGCGGAAGTTCGCCGCGAAGAGCGCCGCCCAGCGCACGTCGTCGAGCAGGCGCACGTCGAAGTTCGCCCCGAGCGCCACGCGCGCGGCCACCACCGTGACGATCAGCGTGAGCGTCGCCGCGGGCACGATGCGCCGGATCCGGCGCTGGTAGAAGTAGGCCAGGTTGTGGCGCACGCTGCGCGCCGGCTGGCGCACCAGCAGCCCCGTGATCACGAAGCCGCTGATCACGAAGAAGACGTCGACGCCGACGTAGCCGCCCTCGAGCCCGGGGACACCGGCGTGGCTGAGGATGACCAGCACCACGGCGAGGGCGCGCAGCCCCTGGATGTCGGGGCGGTACTCGCTGTGGGGCAGGACCGGCGCCGGTGTCGACTCGCGCGCCTCGCCCACGTACACCGGCGACGAACCCGGTCCCATTCACTCTCGCCTTCTCGAGCCACGCCGGCGCGTCGCCCGTCCCACGAGCGTACGGGGTGCGCGGCGCGGCTCGGGAACGAACCGCTCAGCGACCGGCGTCGCGCATCGTCTCGAACGCCTCGCGCGAGTGGGCGTAGGTGAACATCGCCGTCGCCGTGAGCTCGAAGTAGCGCAGGTCCTCGGGTCGCTCGGTCCAGCCCTCGGGTGAGCTGCCGTAGACGTCCACCCAGGTCGGCACGAGGGCGCTCGACTCGGGCGTGCCCCCGCGCACGACACGCACGGTGCCGTGGGCGAAGACGCCCGCGTCATCGCCGCGCAGGTGAGTCACGCTGCACGCCGGCCGGGCCTCGAGGTGGCGCGCCTTGAACGATGACGCGCTCGAGGTGAACCACCACTTGCCGTGCAGGAACAGTCCGTCCGCCCCCGACGTGCGCGGCTCGCACCGCGCGTTCACCGTCGCCACCGCCAGGTGTCGCACGCCCACCAGGTACGCCACGAGGTCCTCGGCGCTGAGGCGCCGCTCCGGGCGGATGATCGACGTCAGGTGCGCGCCGGCGCTCGCGAAGGACCGGTCGAGAAGGTCGGACAGCGCGACCATCTCCTCGGGCGTCTCCAGCATGCTTCGAGCCTGCTCGCACGCGCCGCCCGCGTCAAGTGTGGTGCATCAACGATCGGGCGGCGACCTCGGGGAGTCACCGATGCGTCGCGGCCGCCGCGTGCGAAGATCGACCCATGACCGACCTACGAGACCTTCTGCTCAGCACCGCGCGACGCGCCGCGGACTACCAGGACCGGGTGGGCGACGCCCCGGTCTTCCCCCGGGCGGACCTCGCCGCCGCGCGCGCCGCGCTCGGGACGCTGCGCGACGCGCCCACCGCGCCCGCCGCCGTCATCGACGAGCTCGTCGGCGCGGTCGAGCCCGCGCTGGTGGCGACGACCGGCCCGCGGTACTTCGGGTTCGTGATCGGCGGGGTCCTGGACGCCGCGGGCGCCGCCGACATCCTCACCACCTGCTGGGACCAGAACGCCTTCAACGCGGTCTCCTCGCCCGGCGCCGCCCTGGTCGAGGAGGTCGCCGGAGCGTGGCTGAAGGACCTGCTCGGACTGCCCGCGGATGCATCATTTGGCCTGGTCACAGGGGGCCAGGGGGCCAACACCGTCTCGTTGGCGGCGGCCCGGCGTCACGTGCTGGCGGCCGCGGGCTGGGACGTCGGGCGCGACGGCCTGACCGGCGCGCCGAAGGTGCGCGTCGTGGCCACGGGCGAGCGACACGCCACCATCGACATGTCGCTGCGACTGCTCGGCCTGGGCGACGGCACGCTCGAGCCGGTCGCCGCCGACGCCCAGGGCGCCATCGACGTGGCGGACCTGGCGCGCGTGCTCGCGAGCGCCCGGCCCGGCCCCACCATCGTCTGCCTCCAGGCGGGCAACGTGAACTCCGGCGCCTTCGACGACTTCAGCGCGGCGATCGACACCGCGCGACGGCACGGAGCCTGGGTCCACGTCGACGGGGCGTTCGGCCTGTGGGCGTTCGCCAACCCGGCCACGCGCGCGCTGGTGTCGGGGGTCGAGCGGGCCGATTCGTGGGCGACCGACGGGCACAAGTGGCTCAACGTCCCCTACGACTGCGGCTACGCGTTCTGCGCCCACCCCGACGCGCACGCCGGAGCCCTGTCGTACACCGCGGCCTACGTCTCGGGTCAGGGCGGCGCGGACATTCGCACGCCGGGCGACTACGTCCTGGAGTCATCGCGGCGGGCCCGCGGGTTCGCCACGTGGGCGGCGCTGCGCCAGCTCGGCCGCGACGGCGTCGCCGAGCTCGTCGAGCGCAACTGCTCGCTGGCGCGTCGCTTCGCCGATCAGCTCTCGCGCGACGACGGCGTCACGATCCTGAACGACGTGGTGCTCAACCAGGTGCTCGTGCGCTTCGGCGACGACGCCGAGACCGATCGCGTGATCCGCGCGGTGCAGGACTCCGGCGAGTGCTGGATGGGCGCCACGACCTGGCACGGGTCGCGCGCGATGCGCATCTCGGTGTCGAACTGGCGCACGAGCGATTCGGACGTCGACCGCTCGGTGGCGGCGATCCGCGCGGCCCGGTGAGTCCCGCGCGACGCGTCGCGCCCCGGCCTAGAGGTCGTGGGTGTCGGCCACGTTGTCGAAGCGGGCGAACTCACCTCGCCAGGTGAGGTGGCTCGTGCGCGTCGGGCCGTTGCGGTTCTTGCCCACGATGATCTCGGCGTCGGCGCGCTTGTCGTTGGACACCTCGCCGTACTGCTCGGGCCGGAAGAGGAACAGCACGACGTCGGCGTCCTGCTCGAGCGAGCCGGACTCGCGCAGGTCCGACATGATGGGGCGCTTGTCGGCGCGGTCCTCGAGCTTGCGCGAGAGCTGGCTGAGCGCGATGACCGGGGTCTGGAGCTCGCGGGCCAGGATCTTAAGCGACCGGCTCATCTCGGCGACCTCCACCTGGCGGTTCTCGGCGCGCGAGCGCGAGCTCATCAGCTGCAGGTAGTCGACGATCACCACGCCGAGGTCGCCGTTCTGCTGCTTGATGCGCCGCGCGCGCGAGCGGACGTCCATCACCGTCAGGCTCGGGTTGTCGTCGATGTAGACCTGGGCGGACTGCAGGAACCCGAAGGCCTCGTGGGCCCGGTTCCAGTCGGCGTCGCTGAGGTCGCCGGTGCGCAGCTTGGACGAGTCGATGCGCGCGGTCGAGGCGAGGATGCGCTCGGCCAGCTCCTGGCGGCTCATCTCGAGCGAGAAGTACAGGGCCGGGCGGCGCACGACGGCTCCGACGTGCACCAGGATGCCCAGGGCGAGCGCGGTCTTGCCGGTTCCCGGACGCGCGCCGATGATCGTCATGGAGCCGGGCTGGAGGCCCTGGACGATCTGGTCGAGCCCGCGGTAGCCGGTCTCGAGCCCGTTGAGCTGCCCGCGGGTCTCGCCGCGCGACTCGAGGATGTCGGCCTCGTTGAGCAGCAGGGTGTGCAGCGGCGAGACCGAGTCGACCGCGCGGTCGTCGGCGATCTGGTTGATCTTGCGCTCGGCGTCGTCGATCAGCCCGACCACGTCGTCGGTCGCCTGGTAGGCCTCGTCGACGATCTCGCCGGCCACCGCGATCAGTCGGCGCTGCTGGGCCTTGTCGCGCACGAGCTCGGCGTAGTGCTGGGCGTTGGCCGCCGAGGGCGTGTTCATCTGCAGCGAGGAGAGCACCGCGAGCTCCACGGCGACCGCGCCGTGCTCTTGGAGCTTCGCCTGGACGGTGACGTAGTCCACCGGCTCGCTGGCGTTGGCGAGGGCGATGATCGCGCTGAAGATCTGACCGTGCAGCGGCCGGTAGAAGTCCTCCGGCGCCACGGTCTCGTACGCGACGCTCACCGCCTCGCTCGACAGCAGCATCGCGCCGATCAACGACTCTTCGGCCTCGAGGGCGCTGGGCGGGACCCGTCCGCCCGACGACGGGGCCCGCGTGCGCTCGATGTCCAACTGCGTCATGAGACCTCCACCGTTGTCGATGGGCCATGTGCGGCGCTATGAGAAGAACGTGGGGATTTCATCGTGTTTCTTGTGCGGCGCCCTAGCAACAACATGGGGATATCGCTGTGACTAACTTCACCGTCGCCAGCCTCGCAACGGCCTGTCACACGCGCCCCAACGCAGCGACGCCGGGGCCTTCGCCCCGGCGTCACGGCGTGCGAGAAGGACTACTGAGCCACGACCTCCACGTTCAGCGTCGCGGTCACGTCGTCGAAGAGCGTGGCCGTCGCGGTCGCCGCACCGACGACCTTGAGGTGCTCGGTCATGTGAATCGCCTGTCGATCGAGCGAGATGCCGGTGGCGGTGCGTATCGCGTTCACCACGTCGGCCTCGGTGACCGAACCGAAGAGCCGTCCGTTGGCCGCGGCGCGCGCGGTAACGGTCAGCGCGGCCCGCTCGATCAGGGCGCGCTGAGCTTCGGCGGCCTCACGGCTCTTGGCGTCGCGCACGTCGCGCGACTTGCGCATGGAGGACGCCTGGAGCGCCATCGACTCGCTGGCGACCATCGCGGCGCCGGTCGGCAGCAGGAAGTTGCGCGCGTAGCCGGACTTCACGTCGACGATGTCGCCGCGCCGGCCGATGCCCTTGACGTCGTCGCGCAGGAGGACCTTCATGCGCCGGCCTCCTCGTCGACCAGCACCTCGGCCGCAGCGACGGGCGACACCTCGACCTCGACCTCGTCGACCTCGGCCGCGTCCGACTCGGGTGCCGCGTCGGCCACGGGCTCGGCGGCCACGGCGGGGGCGTCGCGGTCCGGACGGGGCCCGCGGCCGCCGTCGCGGCCGCCGTCACGTCCGCGGCCTCGCCGCTCGGTGACCGTTCGCTGCGTGTAGGGCAGCAGCGCGAGCTCGCGCGCGGTCTTGATCGCGTCGGTGACGTCACGCTGGTGCTGCTGGCAGTTGCCCGACACCCGGCGGCCGCGGATCTTGCCGCGGTCCGAGATGTACTTGCGCAGCTGGGCGAGGTCCTTGTAGTCGACGGTATCGACGCCGTGCTGGCAGAAGGCGCAGGGCTTCTTCTTGACCCGGCGCGAGTCGATCTTGGGGGCGCGCTTGGGCGGCTTGGGGTTGTTGATACGGGGCATCTAGAAGGGCTCCTCGTCGAAGTTGTAGGTGGCCGGTTGGGGCGCGCGCGGCGCGCTGGGGCGATCTGCGCCGAAGCTCGAACCCTCGGGACGCGGGGTCTTGGTCACGACCGCCGTGGCCCACTTGAGCGACGGGGCGATGTCGTCGGCGTTGATCTCGACGATCGAGCGCTTCTCGCCGGCCTCGGTCTCCCAGCTGCGCTGCTCGAGGCGCCCGGTCACGATGACCCGGGTGCCCTTGACGATCGAGTTGGCGGCGTTCTCGGCCATCTGGCCGTAGCCGGCGACCTCGAAGTACGAGACCCGCTCCTCCCACTCGTTGGTCTGGCGGTTCATCCAGCGCCGGTTCACGGCCACCGAGAGGCGCACCGCGGCCTGTCCGCTGTTCAGGAACTTGAGTTCGGGGTCGCGCGTGACGTTCCCCACGACGGTGATGGCGTTATCGGGCATAAGTCCTCCTCGTGCGCACCCTAGGCCTGCGCCGTCACTCGACGGGCCTTGGCTTCGTGGCGACGCAGGATCTTGAAACGCAGCACCTCGTCGCTCAGCGTGAGGATGCGGTGCAGCCCGTCGACGGTGGCAGTCTCGCCGGCGAACTCCACGAGGACGTAGTAGCCCTCTTTGCGCTTCTTGATCTCGTACGCCAGGGGGCGCTTGCCCCAACGGTCGATGGCTCCGGGCGTTCCGCCACCGGAGCGGATCGTGTCGAGCGCGCGGTCGAGCGCGACCTGGATGGCCTGGGCGTCGACGGTCGTGTCGAACACGATCATGGTCTCATATGGCCTCATGGCCGATGTCCTTTCCCTCTGGTCCGGCTCAGCCGGGCTCTGCGGATCACAGAGCAGGGTTATTCCCACCGGGGTGGGAGGAGACAGTCTACCGCACCGCGGAGAGGCGCTCCGTGGGCAGACCAGCTAGCCCGTGGGGACCGAGCAGCCCGAGGTCCCCGCGCCGCACCCGCCGCTGACGTGGAACGTGAAGGGCTGGAAGGCCACGACCGGCGCGCCGACGTCGATCTGGATCACCGCGTGCGCGGTGAGCGGCGTCGCGCGCGGATCGCCGGATAGTCGCCGGCCGTTGAGGAAAACCACGACGGGGCCGTGCACCGGACCGACCTGGTGCGCGGAGAGGGGCTGGCGCCACACGTCGAAGAACTGACCCAACGTGAAGGAGCCCTTGGCGGGCGCCTCCACGTGCACGATCCCGTCGGCGGCGTGCGTGTGGAGCCAGTAGAGGCAGTCGTAGAGGCCGACGTCGAGGAATGGACCGTTCGACGTGTGCTCGACCAGGTACGGACGGGTGATGCCGACCCCGGCGGGCACCCGCTCGCGTACCCCGTCCACGAAGATCTCGATCTCGACGTGGACGTGGTACTTGACCACCTCCTTCGCCTCGGTGCGGCACGTCAGGCCGTCCACCGCTGCGCCCGTCGCGGACGTCGCCGCCGGTGCGAGGTCGGGCACGTTGTAGATCGCCACGCCCTCGGGTCCGGGGCTCGTGGTCTTCGAGGAGGTGACCGACGCCCAGACAGTGACGCCGCTGGCCAGGCCGAGCGCGCCGACGAGCGCCAGCGGGACCGCGGTGCGCGCCGAGAGTCGTGCCATCGTTCCTCCTGATCCCTTCTGGTCCAGCGCACGACGAACTTACCCCGATGGCCGTGCGCCTCCCGCGCCTCGCCCACGGCGTCAGCCGAGCCCGTCAGTAGCCTTGAGCTCGTGGTCCTTGCCCTCGCCGACTCGGCGAGCGAACGCGCACCGCGCGGCGACGCACGACGCACGCGGCGACTCATTGTCGGTGTCGCGGCCGCCGTCGTCGTGGTGGCCGCGATCGTCGTGACCGTCACCAGCCTCACCACGAGCACCAGTCCGAAGTCGAGGCTCGCAGCGCGCCTGCTCGCGGCCGCCGATCTTCCCGCGAGCTGGCATCCCTCCGCCACGACGTCGACCAGCGAGGGTCTCGCCCAGAACCGCTGCCTCGCGGGAGCCACGGGGTCGTCGTCGAACGCGACCCACGCCACGGTGACCTTCGTCGAAGGTTCGGGCCTGCCGTTCCTCTCCGACACCCTGGTGGACGTCTCCTCGCCGCGACAGCGCCTCGCTGCGATCACGCGATCGCTCGACGCGTGCACCTCGCTCACGTTCCGCCAGGGGTCGGCCACGATCCGCGGCCGGCTCGCGCCGCTGGCGTTGTCGCGTGCGGGCCCGGCGTCGGCCGCCTACGCGCTGACCTTTTCCACCTCGGGCATCCACGTCACGGCGGACCTGGTCTTCTTCGCTTCGCGCTCGGCCATCGGCGACCTTGTCTACGGCGACAGCGCCACCCCGCCCGCGAGCGCGGTCCTGGCCTTCGCGAGCGCCGCGGCCGCGCGGGCCAACGGCGCGTCGCCCATCGTGCACGCCGTGTCGATCGTCTCGGTCCCGGTGCGCGTGGCGCACACCGCCGACGGCTCGGTCGGGTATCGAGAGTTCGGCCGCGGGCCAGCCCTGGTCCTCGTCATGGGCTACGCCGGGACGATGGAGTCGTGGGATCCGCGACTCGTCGACGCGCTGGCCCAGCGCTTCCGCGTCGTCATATTCGACAACGCCGGCGTCGGCGCGACCTCGGCGCTGGCGGCGCCGCTCACCATCGACGCCATGGCCGACCAGACCAGCGCCCTGATCGACGCCCTGGGCCTGCATCGAGTCGACGTGCTGGGCTGGTCGATGGGCGGGACGATCGCCCAGGCGCTCGCGGTCCTGCACCCCGAGCAGGTCGCGGGCCTCGTGCTGTGCGCCACCTTCCCCGGCGACGGCCACGTCGTGCGACCCGCCCAGAGCGACATCAACGCGCTGACCAATGGCGACAGCGCCGGCGCGATCGCCGACCTGTTCCCCGCCGACCAGTCCGGCGCGTACGGCGCGTTCGCGGCCGCACTCGGCGACTACCCGAGCGCGACGCCCGCCCCCGCGTCGGTGATCGCCGCCCAGCGCACCGCGGTCATCGGTTGGTGGACCAGCACCGACCCGGCGAGCTCGCGCACCAGCTCGATCGCCGCGCCCACGCTCGTCGCCGACGGCGCGAACGACCGGCTCGACCCCGTGGTGAACGACCACATCCTGGCGAGCCTCATCCCCGGCGCTCACCTGGTGCTCTACCGCGACGCGGGGCACGCCTTCCTGTCCCAGGACCAAGCGGCCTTCGTGCCGCTGCTCGACTCATTCCTGCGCTGACCAGGGGGCGTCGCGGCGTCAACCCAGGAGGTCGTCGATCTGCCCCAACGCCCCGGACATCCCCTCGACCATCCCCATCGACACGACCTGCTCCATCGCGAACAGCGTGGCGTAGGTGACGACGATCACCATGCGCGTGCGCGCGTCGCCCACGTCGCTCAGGGTCGCGCGAACGACCATGATCGGCATGTGGGCGTCGGGCTCCCCGCTGGCGTCGGCGAAGCCGCTCTCGAAGGCGAGCCGGTGCGGTGCCGCAACCTCGAGGACCCGCCACCACCCGCGCGGCTGG